>OCVV011138702.1_pt1 | contig 10385 bp, 12 predicted proteins | sample 1539721 | NCBI WGS metagenome assembly OCVV01 (sample SAMN02144230, study PRJEB22623) | gut metagenome | biome: sheep rumen | host: Ovis aries | place: New Zealand
AATACTACCATCTTTTAATCCTTCAAGAATCTTTTCTTTTTCTTTATTATCGGTACTAGATGTTAGTAACTTAATATTTACAATAGGCTTACCATTAACAGTAAACAAATCAGTAAAAGTCTTAAAATGTTGGAAAGACAAAACTTCAGTAGGAACCATAATAGCTCCTTGATATCCACCAGTCACAACTGCATATAAAGCAATAGCACTTACAACTGTCTTACCACTACCAACTTCTCCTTGTAACAATCTATTCATCTGATATGTACTAGATATATCACCTAAAATATCATTCAAAGACTTAACTTGATCAACAGTTAAAGTGAAAGGTAATGAATCAATGAATTCATTAACTTTATCTTTATCATAATCAATTTTAACTCCTTCAGGATTATTATGTCTCTTATAGAACAAGTATCTTACCTTAAGTTGGAACTTAATTAATTCTTCATATTTAATTCTCTTAATTGCTTCATTAGTTTCAGACATCTCATCAGGAATATTGATTCTTCTTATAGCTTCTTTAATAGGAATTAAACCATACTTTTCTCTCAATTCAAGTGGTAAATCCTCTTCAATCTCATAACTATAATCTTCATAAACCCTTTGCTTTAAATCAAGTAATTTCTTATCATCAATTCCTTTTAAATTAAATACAGGATTTATTGAAGAATCAAATTCATCAAAAGCAATTTCACTGGCAGTGAAACGCTTCTTTGTAGCATCAAACTTACCAGTCATTCTGACAAACTTACCAAAGAAGATTTTACTTCTCAAAAATTGTCTATTAAAAATAGTAGCCTTAACAATATTGCCATCTACATCAACAAAAAATGTCATCATACATAATGAACTCTTCAAGTTCATTAGTGTAGGTTTTCCTTGAATAATACCAGCAATAGTTACAGTAGCTGTAACATCCACAACATCATCATAACTAACTATTGTATAATCTTCAAATCTAGTCGGAAAACTATATAACAAGTCAAGCGTAGTATTAATATTGTTCTTTTTAAGCAATGTTACTGTTTTCGCATTCAAGTATTCAACTTCACTTAAAGGTGTTGCCATATCTTTTTCCTCCTCCTTTGATAATCTTTTAAAATAAAAGGGCTTATTTAAAAGCCCTTATATATTATTCTATTGCTAGAATATAACTATAGACTTCTTGATCTCCTTTAATTAATACAATTTCAAGATTACTATAATTTTTCTTTAAATATCTACTCAATTCATTAACTTCTTTTTCAGAAACATCTTTACCCCAAATAATAGTAACGATATCCTTCTCATTTAAATTAGCATGTTTACTAACTTCTTTCATTAGTTCGCTTCTTCTTCTGTTAGCAGCAACAATTTTACCACCTAAGATTCCGATAAAATCGTTCTTTTGAATCTTAATACCATCAACAACAGTATCTCTAACAGCATAAGTTACAGAACAACTAGTTACTTGTGAAATAACATCTTGTAATGATTCAACTAATTCATCTGGTTCTAATGTCTCATCCATCATTGTTAAGGCACTGAATCCTTCAGCGATTGATGTAGTCTTAACTACGATAACATTGCTTTCAGTATAAATCTTAGCAGCTTGTTCTGCAGCTAAAACGATATTCTTATTGTTAGGGAATACAATAATGTTCTCAGCGTTTAAAGTATCAAATCCATTAATAAAATCTTCTGTAGAAGGATTCATACTTTGTCCACCACTTACAACATAATTAACACCCATTTCTTCGAATGTCTTTACAAGACCTTCACCACTAGCAACAGCTACAACAGAATACTTACTTCTAACTTCAGGTTTAGCAGGTTTCTTGTGATGTACTTCACCACATGGGCATTCGCCTTCTTCCACATGCTTAATCTCTTGAAGTTCAGAATGTTGCAAAGTCATGTTTTCAATCTTAATCTTAATGAATTCACCATACTCTTGGGCAATTTCAAGAACTCTACCAGGAGTTAAAGTGTGAATATGTGTCTTAATAATGTTTTCGTCTTTTAATAATACAATTGAATTTCCTAATGGTTCAATCTTATCTAAAATAGTCTTTTCATCAAATTCTTCAATACTATCAACTTTTGTTAAGTCTAGTAAGAATTCTGTACAATAACCAAATTCTTCACTTGCTCCCTTAACTTCAAATTGAACATAATGTTCTTCTCTTTCACCAGAATCATCGGTGATTAGATTGCCATCTAAAGCCATCTTCATACCTTCGATAATATAAACATATCCTGTTCCACCACTATCAACAACGTTAGCTTGTTTTAATACAGGTAGAAGTTCAGGAGTATTAGCCAAACTCTTCTTTGCTTCTGCTAGATATTCATCAAAGAATTCATTGATTGACATTCTTGAATTTGCAATCAAACTCATTCTTTCACTTGCTTCTCTTGCAACAGTAAGAATAGTTCCCTCTACAGGTGTCATAACAGCTTTATAAGCTTGTCTTACACCGCTAGCAAATGCTTCAGCTAAACCAATTGCATTAACACTTGCTTTTCCTTCAAAGCCTTTAGATAATCCTCTAAACAATTGCGATAAGATAACACCAGAGTTTCCTCTAGCACCCATTAACATACCTCTAGATAATTTCTTAGAAATTTCAAAAATATTAGTTTCATCTATAGAAGCGATTTCATTCAAACCACCTTCAATAGTCATTTTCATATTTGTTCCAGTGTCTCCATCAGGTACCGGAAAGACATTTAATGAATCGACAATTTGATAATTTACTCTTAAGTTTGCAGCGCCATTGATGACTAAACTCTTAAGCAAAACACCATCAAGTTTCTTAACATTCATAATAATAGCCTCCTTGATTGTCAACAAACACTATATCTATTAGATTTTAACACAAACAACTTATAAAATCAAGATTTATAATAGCAATAATATACCCTTAAAAATGTTTACATAGAACAAAAACACTTAATAATTAAACAGACTTAACTATTATTTATCAAAAAAATGATTTTTTTCTTGCTAATTATAACAACTTATGATACAATCTTATAGGTATAGAAATTAAGGGGGATCATTATGGCTCGTAAATGTTATTTCACTGGACTAGGAACAGTAACAGGAAACAATCGTCCTCACTCATTAACAGCTACTCGTCGTACTTGGAAAGCAAACTTACAAAAAGTTAGAATTATAGATGAAGATGGCAAAGTTAAGCGTGTTTACGTTTCTACTCGTGCATTAAGAACAGCCCAAAAGGATGGTTCTATTAAGCGCGCATAATTTCTAGTCATTAAAAAAATTGTGTCGAAAGACACTTTTTTTATTTTCTTTTTTATTATTTTATTAAATAAATTTAAAAAGCAACCACTCGGTTGCCTTTTTTAATTTTCACTATTTATTTTTACTAACTTCTCATTCATCTTCCCAGCTGTTGACTTCGTTATCAAATAAACGATCAACCAGATAAGTAAGAAACCAAGAATAAAACAACAAGTATAAATCAATATAACTTTACCATTTAAAGGAATCCAAGAATTAATTAAATATCCTATTGTATAGACAAGATAAATTGAAGCAAATTGGAATAACATTTGTTTCACAATACTCCATGATTCAATCCTTGAAAACACAGATGAACCAGCATGAACAAAAGCGATTATATATGTTGTTACAATTGCACTAAATACTTGATAACCATTTAGTTCAATTTTAGTATTATTCATTTCTAATATTAAATGAACAATACCAGCAACTATTGGTCCAAGTCCTGCAAACATAAATCCACGTAAAAAATATTCTTTTACATAACTCTTAGTAATCATCTATAGACCCATCCTTTCTTTCACGTTTTTTAGTTCTCTTCTAGCAATATAATCACTATATCCATTATCAAACATTACTAACAAAGATCCACCAATTGAAGAAGCAAATTTACTTATATGCTTCATATTAGCAATACAAGATTGATTTAATCTCACATAATAAGACTTAAAACTCATCTCTTCTAGCATATATAATTTTTCTTTAATTCGATATCGCTTCTTATCAACCAAAGCATATACCTTATTATTTTCAGAAATAAAGCAAGCTACTTCTATTGGATTTAGTTTAACAGTCTCATTATCTCTTGATTCTTCATCAACACCAATCAAGTTAATACCATCACTGTCTACCAATTCCTCAATCTCACCTACTATTTTATTTCTCTCTTTTGCATATATTAATACTTTTTCTTCTTCTAAACTAGGATCAATGTATGTGTAATGTTTCATGTTATAACTTCCTTACATAAATAAATTAATTTAATTAATTTTTTATGTATTCATTATACACTAATTCAAATCAGAATGCATTGTTTTGTTAAAGTTTATAATAGAAAGAACTGTAGTAACAACTAAAAATATTGCAATTACAATAATTGATTGAACACCATTATCACTAAATGAATATAATTTTTCATTACCTAAACTATCAGGAATAGTATGTGTAGCCCCTGTTACCATTCTACCTAAACAAACACTTGAATAAAATGGCAAGTAACCACATACCTTTTCAAAATTACCCATAGCATCTACAGGCATCCAAGCTCCGCCAATAACTCCACTAGCAGAAATGAAGATTGAAGTTATTGCAGGTGCACTTTTATCATTTAAAAGTGTTCCAAATAACATTCCAAGCATAATATTAATTATCATCATTGGACTCATTGTAACAATCAATAATAAACTAGATCCAACTCCACAAAATCCTTTACCACTTACACTACCAAATATAAAACCAAGTATTACACAAATAATTGATTGACATAATCCAATAACGAAAAAAGGAATAAAATAACCAATAATAAACTCAACTGGTTTTAAAGGCGAAGTAAATAATCTCTTTAAAAATGATGTAGTCTTATCTTTAGAAACAAGTAAAGCACTCATTAACATTAATAAGCTATATGAAAACATCATAACACCAGGGATCAAACTCTTTACATAAAATACTGGAGTTTCTCCATTTGTATAATTAATAATCAATTGAAACATTAATATCATAGCAACTGGAAAACCAACGCAAAATATATAAAGTAAAGGATCTCTAGTCATTTCAGTAAAATTTCTTTTTGCGAACAATAATGCCTTTTTCATATATTTATCTCCTTTCACCTTCCACGATTCTCACAAATGCTTCCTCAAATGATTCCTCATTTGCTTCTTTCTTAATCTCATCAATAGTTCCAATAGCTTTAACTTCACCCTTATACATAATAGCAACTCTATCACATAATGCTTCAATTTCTTCTAGATAATGCGATGTTAAAACTATGGTCATCTTTCCTTTTAATCCTTGAATACTTCTCCATAATTCTCTTCTAGCTAATACATCAAGACCTAATGTTGGTTCATCTAAGAATAAAACTCTAGGTTTAGATATCAAACCAATCGCAATTGATAATCTTCTTTGCCATCCTCCACTAAGTGTCTTAGCCTTTTGATCCAATACTTCTTCTAGACCAAAAGAATTAACAATATTATCTAAATATACTTCATCCTTAGAATCATATAAACTTTGGAAGAACTCTAAGTTTTCTTTTACTGTTAAATTCATAGCAACTGCTGTTTCTTGAGGAGAAACATCAATAATCTTCTTTATCTCATCTATTTGGTCAAGTCCAAAGCCATTAATATATGCTTTACCACTATCACACTTACTAAGTCCAGATAATATTTTTATTAATGTAGTTTTACCAGCTCCATTAACTCCTAATAAACCAAATAACTCTCCTTCTTCAATTGATAAGCTTACACCCTTTAAAGCTCTTACCTTCTTATAATTCTTAGTTATTTCTTCAACTCTAATCATTTCCATATTTTTCACCTCTATACAAATAGATTATATCAATTATGTTTTATACAATAAATACCTTTTAGGTATTCGGTATAAAACTAATTGTATTCGGTTAAAAAAAGCAGATGATAACATCTGCTTTTGTTATTCACTTATTTCTGTTTCATTAGGTAAATCTTTAATAATGAATACTTCCTTAATTTGTTTATAAGGACCAAATACTACTATTTCATCACCTTCTTGAATCTTAGTATCACGGCTTACACTTAATGGACTACCATTACGTTTAAGCATCAATACATTGATTTGATATTTATCCTTAATTCCTGAATTCATCAATGTCTTTTCAGTTAAAACCTCTGGAACCTTATTGATTTTGATTTCAGCCATCGCATCTTTTCCATAATTATCGATTAAATCAATCTCATTGTTTAAATCTTTCTTAGTATCTAATATCTCTTCAACTTCCTTCACATTAACAGAGAAAGCATCTTTAATGTTTTGATGACTACCAAACACAATGATGATATCACCTTTTTGAATAATAGTATCTCTAGTAACATCAATAATCTTTTCTCTACGCTTAATCATCATAACAGAAATATTATAAAGATCTTTTAACCCACTTTCTAACAAGCTCTTTCCAAATAAGAATTCAGGAACCCAATTCACATGAATCTCATAAATAGCTCCACTTCCATAATTATCAAGCATTGTAATAGTATTAACTTTACTCTTTCTATACATTATCCTCTCACCAATTTTTTCAATTAATCTATTGAATGATGTAAGTTTAATAATAATCATCAATACTAAGAACACACCACCTGAAATCAAAATGAATGTCAATGAATATTCTTGTTGAGTGGTATTAAGACCGATTAACAAATTCATTACAAGAGACATAATTACTACGGAGAATGAATAACCAATGATCATAGCTATAGTAGCTATTCTTCTTCTCGTTCTATTTGAAGTAATAATTTCAGATTCTGCTGTAGTAAAACCAACAGCAGTTAATAATGAAATAGCTTGGAAATTAGCTTTTTCTTTAGTTAATCCCGATAGTTGTAACAACACCGAAAACAACTCAATTAACAAAAAATAAACTAAAATGAATCCCAGTATTAATATTACAGTTACTTGTATATTCATAGTCTCATTTCTCCTATAATAAATAAAAATAATTCTTGTATATTCATTATACAATACAAACCTACACTAGACAAATAATTTTTTAATATTTCAAACAAAAATAAAAGCTGTCAAATCTTGACAGCTCACTTATTCTTATAAATTATTTAGATTTGCAGATAACCATTTCTTCAATTCTTCATCACACATTGAAGCTAAATATCCTCTACAAACAAATCCTTGTTTGATGTTTGCTCCCTTAGTAGATGAACGCAATTCTGATTCACCAATACCAAATGCTCCTTCTTCATTAGTACAGAATGGTAAAATTGTTTTACCTTCAAAATTGTGATCTCTTACAAAACTAGCAACAACTCTTGGATAACTTCTATACCAGTTAGGGAATCCTAAAAAGATAACATCATAATCATCAATACTGAAATCTCTATTCTTATAATCAACTAATCCTTCTTCACTTGCTCTAGCAACACATTCTTGATAATTAAATGGGTATGGATCAACTGGTTCAATCTTAAAAATATCAGCTCCAGTGTATTTTTGAATCTTTTCAGCTACAATTTCTGTATTACCTTTTTCAATAACGGTAATAGTACCATTCATCATATTTTCGCCTGTTCTAGAAAAATAAGCAACTAAACATTTCATATAAAATATCTCCTTGTATAACTCATTTTATTATAAATAAAACAATTTGTAAATAATTATAATTAATTATAAAACAAAAATTATTAATTTTTTATTCTTCTATGGTTTTCTTCTTTTTAAAGAGTACTGGAACCATGTAAACAATTAAAGACAAAATACTTAATAATATGAAATAAACTATTACATATGGAATATATCCAATTGCTCCTCTAATTCTCTCAAGGATTTCCATATCAAATACAACGTATGGAGATAAATTCCATAATTGAACACTGACATCTGTTATTTTATACAATATGACATTCATCAAAATTGCACTAACCATACCAATTATTATAGGTATAATGCTATTAAAGAATTCCTTAAAATTCATCTTTTCTTGATACCATATAATACATACAAATGATGTGAACACTTGTAAAGTGTGATGAATCATTGTATGGAAATTCAAATAAAGATTATTCTTTAATCCTCCCGGGAACAATACGAATAACATTCCCCCTAAAAGAATAAAAGAAACAGTTGCGCAAACAAAATACTTCTTTATCTTATAATCCTTAATAAATATTACAAATGGCAATACATAGAATGGCAATGAACATAATTGATAAGGGAAATACATAAAGTTATAACTGAAATGTATTTTATTGTTTCCATCAATACTATAACCCCTTAAAAACTCTTTAATAATTTCTAATACGATAAGTAATATCCAACTTATTAATAAAGTAGTCTTACATAATTTCTCTTTATTATATTTTTTTGACAAAAACGCAAATACAATACAAGCTATTATTAAACCAAACACCCAAGATAAATGATAAAATCCATAAAGCGGAGGTTTATCAACATAACTGTCTAGCCAAAGTATTATTTTATTTAATATATTCATATTACTTAATTTCTATATTAACTTTTCCCGTACTAGTGTGAATTTCACACAAGCCTCCACTTTGAGTTTTTGGCACATTAACCTTACCAGTACTTGTTTCCACAACAAACACCTTTTCAGTTAATAATGTTCCCGTTACCTTACCAGTAGTTGTCTCAATATAGAGTGTAGCAGCATCTGAACCGTCGAGTTCTATATCACCAGTTGAAGTTTTAACATTAATTTGATTAGTAATTAATACATCAACTAATGTAAAATCTCCATTAGATGTTTTACCTTTTAAATTATTTGCTCTTACATTTGTTAATGTAATATCCCCGGTTGAACGACTAACAACTAAATCACCTGTTAATACACTGTTTATTAATTCTAAATCTCCAGTTGAACCATTTATTACAATGTCTCTCCCATCAAAATTTCGAATAGTTACCTTACCAGTTGATGAATCAATTGATAAATCATTAGTCACTTTTGCATTGAAACTAACATCTCCAGTACTTAAATTTACAATTGCATCATTAAAATTAAAATCACTTGGCATTTTTATATCACCCGTTGATTCATTTATGTTCAATTTATCAAAACTTGTTTTATTCAAATATATTTGAACTTTCGATTTTTTGATATTAAAATTAAAAATACGCTCAAACCATTTTAGTTCATTATAAGATCTAATAACAAGTCTATTATCAATTACATTTACTTTGTGATATTCCTTTTCCTTTTCAGTAACCTTAACCTTATTTACATCACTTTTAATAAATTCAATATCAGCTGTATCTATATCAATTTCAATGTTTTCAAAACTTTCAGTTAAATCATATTCTTTTTCTATCATATTATTATTTACTCCATTACCATTCACAATTCCAAATGTTACAATCAATCCACCAATTATTATTAAACATATACCTAAAAACACAAATAACTTCTTCATTATTTTTCACCTCTTCTAACAAATTTTCTCTTAATACCTAAAACAATATTGCGTGATAAGTTAATTGTTAATTTAGTTACCAATTTAGCTAAAGGAAAAGTCAATAAAATTGCTCCACAAGCAAAAATTGCAGATCCAATCGCAACATAATTTAGAGCTTCTTCAAATAAAGTCATTGCAAATACTACTATTCCACTTAAAACAACAGCTCCTAAACTTATTTCAATAACATACATTACTAACACTAATACCCAAATTAATAAATACCCTACTAATGTTAAAATGAAAGCTGTAAGTAATAATGGAAACCACAAAGGAAATCCAACAATTAACAACACAATTTCCATTGCTGACATCTTTCTCTTTGGTCTAATTCGCTCTTTCACTAGTTTTGTTAAACTTGTGTCTGATGCAATTTCGTCCACAATCTTATCTACAGGACCAATTTTATTAATTGCATCATTTTCACTTAATCCTTCGTCCATTAAATCATTTATCATTTCATCATAGAAAGCTATTCTTGTTTCAATATCGTCTTTTGGTAAACCCTTAAGTTTTCTTCTCAATTCATCGAAAAACATTTCTCTAGTCATGTTTACTACACTCCTTTTCAATAAACAAATAAATCTCTGTCAGTTCCTTCCATTCATTCTTGAATTCTTCAATTCTATTAATTCCTCTTTCAGTTATATGATAATACTTTCTAAGTCTACCTTCATATAACGTAGATCTAACTACTAAAAGTTTTCCTTCTTCTAATCTTTTTAATATCGTATATAGAGTTGATTCTGATAATGTTAAAATCGGCTTTAAATCCTTTATAATTTTATATCCATATGAATCTTCATTCCTTATTACCGATAAAACACACACATCAAGTATACCTCTTTTCAATTGAGCATCCATGATATACCTCCTATTACGCTATACATCATATCACGAGGTAT
>OCVV011340149.1_pt1 | contig 10383 bp, 6 predicted proteins | sample 1539721 | NCBI WGS metagenome assembly OCVV01 (sample SAMN02144230, study PRJEB22623) | gut metagenome | biome: sheep rumen | host: Ovis aries | place: New Zealand
CTGTATGAATCGACATTCTGACCGAGCAGCATGACTTCCTTGACTCCGTCGGCAGCAAGACATTCGATCTCGCGTACGACTTCACTCATGACTCTGCTCTTTTCGCGTCCGCGTGTGTACGGTACGATGCAGTATGTGCAGAAATTGTTGCATCCGTAAGTGATGTTGACAAGAGCCTTATGCTCGTACATGCGTTTTGGCTTCATCTCGTCCTCATCGATAACAGGATTGTTGTCAATGATACTTCTCTGTTTTCTTCCGGTGCTGATCCTCTTCTCCAGAAGATGCGGGAACTCAGCTATATTCTGTGTACCGAATACTATGTCGACCCATGAGAACTGTTTGTTGATCTTCTCTACAATTCTCGGCTGCTGAGGCATGCATCCGCACACGCAAAGAATGAAATCAGGATTCTTCGTCCTGATTTTCTTGAACTGACCGAGTACTCCGAAGAATCTCTTGTCAGCATTCTCGCGGACGCTGCAGGTGTTTATGACAACAACGTCCGCCTTATATGCATCTTCTTCATGTTCATATCCCATGGCTTCCAGAATGCCGGCAATATTCTCTGAATCATGCTCGTTCATCTGGCAGCCATAGGTGATAATATTGTATTTACTCATTATTGAAGTTCGTCTTTCTTGCTTCTTGACATGAGCAGTCTGAGAGCCTTTTCAGGTTCAAGCTCACCTTTCAGCACATTATTTGTGACTCTGCAGATCGGCATCTCAACGTCATACTTCTCTGCAAGTTCACATACTGCTTCTGCTGTATAGTATCCTTCTACAACAGATCCGACTCTCTTAACAGCATCCTCTGCGTCCAGTCCGAGCCCTATGAGAAGTCCGCATCTTCTGTTACGGGACAGGTTGGTCGAGCATGTTACGATGAGATCGCCTATGCCGGAAAGTCCTGAGAATGTCTCCGGGTTTGCGCCCATTGCAGTTCCGAGTCTCTTGATCTCATGGATAGCTCTTGTCATAAGAGCAGCTCTTGCATTCGAGCCCAGTTTCATTCCGTCAGAGATACCGGTAGTGATAGCTATAACATTCTTTACAGCGCCTGCGATCTCTACGCCGGTCATGTCTTCCTGTGTATAGACTCTGAACTGGTCAGACATGAATACATCCTGGATATACTCTGCTGCAGCCTTGTTCTTTGATGCAGCAACGACACCTGCAGGGAAGTTTCTTACGATCTCTTCTGCGTGGGAAGGACCTGACAGAGCAACATATGTAGCTGAAGGAAGAGTCTCTGCTGCTATCTCGGACAGTCTCATGAGAGTCTTCTGCTCGATACCTTTTGCAAGGTTGACTACGATGACTCCGTCATCGAGCCAGTCTGCGCACTTCGAAGAAACACTTCTGAACTGCTGTGTCGGTACGGCAAATACGACTATTGATTTGCCCTTTACAGCTTTCTTAAGATCACTTGTGTAATTGATCCTGTCGCTCAGAATGACATACGGCAGATAGTGGTCATTCATCCTGTGCTCTTTCATGAGCTTTATGGCTTCCTTGTTCCTGCCGTAGAGTGTTACATCATGACCCTTATAAACAAGGAGATTGGCAATAGCTGTACCGAAAGATCCGTTACCGATCACAGCGATGCTGCACTTGTCTTCACCCAGATCAGGGATCTCAGTTCCGGCGTAGTAGTCGACCGGTTCAGGTTCAGGTCTTACGGCCTCCTGGGTCTGTGCACCTACAAGTCCGGGTTCCTGTGTGGCATCAGCTGCTATCGGGGACTCTCCGGATTCAAGATCTTCTATCACCTGAGCATCAGCACCAAGCTCAATGATCTCAGCTTCTGTAAGAGGCTTCTCTTCAACAGCTATAGCTGACGGAGTTTCATCTGTAACAGCCGTTTCAGCTGCAGCTGCTGCAGTTTCTTCAGGCTGCTCTTCACCCTTTCTGGCCTTGTGCCCGATCGTAAGGGCTTTCTCTTCTCCCCTTGAGAGCCTGATGATATTGGAAATATGCATCAGCAGAAGGAAAGCTGCCATTCCAATGGCAAAGAAGAAATAATCACTATCGTAGTACCATACAAGTGCCGGGAATGAAATCACAGCTGCGATGGAGCCGATCGACATCCTGCGTGTGACTGCAAGGCAGATAGCTGCGATGAAAAATGCTGCGATAGCACTCGGCCAGCTCATTGCAAGGGCTGCACCGAACGCACAGGCGACACCTTTACCACCCTTGAATCCCCATAAAGCCGGGAAGCAGTGTCCAAGTACAACGAATGCGAAAGCGACCATGCTGCCGTGCATTTCGCCCAGGTTGTAACCGACTGTAACAGCAATGAACCCTTTAAGAATATCTATTGCGAGACATATAAGTCCTGCTGTAAGCCCGATGACTCTGATAGTATTAGTAGTCCCTGCATTACCGCTGCCTTCCTTACGGATATCTATACCGTAAAAGAGTTTGCTTATGATGATGGATGGATTGATATTTCCAAGTGCATATGCAATCACTCCGGCAATAATAAGCTTAGTAACATCTGCAGTCATTATTTTTCTCCCCTCCTCTCATTCCATACAAACTTGATGGATGTTCCTTCAAAGTCAAAATGTTCTCTGATCTTGTTCTCAAGGTATCTTGAATAAGAGAAATGCATCAGTTCTCTGTCATTGATACTGAATGAGAACAACGGCGGACAGGTACCAATCTGTGTGCCGTAGTATATCTTGAGTCTTCTTCCTTTGTCGGAAGGAGGCTGTCTCATCATGACAGCATCTTCGATAATGCTGTTGAGCCTGCCTGTAGTGATCCTCATGTTTCTGGCATCGGAGATCTTTGCAGCTCTGTCAATGATATCGTATATCCTCAGTTTGTTGAGAACAGATACGAACACGACCGGTGCGTATGATGCAAACAGCAGCTCTGCTTTGATCTTGCGCTCGTAGTCTCTCATTGTGTTGGTCTCTTTCTCAATTAGATCCCACTTGTTGACCACGATCATCATGCCTTTGCCTGCTTCGTGAGCGTAGCCTGCGATCTTCTTGTCCTGTTCGGTAAGACCTTCAACGGCATCTATCATAAGAATGCATATGTCACATCTCTCGATTGCCGCAATAGCTCTTACAACACTGTATTTTTCGATCGTATCGTTTACTCTGCTCTTCTTTCTGAGACCGGCTGTATCGATAAGAGTGTATTCTCTGTCTTTATAGGTAAAAGGAGTATCGATCGTATCTCTTGTAGTTCCGGCTATAGGGCTTACGATAACGCGGTTCTGCTTAGTAAGAGCATTTACAAGAGATGACTTGCCAACGTTAGGCTTTCCTATGATAGCGATGTTGATGCTGTCATCCCTTCTGTCGTACGCATCCTGAGGGAATCCCTCGACGATGCGGTCGAGAAGATCGCCCATGTTGGTCATGTTGGCTGCACTGATGGCGATAGGATCATCAAATCCAAGCTCATAGAAGTCATAGATCGCTTCATATGCTTTGGACGGCTTATCTACCTTATTGACAACGAGGATTATCTCCTTGCCTGTGCGTCTCAGCATAGAAGCAACTTCCCTGTCTGCAGTTGTGAGGCCTTCCTTGCCGTCCACCATGAAGATGATGACATCAGCCATATCCATAGCCATGACCGCCTGGTCTCTCATCTGCGCAAGAATAGTATCGTCAGTCTTTACTTCAATTCCGCCCGTATCGATTACAGCGAACTCTTTGCCGTTCCATTCAGCCTCGGCATAGATCCTGTCTCTTGTTACGCCCGGGACATCTTCGACGATAGCCCTTCTCTCACCTATTATTCTGTTGAAAAAAGTCGACTTGCCTACATTAGGTCTGCCTACTATGGCAAGTATTGGTTTACTCATTTCTACTATCCTTTACTAAGTCAATTATCTCTATGAATTTACAGTCTGTAATGTGAGCAGACTGTAAATTCTATTCTTCAAATATGCTCTCTGCGAAGTCGTGCGCGTTGAACGGCACAAGATCATCGAGTCCTTCGCCGATACCGATGAACTTGATCGGCATGTCGAACTGGTCTGCGATAGTAATGGATATGCCGCCTCTTGCCGTACCGTCCATCTTGGTCAGGATGATTCCGGTGATATCCGATATCGTGGAGAACTCCTCTGCCTGACTTACTGCATTCTTACCTGTTGTGGCATCAAGTACGAGCAGGTTCTCACGTGAAGCTTCAGGATACTCTCTCGAGATCACCTTGCTCATCTTCTCGAGCTCCTTCATAAGGTTGACCTTGTTCTGAAGTCTTCCTGCAGTATCACAGATGAGTACATCGATGTTGTTCGCCTTGGCTGACTGGATAGCATCATAGATAACAGCTGTAGGATCTGTTCCTTCAGCATGTCTTATAACTCTGACGCCTACTCTGTCGCCCCATGTCTGAAGCTGTTCTGCTGCTGCAGCACGGAAAGTATCAGCTGCTGCGAGCATCACGCTTTTGCCCTTCTTCTTATACATATGGGCAAGCTTGGCGATGGAAGTGGTTTTGCCTCCGCCGTTGATTCCTATCATGAGGATGATGAGCGGATACTGTTCAGACATTTTGTTCCTCTCACCCTTGTCCATGAGGCCCTCGATGATACCGGAGAGCTCTTTCTTGATCTGCTTTTCCTTGATGATGTATCTCTCATTGATGGCAGTATCAAGTTCTTTCATGATCGCATCGGATGTGTCTATGCCGATATCCGACATAACAAGGCCTTCCTCAAGCTCCTCCATGAACTCCGGCCCGAGGTCCGGGTTATCGTAAATCGCATTGGTGATGCTGTCTATGAACTTGCGGAAAGTGGATTTCTTTTCAAAAAGTCCCATTCAACCGTTCTCCTTCTACATTCTTATTCTAATCCATCTACATCGAACTCATCGCCCAGTTTCAGTGAAAGCATGCGCGAGATGCCCTGTTCCGGCATCGTGACTCCGTAGAGCACGTCGGCATGTTCCATCGTTGCCTTCTGGTGTGTGATAAGTGCGAACTGTATGTTATCGAACTTCTTTAGATAATTGGAGAAGTTCTCAATATTGACTTCGTCAAGTGCCGCTTCCACCTCATCGAGAATGACGAAAGGTGTCGGCTTGGCCTTGAGGACCGCAAACATAAGTGCTATTGCGGTCAGTGTCTTCTCTCCGCCTGAGAGAAGATTGATGTTCTTCAGTTTCTTTCCAGGCGGCTGGGCAGTGATCTCAATGCCTGATTCAAGAGGTTTTGACTCATCTTCGAGTCTCAGCTCGGCATAGCCTCCTCCGAAGAGTTCCTTGAATGTCTCCTCGAAATTGACAACGACCTTATCGAAGTTTTCCTTGAATCTGGTCCTGATCGTCTTGTCCATGTTTGAAATGATCTCATTGAGCTCACTCATGGCTCTTGTCAGGTCGGATTCCTGGGCTGTCATAAACTCGTAGCGCTTGCTGACGGCCTTATACTCTTCGATCGAGCTGACGTTGACATCGCCGAGCTCCGCAAGGCGGAGTCTGACTTCTCTCGACTCCCTGTTGCCCGCAGTAATGGCGAAGTCAGGAGCCCTCATATCGAGGGCCTCGGCGTACGAAACCTCGAATTCATCCCAGAGCTTATCCTTCTGGGTATCCAGCAGCGTCTCATTCCTTGCCGTCTTGACCTCAAGCTTATATCTCTGTTCCCTGAGATCCTCAAGAGAAGAACGTATCTCCTTCTGTTCAGACAGAAGGGACTCGCTCAGGGATCTGTTTTCTTCCTGCCTGGAAGCAATATCTCTGATTTTTTCTTCAAGAGCAGCCTTGGCCTCTCTGAGTTCTTCCTCCTTGCCGCTCTGCTCTTCACCGCTCGAAGTAAGAAGAGACTTCGATTCCTCAAGCTCTTCAGCTGCATCCCTGTAATCAGAAACAGCTGCTTCAAGCTCTGTGACATTGTCACGGACTCTCTCTATGATCTCATTTCTCGAGAGTACCTTGGACTCGTATTCACCGATCCTGACCTTAAGCGCAACGATCTTCTCATTATCATCCTCAATGACTGGCTTCAGTTCATCGAGCTCAGTCATGAGACTGTCTGCCTGCTTTTCAGAATCTGAATACTCCTTTTCAGCCTCGCTGATCTTTTCCCTGTAACCTGAGATCATCGAGTCAGCCCTGCTGATATCCTCAGCAATGCTGCTGAGCTCATTTCTGAACCTTTCAGCAGCTCCGTTATCCGCAGCGACCAGCTCTTCAGCGTGATCGCGGTCAGTCTTCAGGATGTTGTATGCGATTTCAAGCTCAGTTACCTTCTCTCTCTGACGGTCTCTGTCATCAGCAAGATCAGATTCACGCTTCTTCTCAGATTCAATGTCTGAATTCAGCTCTTCGATCTTCTTCTCGTATCCCCTGATGGTCTCTGTCAGTGAAGAGATCTCCTTCTTTCTGTCGAGAAGGTTGGCAGACTTGTTGGCGAATCTTCCGCCGGTTATCGCACCGGATGAATTGATTACCTCGCCCTCAAGTGTAACGATGCGGAATCCTCCCGGAGCGCTCTTGGCTATGCGTACAGCATTGTCCATGTTATCCGCAATTATGACTCTGCACAGAAGATACTCTATTATCTCAGAGAATCTGTCTTCTCCGCTGACCATGTCAGAGGCTATCCCCAGATATCCTGCTGCGCCTGTGACTCTGCTGCCCGGATCGATCCTGTCAGATTTGACAGATTCGACCGGCAGGAACGTAGCACGTCCTGACTTTGTTGACTTGAGCCATCTGACTGCTGATTTTGCATCTGAATCAGTATTGCAGACAATGTGCTGGAGAGATCCGCCGAGAGCGGTCTCAACAGCAGTCTCATAGCCGTCAGGAACAGTAATGATGTCCGATACAGTACCGATAATACCGCTAAGATGCTGCTGCATCAGAGATCTGACAGTATTGTTATACCCCTCATAGTTGGCTTCCATCTCCTCGATGGTGCTGCGTCTTGCCGCAGCTCTTGAGGATTTGTCAGTGATCTCCTTGATCTCCGCATTGAGCTCATCAATGCGCTTGGTTGACGATATTATATTATTGGCGATCTCGAAGATTTTCTCCTTCTCGCGTTCAAGGACTTTGCCGCTTTCGTCGATCTCGGATTCGAGTCTCTCGAGATTGGCTCTGTTTTCCGCTTCAGCCTTATCCCTTCCCTCGAATTCCTCTCTTATCGCTTCACTTCTCTCTTCGAGAGTCTTCTTATAGTTGTTAAGAGTGTTGATCTCAGCATTTCTGCCGACATTCTGATTGCTCAGGTCTATCATGTGGCTTCTGAGATCTTCGATTTTTGTATTTATATCTGCTGATTTAGAGCTGTGAGTACTGTATTCGATGACAGCCTTATGCAGCTCTTCTCTTACGGATTCAACTTCAGCATTGAGCTCTGCATCATGAGCTTCGAGTTCAGCCAGCTCTTCTCTTGCTGAAGCGAGCTTTTCCTCAGATGAAGTGATCTCATCATTGATCCTTGCAAGCTCACGCTCTATTCCGGCGAGCTTTTCCTTGTTGAGTTCGCCGCCGCTGGTGATCGTATTGAGCTCATCTATTATTGTCAGGAGCTCGCTGTTGGCACCTGCATAGTTTTCTGACAGCTCAGAATCATCCTCACGGCTCTTCTCAAGACTTTCGTCTATCCTGCTGAGTCTTGCGTCATAATCCGCAAGTCTTCCGGCGAGCTCTTCAAGATCTGCCTTTCCTGTCTCAACACTGGCTGACAGACTGTCGAGATTATGCAGGATGATATTGATCGTGAGGTACTTATATCTTTCACGCAGCTCAAGATACTCGGTTGCCTTTTCAGAATCCTCCTTCAGGCCTCCGATACGTCCTTCTATCTCTGCAATGATGTCTCTTACACGTTCAAGATTGGCTGATGCAGACTTGAGCTTGTTCTCCGCCTCTGCCTTTCTGCTCTTGTACAGAACTACACCTGCAGCCTCCTCGAAGATCTGCCGTCTGTTCTCAGGTCTGGTACTGACGATATCCGCGATTTTGCCCTGTCCGATGATCGAATAACCTTCTACACCGATACCTGTGTCCATGAACAGCTCTCTGATGTCTCTGAGTCTGCACTGGCTGCCGTTTATCAGGTATTCACTCTCTCCGGATCTGAACATCCTTCTTGTGACAGCGACCTCACTGTACTCAAGCGGAAGTATCCCGGTCGAATTGTCTATGACAAGAGTTACTTCTGCCATTCCCTTCGGCTTTCTTGTCGCAGTTCCGGCAAAGATAACATCCTGCATCTTGCTGCCTCGCAGCTGCTTGGAACTCTGTTCACCGAGGACCCATCTGAGCGCGTCACTGATGTTGCTCTTGCCGCTGCCGTTAGGACCGATGATACATGTGATACCGTCATTCAGTTCAATATTCACAGGGTCAGCAAATGACTTGAACCCCTGCATCTCTATTCGCTTGAAATACACTTACTATACTCCCTTCGAAAGTGCATCCTTTGCAGCTTCCTGTTCAGCTTTGGCCTTACTCTTGCCCTGTCCTCTTCCGATGACTTTCTCGCCGGCAACTACTTCAACCGTGAAAGTCTTGTTGTGGTCAGGACCGCTTTCAGATACCGTTTTGTATCTGATACGTATATCGTGTTCTTTCTCCTGGATCTTTTCCTGGAGCATGGTTTTGTAGTCATTTCTGAGCTTGCCTGCTACAGCAAGGTTTATCTTCTCACTCAGAAGATCCAGAGCTACCTTTCGTCCTGCGTCGTATCCGCCGTCGATTATGATAGCGCCGATTACAGCTTCAAAGCAGTCGGCAAGTATGGAATCCTTGTTCCTGCCGCCGGTCGCCTCTTCGCCCTTTCCCATGAAGATATAATCTCCGAGGCCGATGCCTCTGGCTGCATCTGCCAGAGACTCCTCGCGGACTACATCTGCCCGGTTTTTGGACAGAACGCCTTCAGGAGCATCTTTCATTATCATGAATAACTCAGCTCCCACAGCAGCGTCCACATATGCATCACCTATGAATTCAAGTCTTTCATTATTGGATGCATAAGGCATTTTATGTTCCGAGGAATAAGAGCTGTGAGTCAGAGCATTTACAAGCAGTGACTCATCTCTGAACTTATATCCCAGTTTTTCAAGAAGCTCATTTACTTCTTTCATATAAGCAATAACCTCCTGCCGCCTGATACGGCATCATTATTTCATGCAAAACAGTATTATTCTTCGGCAGATTCTGTTTTGAAAAGTTCCTCATTCTGCGTAACAGCGTCAGCTATCATCTGCGTTACATTATTGCGGATATAAGGAATAGCCTTGATGATCGCGTAGTATACTTCTCTCTCGCCGGAGTTTCCGTGGACCTTGAGGACTGCGCCTTTAAGTCCGAGGATCGGAGCGCCGCCAACATCAGCATAGTCGAATATCTGCTTGAGCTCCTTTATCTTGGAGTAAGCCAGCAGTGCACCGAGCTTTGCCTTGAGTCCTTCCTGCAGCTTTTCCTTGAATCTGTTCATGACAGCGAGGACAGCACCTTCGCTGCTCTTGAGGAATACATTTCCTGAGAAGCCGTCGGTAATAACGACTTCGCAGTCAGTTACTGCAACGTCACGGCCTTCGATGTTTCCGGCAAAATTGATGTTGCCTGATGCGAGAAGTCTGTGTGCTTCCTTATGGAGTTCGTCTCCCTTGGACTCTTCTGCTCCGATATTGAGAAGTCTGACTTCAGGATTCTTTATTCCTTTGACTCCTTCAACATACATTGCGCCCATGATGCCGTTCTGGAATATGTATTCCGGCTTGGCCTCAACATTGGCACCGCAGTCGAGAAGAAGAGTCGTACCGCCGTTATGAAGTTTAGGAAACCATGCTGCTATGGCAGGCCTTCTTATGCCTTTGATCCTTCCGAGCGTCACAAGACCGCCTGCGAGAAGCGCACCGGTGCTGCCGGCGGAAATAAGAGCATCCGCCTCACCTGTCTTGATGAGATTCAGAGCTTTGACTATTGTGGAATCCTTCTTCCTTCTTACAGCCATAGCCGGTGCCTCATCATTGGTGATGACTTCTGTAGCATCGATCACTTCGATATTCGATCCGTTCCATCCGTTCTCCTTAAGGCAGTTGCCAATAAGTTCTTCAGGTCCGATTATCGAAACAGTGACATCAGGCTCAGTGGATGCGAGCTCCGAAGCAGCTTTGATAGTGCCTTTTACTATTTCCTGAGGAGCATTATCTCCTCCCATTCCGTCTACGATTATTTTCATCTCTCTGTTACCTTGTATTTGTGTCTGAATACCCTTATACGTTCTATGCAAAACAGGTATTTATCTTTCCGCTGATGCTCTCAGCTGTCCGCATGCGGCATCGATGTCGCTTCCGAGCGTTCTTCTGACAGTAGCGGCGATGCCTCTCTTTTCAAGGACCTTTCTGAAAGCAAGAACACTGCTTCCTTCGGCTGTCCTGTAG
>OCVV012824420.1_pt1 | contig 10381 bp, 11 predicted proteins | sample 1539721 | NCBI WGS metagenome assembly OCVV01 (sample SAMN02144230, study PRJEB22623) | gut metagenome | biome: sheep rumen | host: Ovis aries | place: New Zealand
AAGTGCAAACGCGAGCACAACGGCAGGCGGTCAGCCGAACGGCGCATGGGGACGCTGGGGAATGCAGGACAGCGCGACTGGTACGGACAGTGCGGACAGCACAGCTTCGGCAAAGGGTCTCAAATCCGGAACTGCGCTTGAAATCACGGGCGGAACATTTGACATCGATTCCTCAGATGACGCGCTGCACACCAACGGGGATGTCCGGATTGCCGGCGGCACGCTGAAGTTATCATCCGGTGACGACGGCATGCATGCAGACAATGCACTCACCATTTCGGATGGCAAAATTGCAATTGATACCAGTTACGAGGGCATCGAGGGTGCGGAAATCACGATTTCCGGCGGCACAATTGATGTGACAGCCGCCGATGACGGTCTGAACGCGGCAGGCGGAAATGACGGCTCGTCCGTAAACGGACGCATGGGACAAAATGAATTTGCGGCCGATGCCTCTGTGAATATCACAATTGCCGGCGGCAGCCTGACGGTTGATGCGAGCGGAGACGGCATCGATTCCAACGGCAATCTGACCATTACGGGCGGTACGATTACGGTCAACGGACCGAGCGAAAACGGAAACGGAGCGTTGGATTACAACGGAACGGGTGAGATCAGCGGCGGCACAATCTTCGCGGCGGGCAGTTCCGGTATGGCACAGGGCCTGAACGGCCCACAGGCGAGCATTCTCTATAATCTGACTGCGGCGCAGGACGCCGGCACGGAAGTGACACTGACCGACAGCAGCGGAAATACCGTCGCGAAGCTGACACCGGGTAAGCAGTTCCAGAGCATTGTAATCAGCACGGAGGAATTGAAGCAGAGCGAGACTTACACGCTTACGGTGGGGTCGGAGGTCTATTCGATTACACTCACCGACACACAGTACAGCAACGCAGGCGCCGGCGGCATGGACGGCAAAATGCCGACGGGCGGCGGTCAACCGTCCGGAAAAGGCGGAATGGGCGGCTTTGCAGGCGGCACCACAACAAACGGATAAATGAAAAGGCGGCTCCTTCTCACGGGAGCCGCCTGTGGCTTTGTAAGAAAATATGCCGCGACAGAGCGCTTGGAAAAACCGGCGCCTGAATGCGGTGCGGCAAAAACGGGAATGCTTGACAATGGAAAGGCTTTGCAGCAAAAACCGTTGCCTCAGAAAGCCCTGCGGCGGAGCCGCGCTGCCGGCGCAATGTCACCGGATGGCTTTGCTTCGGACAATCCGGCTGCCTGCGGTCACCGGTATGCCCTCCAGTGCGAGCAGAAAACGCTTTGCCTCCAGTCCGCCTGCATAACCGGTCAAAGAGCCGTCAGAGCCGACTACGCGGTGGCAGGGGATGAGAATGCTGATCGGATTGCGCGCGACAGCCGAACCGACTGCGCGTGCTGAGGTGTGTTTTCCGGTTATCTGCTCGAGATGTGCCGCAATTTCGCCATAGGTCACAGTCTGACCAAACGGGATGCACCGCAGGACGTCCCATACTTTCCTGCGAAACGGTGTGCCCGCAGGTGCGAGCGGAAGCTGTTCGACCGGTATTTCTCCCGAAAAATACCCGTTCAGCCATTCGGCACACCGGTCAAAAACGGGGAGGTGCTGTGTGACGGTATCTGCATGCAGCGTGCTGCCGAAATGCGCCTGATTTTCGATCCACAGACCGGTGATGTCGGTTCCGTCACTGCTGATGGTCAGTTGTCCGACCGGAGAACGGAATACGGTGCGGTATTGCGTCGCCTTCATGGCTGTCCCTTCTTTCTGCTGTCATCATAGCACGCACGCCGCACGATAACAACCCGGGGAGAGGAAAACAGAAATAGGGGTTGACAAACAAATTATATTTGATAAAATATAATTGGATTAAATAATAAATGCCGGAGCAGTCCGGCGCCACAGACTGAGGAGGATGTATCATGAGCGTTTACGATTATTCTGTACGGGATGCAGCCGGAAAAGAGATTTCGCTGTCGGAATATCAGGGCAAGGTTCTTCTGATCGTCAATACGGCGACGGGCTGCGGCTTCACACCGCAGTACAAGGATCTGGAAGAGATGTACGAGCAGTACCACGACAAGGGCCTGGAAATTATTGATATTCCCTGCAATCAGTTTGCGGGGCAGACACCCGGAACGGATGAGGAGATTCATGAATTCTGCACGCTGCATTACAACACGCAGTTCCCGCAGATGAAAAAGAGCGATGTCAACGGCGAGAATGCGCTGCCGCTGTACGATTATCTCAAGAGCCGGAAGGGCTTTGCGGGGTTCGGAAGAGGACCGGCGGCGCTGGCGATGAGCGCACTGCTCAAGAAAATCGACAAGGACTACAAGAACAATCCGGAGATCAAGTGGAATTTCACCAAGTTTGTTGTCGACCGGAACGGCGAAGTGGTTGCCCGTTTCGAGCCGACCGCAAAAATGTCAGAAGTATCCAAGTGTGTTGCCGGGCTTCTGTAAGTTTTTGATACAGACAGAGAAAAGATTTGCGAGGAGGAAGCGTTATGCAGAAGGTTTATGAATTTTTGAAGAAGTGCGGGACATATTATCTTGCAACGGCAGATGGCGATCAGCCGAGAGTGCGCCCGTTTGGCACGATTGATCTGTTCGAGGGCAAGCTGTATATTCAGACCGGAAAGGCAAAGTCTGTCTCGAAGCAGCTGCACAGCAATCCGAAGGCGGAAATTTGCGCATTTGACGGAGAAAAGTGGCTGCGCGTTTCGGCAGAGCTGGTTGCGGATGAGCGCATTGAGCCCAAGGAGCACATGCTGGATGCGTATCCGTCGCTCAAGCAGATGTATTCCGCTTCGGATGACAACACCGAGGTGTTTTATCTGAAAAACGCGGTGGCAGTGTTTGCGTCGTTCACTGCTGCACCGGAAACGATTACGTTTTAAGCGCCGACGAGAGAAATCGGAACGGGGATACAGAACATGGAACGATATGATATTGCGATCATAGGCACAGGCCCTGCGGGTCTTTCCGCGGCGATTACCGCAGTCATTCGAAAAAAGCGGGTTGTGCTGTTTGGCTCGCGCAGCTTGAGTGACAAGGTGGAGAAAGCACACACGATCCAGAATTATCTCGGGTTACCGTCCATCTCCGGACAGAATCTGCAAAAGGCGTTTCTCCGTCATCTGGATGAGATGCAGATTGCTGTCACGGAGGAAAGAGTCACGCTGGTCTACCCGATGGGCGATTATTTCGCGCTGCAGACGGCGACCAATGCCATGTATGAGGCGGAAAGTGTCATTCTGGCGACCGGAGTCGTACAGGGCAAGCCGTATGCAGGGGAAGAACAGTTCCTCGGCCGTGGCGTGAGCTATTGTGCGACCTGCGACGCGCCGCTCTACCGCGGCAAAACCACAGCGGTGATCGCGTCCAATCCGAAGGAGGAAGCAGAAGCCGAATTTCTGGCGGAGTATGCGGAAAAGGTGTACTATTTCCCGCAGTATGACGGGGAAGTACATGTCGCGGACGGCATTGAGGTTGTGCACGACAAGCCGGTTTCCGTTTGCGGGGACACACAGGTCGGCACACTGGAGACGGAACAGGGCAGCTATGCTGTCGATGGTGTGTTTATTCTGCGGGAGGCCGTTGCGCCGGGTCAGCTGCTGCCCGGACTGCAGACCGAGGGCGGACATGTCAAGGTTGACCGTGCGCTGCAGACCAATGTTCCGGGCTGCTTTGCCTGCGGCGATCTGACCGGACGGCCATATCAGTATATCAAATCCGCAGGTGAGGGCAATGTTGCGGCACTCAGTGCGGCAGCCTATCTCGACGGCAAGCGTCGCGCACACAAGGCGTGAGCAGGACGTGGTCCGAAGATGGGGAGGAAACGATGGAACCAAACACAAATGCCCAGCTGAAGCTGGAAAATCAGATGTGCTTTCCGCTCTATGCCTGTGCGCGCAAGGTTGTCAATTTGTACACGCCGCATTTTAAGCCGCTCGGCATCACGTACACGCAGTATATTGTTTTTCTTGTGCTGTGGGAAAAGGACGGCATTTCAGTCGGTGAGCTGTGCCGCAAACTGTATCTCGACAGCGGCACCGTGACGCCGCTGCTCAAAAAGATGGAGGAGCACGGCTTTATTCAGCGCAGAAGAAGTGCGGCAGATGAGCGCGTGGTCACGGTCACGCTCACAGAGAAAGGGCGTGCCCTGCAGCAACAGGCGGCGCACATTCCGGAAAAAGTCGGACCATGTGTGCATTTAACGCCGGAAGAGGCGGGAATGCTGTACGGCCTTCTGTACAAGGTGCTGGACAACCTCTGACATTAGAATGGGGACAAAGATCACCCGAATTAAAAGAAAAAGGAGAAGAACGATGTCTGTTACTGTGATTACCAAAAATAATTTTGATGAAGAAGTCATGAAATCCGACAAGCCGGTTCTGCTCGATTTCTGGGCAAGCTGGTGCGGTCCGTGCAAGATGCTTTCGCCCGTAGTGGATGAAATTGCAGGCGAAACCGATGCGGTCAAGGTCGGAAAGGTCAACGTCGATGACGAGCCGGAGCTGGCACAGCAGTTCGGCGTCATGAGCATCCCGACGCTGGTTGTCATGCGGAACGGCAAGGTTGTGAAGCAGTCTGTCGGCGTACAGCCGAAGGCGGCCATTCTGGGCATGCTCGAGGGATAATGGAGATGAGACGGGCGGAAGTCGGTTCGGTGCGAGACGGATTGCAGCGGCAGCAGGGCTGCATGGATGGTCAGCCGGATGGAGTTCCGTCCGTTTTTTGCAAAAAATTCCGCATTTTTGGGGGGAACACTTGACATCGGAAAGCAGACGGCATATAATAAAAAACGGAATATTTCAAAAATGTTATGAACGGGTAAAGTAGCTGTCAGCCGTCCTCAGAGAACTGCCGTGTGGTGCGAGGCAGTGTCGTTCAGCAGTGAAACTCACCCGGGAACAGTCCGCTGAACCGGATGGCAGGTCTGATTAGGTTGGAACGGATTCCCACCGTTACAGGGGAGGCGCATTGCTGGATGCGTTGAGCGGTCACTGCCTAAGGGCAGCGGCAAGTAGAGTGGTACCGCGGAAGTTTGCTTTCGTCTCTGTTTCCAAAGCTTTTTGGGGAGATGAGGGCTTTTTTTATGCTTGTTCCGCCCACGAATGAACCAGTAATTTCTTGATTTTATGGAGGATATCGTTATGTCAAGGCAGATTAAAATTTTTGACACAACCCTGCGCGACGGCGAACAGTCGCCCGGCTGCAGCATGAACCTCAGCGAGAAAATTGAGGTTGCCCGGCAGCTTGAGGCGCTCGGCGTCGACATCATTGAAGCGGGCTTTGCCATTGCTTCTCCCGGAGATGCGGCCGCGATTGCCGCGATTGCAAACACCATCAAGGACTCTACCGTCTGCTCGCTTGCGCGCACGATGGAAAAGGACATTGACGCGGCTTACAGTGCCATCAAGGATGCGGTTTCTCCGCGCATTCACACGTTTATTGCCACTTCTCCGGTACATATGAAGTATAAGCTGAAGATGGAGCCGGATGCAGTCATTCAGCGCGCCGGTGAAATGGTCGCTTATGCGAAAAAATTTGTCTCCGACGTCGAATTTTCCGCAGAGGACGCAACCCGCTCCGATCTCGACTTCCTGTGCCGCGTCGTCGATACCGCAATCAGGAACGGTGCGACCACGATCAACATTCCGGACACGGTCGGTTACCTGGTTCCGGACGAGTATGCTGCGCGCATCCGCTATCTGTGCGAGCATGTGCCGGGCATTGAAAACGTCACGCTGTCCTGCCATAACCACAATGATCTGGGCATGGCGGTTGCCAATTCGCTTGCAGGCATTCAGGCCGGCATCGGTCAGGTTGAGTGCACCGTCAACGGCATCGGCGAGCGCGCGGGCAACGCATCTCTGGAAGAAATTGTTATGGCGCTGAAAACCCGCCGCGATTTCTTTGACGCGGAGACCCGCATTGATACCACGCAGATCTATCGTTCCAGCCGCATGATTCAGACCATCACCGGTGTGCCGGTTGCTCCGACCAAGCCGATTATCGGTGCGAATGCATTTGCACATGAGTCCGGCATCCATCAGCACGGCGTACTGAACCATAAGAATACCTACGAGATCATGACGCCGGAATCTGTCGGTATTCCCCAGAATGCGATTGTTCTCGGCAAGCATTCCGGCCGCCACGCCTTTGAGGCGCGCCTGCACGATCTGGGCTACACGCTGTCCAAGGAGAAGATCGACAAGGCATTTGAAAAGTTTAAGGTTCTGGCCGACAAAAAGAAGGTCATCAAGGACCGCGACCTCGAGGCGATCATCGGCGTTGTACCGGTATCCGGTCCGGTTCGCTATACGCTGAAGCAGTATGTCATCAACAGCGGCAATACCATCAGCACCACTGCGGTTGTCAAGATGGTCAAGGACGAGGAGGAGTTCGAGCGCGCTGCGCTGTCTGACGGCCCGATCAACGCTTCGTTCGCGGCGATTGACAAGATTGTCAACCTGAAGATCACGCTGCAGGACTACTCGCTGCGCGCACTGACCGACGGACAGGACGCACAGAGTGAGGCTGTCGTCAAAATGACGGTCGGCGAAAATGAGGACGAGATCATCACCGGCCGCGGCGTTTCCGTCGATATCGTCGAGGCATCGATCAAGGCATACATCAACGGCATCAATAAGTATCTCAACAGCTGAGTATTCCATTTCCGGTCTGCCCGCGGGCAGACCGGCGCAATAAAGGAGGTTTTTTCCTATGGCTATGACCATGACGCAGAAAATTCTCGCGAGTCATGCGGGGCTGGACAGTGTCTCCGCAGGACAGCTGATCGAAGCAAATCTCGATATGACGCTTGCAAACGATATTACAGGTCCTGTCGCCATTCGTGAGATGGAAAAGGCGGGCTTTGAAAAGGTCTTTGACCGCAGCAAAATTGCGCTGGTAATGGATCATTTTGCACCGAATAAGGACATCAAGTCGGCTGAGCAATGTCTGACCTGCCGCACCTTTTCCGAAAAGCATGAGCTTGTCAACTTTTTTGACGTCGGCCAGATGGGCATTGAACATGCGCTGCTGCCGGAAAAGGGCCTTGTCGGACCGGGTGAGCTGATTATCGGCGCGGATTCGCACACCTGCACCTACGGTGCGCTGGGCGCGTTTTCCACCGGTGTGGGTTCGACCGATCTGGCCGCCGGCATGGCAACCGGCAAGGCATGGTTCAAGGTTCCGTCCGCGATTCGCTTTCATCTGACGGGTTCGCTGCCGAAATATGTCTCCGGTAAGGATGTCATTTTGTACATCATCGGCAAAATCGGCGTCGATGGCGCGCTGTACCGGTCGATGGAGTTTACGGGTGACGGCGTTGCATCCCTGTCGATGGATGACCGCTTTACGATCTGCAACATGGCGATTGAAGCCGGTGCCAAGAACGGCATTTTCCCGGTAGACGAAAAGACGATGGCTTATATCGAGGGACGTGTTGACCGCCCGATTCAGAAGTTTGAAGCGGACCCTGACGCGGAGTACGACGAGACCTATGACATCGATCTGTCCGCGCTTCGCCCGACCGTTGCTTGTCCGCATCTGCCGGAAAACACCAAGACCATTGATGAACTCGGCAAGATTGAGATTCAGCAGGCGGTCATCGGCTCGTGCACCAACGGACGCATTCAGGATATGCGCGAAGCGGCTGCCATTCTCAAGGGGAAAACCGTCAGGAAAAATGTCCGCACCATCGTCATTCCGGCGACCCAGTCGGTTTATCTGCAGTGCATTCAGGAGGGACTGGCTGAAATCTTTGTCAAGGCCGGCGCAATCCTGTCTACGCCGACATGCGGTCCGTGCCTGGGCGGACATATGGGCATTCTCGCACATGGCGAGCGCGCGGTATCCACAACAAACCGCAATTTTGTCGGCCGCATGGGTCATGTTTCCTCGGAGATTTATCTGGCAAGTCCGGCAGTAGCCGCCGCGTCCGCAATCACCGGCTACATCACCGACCCGGCTGAAATCGCGGAATAAAAGGAGGAGCAGTCATGAAAGCAAGAGGTTCTGTTTTTAAGTATGGCGACAACGTCGATACCGATGTCATCATTCCTGCACGGTATCTGAATATTGCAGATCCGGTTGAACTGGCAACCCATTGCATGGAGGATATCGACACCGAGTTTGTAAAGCGCGTACACAAGGGCGACATCATGGTCGCAACAAAGAATTTCGGCTGCGGCTCCTCCCGTGAGCATGCGCCGCAGGTCATCCGTGACAACGGCATTTCCTGTGTCATCGCATCGTCGTTTGCACGCATTTTCTACCGCAGCTCGATCAATATCGGTCTTCCGATCATGGAGAGCGAGGAAGCTGCGAACGCCATCAGCGCAGGCGATGAGGTCGAGGTCGATTTTGACACCGGCATCATCACAGATATCACCACCGGTCAGCAGTTTCAGGCGGCAGCATTCCCGCCGTTCCTGCAGAACATCATTCAGGCAGGCGGTCTGCTCAAGAGCCTGAAGGAAAGGGAGGGCTGAACAGCATGCAGTACAATATTGCAGTGATTAAGGGCGACGGCATCGGTCCGGAAATCGTTACAGAAGCAATGAAGGCACTGGAGGTCGTCGGAGAGAAGTTCGGGCACACCTTCCGGTTTACTGAATGCGCCGCAGGCGGCAATGCCATCGACAAGTACGGCATTCCGCTGCCGCAGGAGACGCTGGACATCTGCCGCGCATCCGATTCCGTTCTGCTCGGCGCAGTCGGCGGTCCGAAATGGGACGGTGTTCCGTCTGACAAGCGCCCGGAACGCGCGCTGCTCGGCCTGCGCTCGGGGCTCGGTCTGTTTGTCAATCTGCGTCCGGCACAGATGCACGCAGCTCTGGCAGATGCCTGCCCGATCAAGCCGGAAATCATCGGAGACGGCTTTGACATTCTGGTTTGCCGCGAGCTGACCGGCGATGTCTATTTTGGCAAGCGCGGCCGCCGCGAGAGCGAGCTGGGCGAGACCGGCTGGGATGATATGAATTACTCCGTCACGGAGGTCGAACGCATCGGCCGACGCGGCTTTGATATGGCGATGAAGCGCGGAAAGAAGCTGGTTTCCGTAGACAAGGCGAATGTCCTGGAGACTTCCCGCGTCTGGCGCGAGACAATGCACAAGCTGCGCGAGGAATATCCGGAGGTCGAGTATCAGGATATGTATGTCGACAATGCAGCGATGCAGCTGGTGCGCAATCCGGGTCAGTTTGATGTCATTGTCACAGGCAATCTGTTCGGCGATATTCTTTCGGACGAGGCGAGCATGATTACCGGTTCCATCGGCATGCTGCCGTCGGCGTCTATCGGAGAGAGCAAGCTGGGCATGTACGAGCCGATTCACGGCTCTGCACCGGATATCGCAGGCAAGGGCATTGCCAATCCGATCGCAACCATTCTGTCCTGCGCGATGATGCTGCGCTATTCCTTCGGCCTGGCAGAGGAAGCGGACTGCATCGAAGCCGCAGTCGAAAAGGCACTGAACGACGGTCACCGCACAGCGGACATCGCGGGAGAAGGCGACACCGTTCTTTCCACCTCTGAAATGGGTGCGATTGTCTGCGCAAATATCAAGAGCTGAGTTCCTTTTTGCAAAGCCAAACAGAGACAAATACAGCGGGATCACATGCTTGATCCCGCTGTTTCTTCTGCTCAAATCAAATCGTTTGTATGCTCATAAGCTCAGCTTTGTCACAACGGACATTCCGTCTGACCGCAGGGTGAGCGGTTTGCCGATGCAGATCGCTTTGCTGTCGGGCGCGTGCCCGATCTGATGCGTTTTCGCGATGGGAACAGAGGCAAACTGCCGCACAAGCTGCCCTGCGGCGCGCGGCGTTTCCGCCTGATCGAGCTGAGTAAAGGTGCTGAGCAGGATACCGCTGACCTGCTCAAATGCGCCCATCTGCTGCAGCTGGCTGAGATAGGCAATCAGCTGGGGCTGCAGTCCGCTGCGCGCCTCGAGAAACAGAATTTTTCCGGACAGATCGGGGAAATAAGGCGTTCCGGCAAGCTTCAGCAGACAGCGGATATTGCCGCCCACAACCGTTCCGGACATCCTGTCTCCCTGCAAAAAGGTCTCATCAAAATCAAAAAGAGAATCCGCGCCCGCAGGTGAAAAGAAGCGCATCTGGTACAGCACGCCGGAGCAGCCCGACATGGAATAAATGGCATTGAGCACAGTTGTCAAATCGCTGTAGCCCCACAACTGCTTGGGTTCCCCTGTCCGGGTTCGGGCGCGTGCAATTTCATCGTAATCGAGATACGGGAGAATTTCGTTTGCGATATCGCCGCCGGAAACGTCAAAAATTGCGTCAATTTCCGGATCGCGATAGAGGGACATCAGACATGCGGCGCGCTGCTGTGCACTGCCGCTGCGCACACCGGAAACCGC
>OCVV011288564.1_pt1 | contig 10380 bp, 4 predicted proteins | sample 1539721 | NCBI WGS metagenome assembly OCVV01 (sample SAMN02144230, study PRJEB22623) | gut metagenome | biome: sheep rumen | host: Ovis aries | place: New Zealand
AGGGGCAGTCGCACTCGGGCTTGTACTGCTCGACGATCTTGCTCCAGAGCAGGCGCGCGGCGCGTATCTTGGCGATCTCCATGAAGTAGGTGCTGCCCACGCCGACGTTGAGCACGATCGAGCGGCCGATGTGCTCCATCTTGCCGCCGAGGTCGGTCAGGCGTGCCACCAGCTCGTTGGCGGCGGCCAGGCCGAAGCCGAGCTCCTGCACGATGTTGGCACCGGCGTTGTGGAGCACGTTGCTGTTGACCGTCAGCACGCGGAACTTGGGCAGCTCCTCGTGGGCGTAGGCCACCAGCTGGCAGGCCATCTGCATGTCGCACTCTTCGCCGCGGTGGAAGCGGCCGTGTTGCAGCGCATAGCGGAAGGGATCGAAATCGGTCGAGCCGCAGAGCTCCTTGGGGTCGTAGCCGTTCTGGCGGGCGTAGTCCACGTAGAGTTTCAGCAGCTGCAGGTAGTCCTCGGAACAGAGGAAGTTGATGCTCACGGCATTGATGTAGATGCCTTTGAGCAGTATGGCCAGGTCGCCGACGGAGTGCACCTGCTTGGCGCAGAGGCCCAGCGACGTGGCGCCGCGCTCGACGGCGTCCAGCGCTATGCGGTTGGCCTCGGCCAGGTCGCTCACGCGGATGTCCTGACGCACCTCCCACACGTTGCCGCCGCCCTGGTGGCCGCGGGTGTAGGGACGCTCGCCGGGGTTGGACTCGAGGTAGTCGAGCCCCTCCAGGTTCTCGGCGCGGTAGTAGGGACGCACGTTGAAGCCCTCGATGGTGTGCCACACCAGCTTCTTGTCGTAGTCGGCCCCTTTGAGGTCTTTGTTGATCACTTCTTCCCATTTCTCGGTCGAAACGGGTGGGAATTCGCTGAATAACTTGTTGTCTTCCATTATATTGTATCGTTTGTTCTTCTAGGTCTGAGACAGCAAAGATACGAAAAAAATCAATATACTATTGTTTTATTTTATATTTATGGCACATGGCACCGCCGATCGCGTCCGCCAAGGCAGCCGGATTTTTTAACATTATTTATGAATTTCGCACACAATACGCCCCCAAATCGCCTTTTTTGACAAGTAGCTAAAATACTCATTCTGTGCATCATCCTTGCTTGCATGCCTAGATGATGCCTGGGGGATGCTTGGGGGATGCCTGGGGGATGCTTGCAGGGTGGGGTGGAAGGGGGTTGGCAAGGTGTTCTGCACCAGTAAGATACGTGCGGAAAGGGCGGTCCGGTTTGCGCGAGTGGGGAAAAATGTGTATATTTGCCGCCAAAATCAAGTCTATGGCAACCGAGCAGAGTACACAGAATCCGTTTGTTATATGCCGTGCGGCCGCGGGCAGCGGCAAGACCTTCATGCTGGTGCGCGAGTACCTGAAGCTGGCCCTGGCGGCGCCGTCGGCCGAGGTGCGCCGCGACTGGAGCCGCCTGGAGAACTACCTGGCGAGCCACTTCCGCGGCATCCTGGCCATCACCTTCACCAACAAGGCCGCCGGCGAGATGAAGGATCGCGTGATGAAGTATCTCGTCAAGCTGGCCGCTTACGGCCTCGACCGGCGCCGCTCGCCGATGGGCGTGCCGCTGCTCGAGGCCATCAACCGGCTGCCCGCCTACCGCGACAACCCGATGGACGAGAGCGAGTTGCGCCGTTCGGCCGAGGTGCTCCACTCGGCGCTCCTGCACGGCTACAGCGACCTCGCGGTCTGCACCATCGACAGCTTCATGCACCGCATCGTGCGCACCTTCGCCCACGACCTGGACCGCCCGGTCAACTTCGAGGTGATGATCGAGCAGGACGAGATGGTGCAACAGGCTGTCAGCCAGCTGATGTCGCTCGTGGGTACCCCCGGCCACGAGGACCTCACGCGCGTGGTGCAGGCCTATGCCGAGAGCCGCATGGAGGACTCGAAGAGCTACAATATCGAGGGCGACCTGACGAACCTCTCGCAGCAGCTTTTCGCCGAGGGCACCGACGAGTACCTGGAGGCCCTGAAGGAGATGTCGCCGGCCGACTTCATCGGGCTGCACCGCCACCTGACGGGCGAGTGCCGCCGCTTCGACCAGCGCGCCCGCGCCTGCGGCGAGGCGGTGATGGCCCTGCTGCAGCAGGCCGGGGTCGACGAGGGCGACTGCGCCGGCGGCCGCAACGGCTTCTACGGCTTCTTCCGCTCGCTGGCGGCAGGCAACGTGCGCCCCCTGACGGCCTCGGTGGCCAATGCCTTCGAGGGCGGCAAATTGCACAGCGCCAAGTGCAGCGCCTCGTCGCGTGCGGCCCTCGAGGCCCTGCAGGGCTCGCTCCAGGCCCGCTGCGACGAGGCCCGCAGCCTGCTCGGCGTGGCCGACGGCCGTTCGCCCGACGAGGGGCAGCCCCTGCGCGACAACCTCACGCGGCAGGTCCTCCTGCGCAACCTCTACGCTATGGCCCTGCTCGGCGAGCTGAAGTCGCAGATCGACCGCTACGCCCGCGACAACGACGTGGTGCACCTCTCGGAGTTCAACCGGCTGATCAACAGGATTGTCTGCGACGAGCCGGCGCCGTTCATCTACGAGCGCCTCGGCAACCGCTACCACCACTTCCTGATCGACGAGTTTCAGGACACCTCGGTGCTGCAGTGGCACAACCTGGTGCCGCTGCTGGAGAACGGGGTGGCCCAGCGCTACGAGTCGCTCGTGGTGGGCGACGGCAAGCAGGCCATCTACCGCTTCCGGCAGGGCGACGTGCGGCAGTTCGAGGCCCTGCCGCGGGTCGACGGCATGGCGCTTCACGGCCGCACACTGGCCCTCGAGGGCAACTACAGCTTCGACCCGCTGCGCCACAACCGCCGCACCTCCCGGACGGTGGTGGAGTTCAACAACCGCTTCTTCCAGTGGCTCCTGCAGCGCGAACCCTTCGCCAGCAACGCCATGGCGCAGCAGATCTATGTCGGCACCCCCGACGCCGAGGGGCGGCCCGAGCTTTGGCAGCTCCTGCCCGACGGGGCGAAAGCGGGCGGACACGTGGGCGTCAGCTTCGTCGATCCGGACGACCCCGATGCCGTCGGCGAGTGCATCCGCCAGACCATCGTGCGCCTGGTGACCCGCCAGGGCTACCGGCTGCGCGACATCATGGTGCTGGGCCGCAGCAAGAAGGACCTCGACGCCGTGGGTACCTACCTGCAGTCGCACCCCGACGAGCTGCGTATCGAGGTGAGTTCCAGCGAGTCGTTCTTCCTGGTGCGCAGCCATGCCGTGATGGCTATGGTGGCCGCCCTGCGGCTGCTCTACGACCTGACCGACCGTGTGGCGGCGGCCGACCTCATGCAGCGCATGTTCAACCTGGGCCTCACGGCCAGCAGCCATCGCGAGGACTTCCTCGGCGAGGGGCCGGTCGACGTGGCCCGGATGCTCCGCAGCGAGGGGCGCGGCTTCGACTTCCGCCCCGGCTATCTGGCTGTGCTCGACCTGTATAACTGCTGCGAGGAGCTGGTGCGCGAGCTGCATCTCGACGGCATCGACATCGCCTATGTGGGGTCGCTGCTGGGACGTGTGGCCGACTTCGCGCGGAGGCGCCACGGCGGGGTGGCCGAATTCCTCGAATGGTTCGACGACAACGCCTCGGCCGACCTCGGCGAAGGTCGCCATCGCCAGCTTTCGGCCGCCAATCCCGAGGAGGTCGACGCCGTGCGCCTGATGACGATCCACAAGGCCAAGGGGCTCGAAGCCAGGGTGGTGATCTGCCCGTTCGTGCCCTCGGGGAGCCATTCCTACAGGGTGTGGGTGCACCCGGAAGGGGAGCTGGGCGAGCAGCTGCCGGCCGCGTTTGTGGAGCTCAGCCCCAAGGGTACGTCGAATTTCGACACCGTGCGCGACGAAGAGCGCCGCTTCGACGAGGTGGACCAGCTGAATGTCCTCTACGTGGCCATGACTCGTCCGCGCGAACAGCTCTATATTGTATGTCCCACCTCCAAGGAGGGAAGCAAGGATGATCTGAACTATGCGTTGATGATCAAGGATTTCCTCGACAGTCAACACCCCGATATGGGCGACCCCGACATGCAGCGTGTCGAGGAGGAAAAGCAGGACGACGACGAGGTGCCGCCGGTTCCCGTGGCGTTGCAGCGCCTGTCGTTTGCCGAGACGAGGGGCAAGGTGAACGTTGTGTCGCCGGCCGAGCGGGCGCTGTCGCCGCTGCAGGAGGCCAGTGTGCGCTTCGGTACCCTGGCCCACGACCTGCTCTCCCGCGTGCAACATGCCGACGATGTGGACGATGCCTTGCGCAAGCTGGCCGCCGAAGAGAAGCTGTCCGACGAGGAGCGGCAGCGTCTGGCCGACCTGGCCCGCGCCGTGGTGCGGTCGGAAGCCACCGAACGCTTCTTCCGGCCCGGCTACCGCGCCATCACGGAGTGCGACCTGATCGATGCCCAGGGCGAAGGACGTCCGGACCGTGTGGTGCTGGCCGACGGCGAAACCTGGGTGGTGGACTTCAAGACGGGCGCCGACATGGGCAGCATACATGACGAGCAGGTGATCCGCTACTGCCGCGCCATGGTCGAGATGGGCTATCCGGGGGTCAGCGGATGGTTGATCTACCTGCAGCCAGAGGTCCGGGTCCGGGAGGTTATCAAATGTTAAAAAAGTGGGTTTTTCACATTTTGTTGTTGGTAATTCAGATTTTTTTAGTAATTTAGCGGTGCGAAAAGAAGGGGTCAAAAGGCCTCGAAAGGTAGAATAAATAATTAAAAGTCAAAAATATGGAACTGAAGAAAAATCCGAAAGCCGACCTCGAAAAACGTCGGGGACTCTATCTGGAGATAGGTCTGGTGGTGATTCTTGTGGCTTCATTGGTGGCGTTCAATGTGAAATCCTACGACAAAGAGGAGATAGAGCAGATCGAGCGTCAGGCCAGCGAGGAGCAGGAGGAGATCATCATCCAGACGCAGCAGGAAGAACTGCCGCCACCTCCTCCCCCCGAGCAGCCCGAGGTGACCACCGAGTTTGAGGTGGTCGAGGACGACAAAGAACTGACCCACGAGCTCGGCCCCATCAACGCCGAGGTCGACGAGAACACGCAGAACATCGAGATCACTCCCGTCAAGATCGAGGAGGAAGAAGAGGAAGAAGATGTGCAGATCTTCACCGTTGTGGAGAACGATCCTGAGTTCCCCGGCGGCATGGAGGCCCTGTACAAGTACCTGCGCGACAACATCAAGTATCCGCAGTTGGCTCGCGACAACAACATCACCGGCCGTGTGTACGTCACCTTCGTGGTGGAGAAGGACGGTTCGATTGCCAACCCCCGCGTGCTGAAGGACATCGGTGGTGGTTGCGGCCAGGAGGCTATCCGTGTGGTGAAGTCCATGCCGAAGTGGACTCCCGGTAAGCAACGCGGTAAGGCTGTGCGTGTGCAGTTCAACCTGCCTGTCAGTTTCAACCTGCAGTAACCCTCGGTTAACGAATAGACGCTGGAACGGTTAAAGGCGCTGGCTTGTTCAGTGGTCTTTAACCGTTCGCTTTATTGCGCTGTGGGGAGTGGTATATGTGTGAAAAATAGTATGTGTATATATGATTAGTGTGAACAATCTGTCGGTACAGTTTACCGGAACCGACCTTTTCTCGAACGTCACATTCAACGTGGGCGACCACGACCGCATCGGTTTGGTGGGCATGAATGGTGCCGGCAAGTCGACATTGCTCAAGATACTCTGTGGATGGCAGGAGCCGGAGAGTGGTACGATCGTGGTGGCTAACGGCCAAACGGTGGGGTATCTGCCGCAGGAGATGGTCCCGGACGCCGTCGGAACGGTCATAGAGGAGGCGTTGACAGCCTTCAGTCAGCTCGATGAACTGGAGCAGGAACAGGAACGGCTGACGCAGGAGATAGCCGAACGAACCGACTATGAGAGTGAGGAATACACGCGGTTGCTCAACCGCCACAGCGAGGTGACCGAACATCTGGCTATGCTGGGTGGTGGTCGTCGGCGCGAAGCGGCCGAGAAGGTGCTGCTGGGACTGGGCTTCCGCCACGAGGATTTCGACCGGCCGGTGGCGGTGTTCAGCGGAGGATGGCAGATGCGTGTCGAGCTGGCCAAGCTGTTGCTTCGTCATCCCGACTTCTTGCTGCTTGACGAGCCCACCAATCACCTTGACATTGTGTCGATCCAGTGGCTCGAAAACTATCTGCAAGGGTATACCGGAGCTGTGGTGTTGGTGAGTCACGACCGCACTTTTCTGGACAATATCACCAAACGCACCATCGAGATCACGGCCGGCCGCATCTATGACTATAAGTGTCCCTACTCGGAGTATGTGGTGCAGATGCAGGAGCGACGGGCGAGTCAACAGGCACAGCTGACCAATCAGCAGCGCCAGGTGGCGCAGATAGAGGCCTTTATTGAGCGCTTCCGATACAAAGCTACCAAAGCCAAACAGGTGCAGAGCCGGGTGAAGATGTTGGAACGGATGGAGAGGATTGTTGTGGATGAGGTGAGTACGGAGAGTATTCACTTCCAGTTTCCTCCGGCTCCCCACAGCGGCAAAATCGTTGTAGAGGTGCAGCATCTCGGCAAGGCCTATGGTGATCATCAGGTGTTTGACGGGGTGGATATGCTGCTCACGTCGGGCCGAAAGGTGGCCTTTGTGGGCCGCAATGGCGAGGGAAAGTCGACCATGGCCAAGATAATCGTGGGCGAGATCAACGACTATACGGGGTCGTTCCGGCTGGGACAGGGCGTGGTGCTGGGGTACTACGCACAGAATCAGGCGGCTATGCTCAATCTGAACAAAACGGTATACGAAACCATCGATGAAATAGCCCAGGGCGATATCCGGCCGAAGATACGCAACATCCTGGGAAGTTTCCTCTTCGACAAGGATGATATCGACAAGAAAGTCAAGGTGCTCAGTGGCGGAGAAAAGGCAAGGTTGGCATTGGCCAAGTTGCTGCTCACGCCGAGTAATCTTCTCATACTCGACGAGCCGACCAACCACTTGGATATGAACTCGAAAGATATATTGAAGAATGCTCTGCTGCAGTATGACGGGACGCTGATTGTAGTCAGCCATGACCGTGACTTTTTGAGCGGCTTGACCGACGAACTCTATGAGTTCAGAGAGGGTGGTGTCCATGAGTTCAAAGGCGATATCATGGACTTCCTTGAGAAGCAACAGGAGGATGTGGCCAGACAAGCCAGCCAGACGGTCTCTGCCGGTTCGTCAAGTCAAGAGAAACTTGCGGGGAAATTAGCCTATGAAGAGAGTAAAGAACGCGAACGTGAACGGCGAAAGCTGCAAAATGTTGTGAAACAAAAGGAGGCAGAGATCGAAGCGTTGGAGACTCAGATCGCTGCAAAGGATGCCGTCTTGGCTGACGGAACCCCGCAGGATGCTTCGTTCTATGATGAATATCAGACGTTGAAGAAACAATTAGAGTTGAAAATGAGTGAGTGGGAAGAGGCCGTGATACGGGCTGAGGGAGATTGTTAAAACATAGTAAAACTGAGAGATGGCAAAAAAGAATGAGGACAGCTCGCCTTTGATGCGACAGCACGCTGAGTTGAAGAAGAAGTTTCCGGATGCGATACTTCTGTTCCGTGTTGGTGATTTCTATGAAACATTTGGAGAAGATGCCAGAACCGCGTCGCGTATTTTGGGGCTCACGCTGACCCGCAAGATGGCGGGTGGAGGTGAGTATACCGATCTGGCAGGAGTGCCGTATCACGCGTTGGAACAGTATCTTCCCAGGCTTGTGCGAGCTGGATTGAGGGTGGCGATATGCGAGCAACTGGAGGATCCGAAGACGGCTAAAGGCCTGGTAAAGCGTGGAATTACAGAGCTTGTAACCCCGGGTGTCGCCTACAATGACATGGTGCTTGAGGTGAAGGAAAACAACTTCCTATGCGGATTGCATCTTACTGACAAGGTACATGGCATCAGTTTCCTGGATGTCTCGACGGGTGAGTTCTATATTGCCCAGGGGGATTTGGCGTATATAGACAAGCTGATGACCAACTTCCATCCTTCGGAGGTTGTTCTACAGCGAAAAAAACAGCGCTGGTTCCAAGAGAATTTTGCAGAGAAATACTATTGTAATACATTTGATGATTGGGTTTTTGCTCCTGACTTTGCACGTGAATTGCTCCTCAAACAGTTCGGAACAAACTCGTTAAAGGGTTTCGGTGTGGAGGATCTTGATATGGGAATCATCGCAGCGGGGGCGGTGCTATACTATTTGCAAGACACTCAACACAACCAGACGGCCAATATCACCCGGTTGAGTCGTGTGGAACGAGACAAATATGTGTGGCTGGATCGATTCACAGTACGAAACTTGGAGTTGATATCATCACCCAATGAGAATGCCAGGACTTTGCTGGATGTGATTGATGAGACTTTGACGCCGATGGGGTCCCGTTTGCTTCGTCGGTGGATGCTAATGCCTCTCAAGGAGAAAGACCTGATAGAGGAACGATTGAAGGTTGTGGATGCATTGGTTCAAGATTCGGATTTGCGACAGCAGTTGTCGCAGCAAATCAAGGCAATAGGAGATCTAGAACGACTGATTACCAAGGCTGCCGTTGGGCGAATAAATCCTCGGGAAATGTTGCAACTGAAGCGTTCGTTGGGGGCTGTGGCGGAGGTGAAGCGGCTGTGTGAAGGAAGTGGCAACGAGATGTTGTCCCGTGTGGCAGAGCAGATCAACCCATGCCAAATGTTAGCAGAACGTATCGGACGGGAAGTGAGAGAGGAACCTCCTGCCAAGGTTGAGAAAGGCGGGGTGATTGCTGATCACGTCAGTCAGGAACTTGATGAACTTCGGGCCATGGCCGGCTCTGGAAAAGATTATTTAGTGGCAATGCAACAACGAGAGAGCGAGGCCACTGGAATCCCGTCACTCAAAGTGGGGTATAACAATATATTCGGCTACTATTTCGAGGTGTACAATACCCATAAAGAGAAAGTACCAGAGGCGTGGATCAGGAAACAAACCCTAACCAACGCGGAGCGATACATCACACCCGAGTTGAAGGAGTATGAAGACAAGATACTCGGTGCCGAAGAGAAGATACTGTCTCTGGAGATACAACTTTACAATCAGCTGATGGCGGCAGTGACAGAATACGTGCAGCCGGTTCAGTTCGATGCACAGCTTATTGCCCAGTTGGACTGTCTGCAATGTTTCGCCGAGGTGGCTTTGCGGGGCAATTATTGCCGTCCGGAGTTGACCGATGACGATAAGATACAAATTCTAGAAGGACGCCATCCCGTGATTGAGACCCAGATGGCACCTGGGGAACAGTATGTGAGCAATGATGTGGTCCTAGACCGGGACCATCAGCAGATTATCATCATTACAGGTCCCAATATGAGCGGTAAGTCGGCACTGCTTCGTCAGACGGCGCTCATTGTGTTGATGGCCCAGATGGGATGCTATTGTCCGGCCAAGCGTGCCACCATTGGTTTAGTAGATAAGATATTCACGCGCGTGGGCGCGAGCGATAATATAAGTAGTGGAGAGTCCACTTTCATGGTGGAGATGAACGAGACCGCCAGCATTTTGAACAATGTTAGCGACCGTAGCCTTGTCCTTCTGGATGAAATTGGGCGTGGAACCTCGACCTATGACGGCATCTCTATTGCATGGGCTATCACAGAATACCTGCACGATAACAAGAAGGCCCGCCCCAAGGTGATGTTCGCCACCCACTACCACGAACTGATTGAGATGGAAGAGCAGTATGAGCGGATACGCAACTATCACGTCAGTGTCAAGGAGATTGACGGCCGTGTTATCTTCCTCCGTAAGTTGGTTCCTGGTGGAAGCGAGCATAGTTTTGGTATTCATGTGGCACGTCTGGCGGGTATGCCGCCTCAGGTGGTGAACCGAGCTGACGCTATGTTGCAGATGCTCGAAGCGAAAAATGAACACACTCCGGTAGAGGGAAAAAAACGGAAAAAAGAGGACAAGAAGGGACAAAAAAACGACCTTCAGGAGGGTTATCAGCTAAGTTTTATACAGTTGGATGACCCTACTCTGCTTGAGATAAAGAATATGCTGATAGATATTGATATTGATACACTTACGCCGATCGAAGCTTTGCTGAAGTTAAATGAAATTAAAAAAATTGTTGGAAAAAGTTAAAAATTATTTTGCCAGTTTTAAAATTGTTTGTACTTTTGCACCCGCTTTTGAGAGGAAAAGCGTGCCAAATCACAAGCGGAAATAGCTCAGTTGGTAGAGCACGACCTTGCCAAGGTCGGGGTCGCGAGTTCGAGTCTCGTTTTCCGCTCGAAGGCTCCAAAATCAGAGAGAGAAAAGCTCTGGTGGTGGAATGGTAGACACGAGGGACTTAAAATCCCTTGCCCGCAAGGGCGTGTGGGTTCAAGTCCCACCCGGAGTACGATTGA
>OCVV010997960.1_pt1 | contig 10378 bp, 20 predicted proteins | sample 1539721 | NCBI WGS metagenome assembly OCVV01 (sample SAMN02144230, study PRJEB22623) | gut metagenome | biome: sheep rumen | host: Ovis aries | place: New Zealand
TAAACGGTAAGAATCGGTAAAAATTTGAGTATTTTCATCGGGCGGCAATTTGCCCTCATTAACTGCGACGATGTGGTCTAGGCGGTCAATACAGTCCCAAAGTTCCTTCATTCCAGGTATTTCGGAATCACCTGGGTCTATAAGTTCGCCAGTTTTTTTATCATATTTGGGGCGATGTATAGAGGGTTTCTTTTTAGTATAAATGTATCGCGATTCAAGAGATTGAAGGGCTTGTTGGTCGCTTAGAGGGTTTTCTAAAATTTCATCAAGCGATTGGACTTTATCTGCGGCACGTTGAAAACTATTGTAGCGTTTGTTAGAGTCGGTGGTTTCGCCACGTTGTACGGCGTTTTTACCGTTTTCATCCTTACCATATAAAATGTAGGATGCCATTTGCTCCAATTCAGAATTAGTTGGTTTAGTATCCAAAGTATCTAAAATGTCTTCAACGGCGTGAAGGCGGTCTAAGTCGCGTTCAATGGAATAGTCGAGTGAGTATTTCTTTTTCATATTTACATCTCCGTTTGGAGATACAACTTCCTTCATTTTGTATTTTATCATATTTTGGAAGGAAAGTCAAGTATTTAAGTTATAATTTTAGACGGTTGGTGGAATTTGGGGAGCGCCTTAACACAAAATTAACATAAACTTAACAAAACCTGAAACATACCCGCCCCTGGCCCGGCTTCACCACTTTACCATAGTAAAGTGCTAACGCGACACCACTTTAACACGGTGAAGTGGTAAAGTAGCACTAATTTAGCGTGCTAAAGTGGTAAAGTAGTAGCACTTTAACGCGGTAAAGTGCTAAAATCTACTAACCCGGTAGACTTGTTTCGTTTTCGTAAAGCCCACCGGGGTGGTAGGATTTAAAAAACGAGCACAAGCAAAGTTATTCCACCGGGCCCATCAATTTGGTAGGAAAGAAACGAGTGCCCCTTTAGTATAGTAAAGTGGGAAAGTGCTAAAGTCTACATAGCCCGCGGACTTTAGTATGATAAAGTGCTAACGTGCCAGGCCCAGCAAGTCAGTAGACTTTAGTATAGTAAAGTGATAAAACCCACCAGTGTGGTGGGTTTGTTATGCCGATAAAGGCGAGGGCTTTATGCCCTCGCCGCGAGTGCTTTCGCTATCGTGTTCTCATTCGCAAGGCTTGCGGATTCAAACTTGATTTGGTACTTCGTGCCGTTGATGGTTATGTCGCCGTCGATGTAGTAAGGGACGCTATCCTTGTGCCATTCCTGCCCGGCGTTTTCCGTTACCCACTTTTCGAAGGCCTCACCTTTGTTCTTGCGGCTTGCGAGAACTTCCGCCGTAGTGCCGATGTAGGCGGCGCCCATGTTCAACAGGCGGTGGCGGGCGAGGGAAGTCATCCGGATACGGAGCTTTTTCGCACCACCGTGGGAAGTGCTTTCCCGGTCCATTGCCACCAGCCACTCGGGAAGGTGGGGAAGGTAAATGGTGTAAACCGCGTTATTGAGGATAAAGCCAAGGATGTAGGCGGCCGCGGCGGTGGTGGCGTTGTAGGCGTTCAGCAGGTTCATCATGTTTAGCACCTCTCTCTCATTTCTTGACTATATTATAGCACACCGGAACAGCGAAGTCAATAGGGTTTTTGCGAATTAACCAACGCTTAACATTTGTCCGCCAGGCAGTTAGAGATAACTAACCAATGCCTTCACTCTCCCCTGTCTCTCCGTTCCGGTGCAACTATATTGTATCAAAAAAGAGGGCTTTTGTCAAGCCCTCTTTGTGTTAAGTCTTTATTAATAGAGAAGGGATGGGCTTTAGCCCATCCCATTCGCTTTCGCCCACTTGCGGAGGATTTTATCCGCGGCGTTTTCGTATTCAGCCTTGCTGATTTTACGCCAGCCATTTTTAATCATCCATTCATCCTCATGAGCATTATAGGTTACATTCGTGCGGCCATCCTCGCGGATCCAGTAAAACTTCTTCATTGTTTTTTCCTCCTTTTCTTTCCCTTTCGTTGATACTATTATAGCACGTGACCGGGCTTTTGTCAACACTTTTTTATGTAAAGTATATGTAAAGTTGCTGGCCGGCCAGATCAGTTAGTTAGTGAAAACTAATCATTCAGGCCAATTAAACGCACGTTGAGTTAGTTTACTTAAACTAACTCAATAGGTATAAAAAAGAGGACTTTCTCAAGTCCTCTTTATCACTTATTAAAGGTCGTCGCCCATCTCTTCCTCGTAGCAGGTGGAGCACAAGCAGCCATCCTTGCGGGAGAAGTCGCAGCACCAGCTCTCCAGCGCGAAATAATCAACCATCTTGCCGCAGGTGTGGCACTTGAAAACCTTCACGCCGCGGATGCCGCCCTGCTCGGAGTGGAACAACTCGTTGTAACGCTCGGTCTCAACCCGCTCATCGTAGGAGCGCCGCACCATCTTGCCATTGCGCTTGTAATACTTCGGCACCCACTGGCCCTTGGACTTTTCTTCCTTCATCTCTTCCACCAGTGCCAGAACCTTCATCATTTCCTTCATTTTGATTACCTCTCTCTCATTTCGTTGTACTTATTATAGCATATCCCGGCTAAAATGTCAATAGGTTTTTTGAATTTTCTTATGTAAAGTGTATGTTAACTAACGGGCCGGCCAGTGAGTTAGTTTAGACTAACTAACTTGTGGGATAAAAGAAAAGATGAGGATTATTCCTCATCTTCGTCCTCGTCCTTCCAGTTGATGGCGAACTCATACGCAATCTCGTCCAGCAGGTGGTCGCCCTTGTTAATCTCGCAGCACTCGAAGAAGTAAATAGTGGCGGGATGTTCAAAACCGAACTTGTGAATCACGTTGCTCTTCATCTCATTGATAGTCATTGTTTAGCACCTCTCTCGTTTCTTTGTGAGTATATTATAGCACGTATTTGCCCGGTTGTCAATACTTTTTCCGCATTTTTCTTTGTAAACTTTGAGTTAACGCACTGGCCGGCCAAAGCAGTTAGTTTATATAAACTAACTCTGCTGGCCAGTAAAGTTAGCCATAACTAACTCTAAAACAAAAGTAAAAGGCAGGTTAAATACCTGCCTTCCACGCCCAACATTCAACCCATCCAGTATAATTGTAGTCGATGATAACATCATCGTAAATATTGGAAGTATCGCAATCATCCAGCATCACGGCGACAATATCGCCAATATAAATATCTTCCACATCTTCCGCCCATTGCCAAAGGTTGCCGCTAAAATCTTCCGCGATAATGACATCTTCATTAATGTCAACAACCATCATAGTAGTGGGATAAATCTCCGCACGTGCTACGCCAGAGACGCACATAACCAACACACCAACAAGCAGAGCAATCCACCACAAACGCCACAGCACATTGACCAACTTTTCCATCTTCATTGTTATTTACCTCTCTTTCTTTTGTTGTCTTTATTATACCAGAGATTCAGCGAACTGTCAAGTTAAGAGTTTATTAACTCCGCGGCTTCTATGCCCGCGTTCCTTGCTCAGCCCGTCCTTTCCTCTCTTCTTGGCTATATTATAGCACGTCAAACCAGGTTTGTCAATATCTTTTTGTGTTAAGTATATGTAAAATAGCAGGCCGGGCAAGTAGTTAGTTAAAATAAACTAACTTAACAGGCCAGGAAGTTAGTTATGACTAACTAACTCCATAGAAATAAAAAAGGCTTTAGCAAGCCTTTTCCATATCTAACACCGTTTTTACATAATCGCACAAAGCCGTAGCTTCTTCCATCGTGCGGCATTCCAGCACGGCAGAATAATTAGTGATATAATCAACATAAACAAAAACCTTATTTTTATAATGAGATAATACGCGGCGGTCATTGGTTTTCTTTAAATCTTCAGGGCGAACAACTCGAACGCCAGCATACTTTTTCACATTGATGCCAGCACCAAAGGAAGCAAACATTTTCCAATCTTCACGCCAACCATAAAACCGAATGATATTCTTATTGCTACCCATCTCATACTTAAACATTGAAAACACCCTTTCCTCTCTCAATTTCTGTATATATTATAACATATAGCCGGATGATTGTCAATACCTTTTTATGTTAACTATCTGTTAATTAAATCTCATGTTGTAATCTTTGATAAATACGATTATCCAAAGCCTTTTCAACTAAAAATTGCGGAATTACTTCTTCTTTATAGGCTTGCTCAATTTGGCCAAGTGTGGCAATCCACATTGTTATGACAATATCCTCTTGCTTATCTTTAATCATCATAACACCAGTGTCAGTAACACAACAACGTTCAATCCGTCCATATTTTTCGCGGAAACTTTCTTTAATGACTTTACCAAACCCAACGCGGTTAATGATAAAATTAATACGGTCAAATCTTTCATTAATCAAGTGCTTTGTGAACGTCATGTTAAGCACTTCCTTTCTCTCTTTCTAATATTATTATACATATCGCAAGAACAAAAGTCAATAGATTTTATGTTAACTCTATGTTAAATAACAGACCGGCCAGAAAGTTAAAGCGAGGTTAACCCTCGCTTATTTGCCACATACTAACTGAACCATTCGGTCAAAGTTAGTCAAACCTAAATACCAATCTAACAACCAGAAAAACAGGGGACGACGCCAACCAAAACCAAACCTAAACGCCACACGCCACGCACGCGGATTTAACCGCACTTTTTGATTTTTTGCGATATTGATAGCCCGCAAAAGATTAAGAGTATTAAAAATGCTAACCGTCAGGTAAATCGCCAAAACTCGCAGGAAAATCGCCATCAGAATGTTCATTGTTATAACCTCTCTTTCATTTTCTATATATATTATATTCTTTCTATAGACCAATGTCAAGTTAAAATTAGATTAAATCGCAAACTTTTGCGATAAGAGAAATAAACGGCACGGCAACCATAAATATTATCATCGGCCAATTAACAAAATCTACATCCATTGAGTGAAGAAAAACACCGAAAAAACCAAGAAGCACCCACACAAAAATAAACGCAATAAACATTGTCATTCTATTTCCCTCACTTTCTATAATTATTATAACATAAACAATTGTTAAGGGTCAACGTATTCTATGTAAAGTTTAAGTAAACTTGCTGGCCGGGCAACTTCATCGCTTTATCATAGTAAAGTGATTCAAATTTGCCTTCTGGCCCGTTTTCGGCCAGGTAAATAACCGGCCGGTTTATTATTTATCTAAAATCGGCCTGAAAGCAAAATTTAAATCACTTTACTATAGTAAAGTGCAACACAAGCAATTATCCGGCCAGTGAGTTAGTTTAACTAAACTAATTCAAAGATTAAGAAAAAAGAAAAGGCTTTTCAGCCTTTTCTTTAAGAAATCGGGTAATTACCCCAATACTTCTTAACCATTTCTTCGTCCCACTCCTGAACCTCAAACCATTCATCGGGGTCGCAATCATCATTGCGGCGGTCGCAATCCTTTTCCGCGTCCTCTTCGTTATAGAACACATCCACCACATCATCCAGACCAATTCCGTGCCAGTTTCCAAACAGTACCGCGTAAAACTTCATTTTTGTTTCCTCCTTGTTTCTCTCTCTTTTGTGATTACATTATACCATGAAAATACTCGATTGTCAATACCTTTTTATGTTAAGTGTATGTAAACTTACGGGCCGGAGCAGTTAGTTTACACTAACTAACCTCCGGCCTATTTTACCACTTTACCATAGTAAAGCGATTCTATTTTCAGTTTTAAGGCGATTTCAGAATCAAAAACAACCGGCCGGTTAATACTATTCGCCAGAATCGCCTCAGAATCGAAATCCGAAAAAGTTGCACAAATTGTTAAAGAGAATTGTTAAGAACAGGTAAAGAAACCGCTTACGAAAACGATTTCAATAGGTCAAATTAACACGTTCTTAACATTTTGACTTAACAATTTGTGCAACTTTTTAAAAGTTGAAAAGTCCTGGCACTTCTAGAATACCGGCCTGCGAGGTTAGTTTATACTAACTAACTGGCCAGGAATTTGACTTTCTTTGACTATTGACCATTACCATAGTAGTACTTTACTATGATAAAGTGATACCATAGTAGCGTGGTAAAGTAGTATCATAGTAGTATAGTAGCATGGTAAAGTATAAATAACTGGCCGGCCAGGAAGTTAGTTAACGCAAACTCATTAATTGAACGCCATCGGTTAGTTATAACTAACCATAGGGTCCCCCGATATTATATCATAGCAATGTTAACTGCGTATTATCTGCGTGTTAAAACAATATGACTTTTTTCTGTTAAGAACAGGTTAAGGAAATGCCCGGCCCGCGGAGTTAGTTAACGCAAACTAAGCAAATTCTGTTTGCTTTGCAACCTATGGTAGAAAAATGGTTGCAACCACAGGTAGAAACAACTTTACATCAAGTTAACCAAAAAATGCTTATGAGTTAACATTAATCTGTTATACTATATACAGTTGAAAGAGAGGTGCTTGAAATGAAGATGATGAGCGAAATCAAGGTGTCCTACACCTACGACGCGACCCGCAAGGGTGCGAAGTACAGCATCAACGGCGGCAAAAGCTGGCTTAATGGCGGCGAGTTCGCAGAAATCGCGGCGAAAGCTGCCCACGGGCTGGACGCTACGAAGGACGCCAACACCCGCTTCGACGAAGGCTCGGACGTGCCCGAGTTCCACGCGAGCGTCAAGAGCTCCAAGGCGAGCCTGACCAACATGAAGCTGGCTGACAGCTTCGACGCCAGTGTGACCGCTTACTTCGAGCAGACCGCAAGCTCCGAATTCTGGTACGTGAGCGTGATGGACGAGCTGGTGACCATCTACAAGATGAACGCCACGAAGTTCGAAAAGTTCCTGCGGAAATTCTCCAAGCTCAACGAGCGGGGTGTTATCCGGATCGCGGCCACCAGCTCCAAGATGCTGGCTTGGTTGGACGCCAACGCCTAAAGGCGAGGCGTCCAACCACCCGGCTGGGAAGTTAACCAAACCTTAACTTGACAAGCAAGCTACAATCGGTTATAATAAATACAGAAAGAAACGAGAGGAGAAAATACAATGACCAAGACCGAACGCATTCAGAATATCACCGTCCTGCTGGAGAACGCCAAGGCCAAGCGTGATGAAGCTATCCGTGCTGGTAAGTTCCAAACCGCGAACAAATGGATTGCCAAAGTTGTTGGCTTCCAGATGATGATTAAAAGGATTGAGCAGGAGTAATCCTGCTCCCTGGCCGGCCAGCAAATTAACCAAACCTTTACACAAAACCTATTGACTTTTATGTGAGAGTAGTTTATAATAAATACAGAAAGTGAGGGGAAATGAAATGAAGAAATATATTGTGATGAACAACACCACCGACACCTCTTTGATTTTTACCGATATTGTAAAAGCACGCAATGCCGTCGCAGAACTTTCCGTTACCACTTCTCACTTCTGGTTTCTTAAAATTCAAGTTAACTAATTCTTAACAAAAAAACTATTGACAACCACCAATCAATCTGTTATAATAAATACAGAAAGAACGAAGGGAGCAATTAAAATGAAGTTCTATATGGTAATGTGCCATCGTGGTCACTGTGGTAACGGTCATAGCACTGAAATCAAGTTCGCAATTCGAGCTAACAACCTTCTGGAAGCGTGCGATAAAGCACGTAGGATGCCGAGCGTAAAGCATACTCGCCTTGCTATCTACGGCAAAGAAATCACCGAGCAGGAATATAACGAATATAGACAGGTGAGTGCTTACGAGCGCTTTAACCAGAACCAACAGAAAGCAAGACGCAGGCGTTAAGTCTGCGTTAACTTTCCGGTCGGTGCACTTAACCAACAATTAACTTGACTTCTAACATAATTTAGAGTATACTATATATAGAAAATGAAAGAGAGGAAATAAAATATGACTAACAACGAAATCGCCTTTACTAGCCAGCAGATTGATGCCGCTTACGTCAACTCTCTTGTTGACCTTGTAAATGTTTGCCGCGAACTTGACGTGAAGATTGACAAAGTTTATCACTACCAGCATGGTTGGGGTGTTACCTTTAAAGGCTTTAAGGGCGACGCTATTTGCCATAGTGGCAGTTACGGCAGTCCTTGCCCCAATGGTCTTTATAACCCTTCAATCGAAAATAATGATTGGAGTAATAGCGGAAAATGGGAGACTATGGGCTTCCCATGGGACGGAGATGATGTTAGCGCGCATAGTGCAAGCGCTCTCGCTCATATGATTGCCGCACTTCGTGATGGATATGATTGGGAATATTATGAGGACTATCAATAAGTTCTCGTAAATTTCTGGCCAGCGATGAATTAATATAAAATTAACTTGATTTCTGATATAATTTATGTTATACTATATACAACAAGTGAGGAAAACACTTTAAAACCAGAAAGGAAATACTATGCGTATTAGCCTCAGTTTCGTGCTCGTTCTTACTGGTCTGGTTGATTTTATTTTGTGGTCTATGGGCAAAGTTCCCTACGGGGCTCTGTGTTGGGCAACGCCGCTGATTATCGGCGTCATTGGCACCATCATCGAACAGCTTTGTGATTAAAGAAGGCGTTAAGCCTTCTTAAATTCTATGTTAAATTGCAGCCGGCCTGCGACTTAACAATCTTTTAACTTGACTTCGCATCAAAATTATGTTATTATATATATGTCGAAAGGACAGAAGGGATTGATTCCAATGGGTTAGAGTAAGGGGCAACAGACCACTTGGCGGTGGAGAACTGACCCCAACGATTACGCGAAAACCGTTCCCCATTGACCTTGGGCAAGTCAATGATGTTTACGCTCAACCGTGCGGAGTAGCTAACCGCACGGTTTACTTTTATTTAACTTGACTTCATTCCTAAAATATATTATAATATATATAGAAAGGGGATGGGACTTATGACTTTTAAGATGACTGATTTTGATGCTATGCGTAATTGGCTCCGCACTTTGTCAGGGCCTTTTGAAATCCGTCGTGCACGAATTAACATTTTTGACCGCTATCGGTATCGTGAAGATTATGACGCAATTTACAATTTCATAACCGAAATGGGTGGAGAAATAAAGGACGAATAATCGTCCTTTAATTTTATGTTAAAACGCGGCCGGGCATTTATGTTAATTTTGTATTAAATATCCCAAAACTACTTGACATTTCATTTCAGATTTGATATAATAAATATAGAAAAAGAACAGAGGAGGAAATCCTAAAATGCGTGAGTGGAATGAATTGACGGATGAAGAACAGGTTCGGCTTTGGTGGGAATACGATGCTAATTCAGAAGAGGAAATTTCATTTTCAGAATTTGACGAAATGATGCAAGGGATTTACTTTGAGTAAATCCCTTAATTGTTAATTTCATTTTAAATTCTAGCCCGGCCCGTTATGTTAAGTCTATGTTAAATATCCCGAAAAGGACTTGACTTTTAGTTTCGCTTCTGGTATTATATATATAGAAAAGAGAGAGGGGAAACGAAAATGAAAAAGACGATTTGGTTCGATATGGACGGCACGATTGCGAATCTGTACGGCGTTGAAGGTTGGCTCCCGATGCTGATTAACAGCGACCCCACGCCCTACAAGCTGGCGGCTCCGCTGGTTAATATGAACGTTCTCGCCCGTAGGCTGAACAAGCTCCAGCGAGCTGGCTACAAAATCGGCGTTATCAGCTGGTTGTCCAAATCCAGCACTCCCGAATATGACGAAGCTGTGACGAACGCCAAGCTGTGGTGGCTTAACAAGCACTTAACTTCTGTTAAGTGGGACACCATCAAGATTGTTGCCTACGGCACGAGCAAAATTACCGAGTGTGGCGGTGGGATTCTGTTCGATGACGAGGACAGAAACCGCAACGAATGGGGCAAAGATGCCTACCATCCCGATATGATAATGAAAATCCTGTCGAGCCTCGCGGCTTAACAGGATTTTAACATTTCGGGCCGGCCCCGTTCTTAGCCTTATCTTAATGAAAGAACGCAGGCAAGATAAAAAGAATAAAAAACATAACTATTAAGGCAATAATAAGACTAATACCATCAAAAGTCTCATTTACAAACTTATAAAAGTCATCTTTAGTCAAACGATAAAACCACATCTGCACACGATACTTCAAAGAATTGCGATTTCGTTTCATTTTGTATTCCCTCACTTTCTATATATACTATACCATAACTTCCCATAAAAGGCAAAGACTTTCTTTATTCTATATTATGACAAAATTAAGACACGCCCCGGCCAGGTTAGTTAAGGCTAACTAATTATTAAGAAAAAAAGAAGGCTTACGCCTTCTTCTCCTTAGCCTTGGCTACCTTGGCAGCCTTCTCGGCTTCCTTGGCAGCCTTGTTATCTGCCTTAATCTTGCGTTCGGCTTCCCACTCCTCAGCCTTCTCGTAGGGGTCGAACGCCTTGGACACCTTGGTGTCCTTATACGCCTTGGAC
>OCVV011163819.1_pt1 | contig 10378 bp, 14 predicted proteins | sample 1539721 | NCBI WGS metagenome assembly OCVV01 (sample SAMN02144230, study PRJEB22623) | gut metagenome | biome: sheep rumen | host: Ovis aries | place: New Zealand
TACCATCAAATCCTTTATAGAATCTAACAGGATAAAGATAAATTTTATCATCATCTTCTTTAGCATTTTTAGCTTTCTCTTCGGCATCAAGTTTAGAATTGCATCTAACTGCATATTCTGGAAGATAACCATCATTATAGGAGTTATAGCCGTCTGTATATTCATACAGAGCTTGATAGTCTTTAATGACTTCCCAAGTACAAGCTGCCCTCAACAATAACGCCTTAATAATATGCACATCTACACCAGTTTTTCCATTAATAACATGGATATGCTCAAGACAAGTACTAAAAGGTAGATTTAAATCTTGTGCTCTCATAAGAACAGCAAGACCATCATTAACACTTTTAATGCCACCTTTCTCACTTCGCATAACTTTAGTAAGAAAGTTTTCAGCAGCAACAAGTTGCTTTTCATCAAAAAGGTTAATTCTACTTAGACTTTGGTCATTGATTGTAGCCACTGCATTTCCTGGAGGTGTAGGTTGTTCTGCATGAGAAGTTTTATTGGGATTTTTATTATCAACTTCAGCAGAACTAACTCCAACTTTAGTTTCCATATTTCAAAGACCTTTTGTTGCGTTTGCTGATACAAATATAATATATTTTACCAATAAATCAAATATGTACTAAAAGAAATTACAAAATAATTTCTCCCGTATCTGAATTTATGGATATATCATTTTGTTCCTTGCAATCGCAGACAGTTATTAAATTTGTCGGGCGTTCTTTATACATTGAAGATTCTTCAATAGTATCAACACAATAAATTCTATGAATTTCAGTATTATTTCCATTAAAATTACATTTCCTAAAACGAGCTTTAAATTTAAATATATCATCAACCAAAGTTGTAGTAAATACTACAATATCAATATCAATAGCTAAATCAGTATCAGAAGCAGCTTTCATTGAAAGCACATGAGTTTCACCATAAATATAACACTGCATCCAATAAGTAGAAAGAGATTTTGCTTTAAATAATTTAGGCTTACCTTTATCAATACCACTTTTATAAATTATAGTTTCACCATTTTCATCAGGCATATAAGATGCTGGAATTTCATTATGATATAAACCACAAATTATATTTTCTTTATTAAGTCTATCAGCAATTTCATTAGCAAATTCTCCAGATTTACTAACTATAACAATTCCTTTAAAGGGGTTTGCCTTTATTATTTTAATAACTTCATCAATTTTATCAGTTAAATTACATACAAAATTCTTTCGTTCTCTTGCTATATTATATATTAGCTGAGCACGCTCATGAATAGCATTTGGATTATAAACTCTATCAATTTGAACATTAAATTCAACACTCATATCAAGTTCAGGATTCCAACCATTTTGACGAGCTAAATCATTACAAATTGACATAGCAGAAATATTATTCATTTTATCACCATTTCTACAAAGTTCTACTACATTAAAATCACCAAAGACAGTCATACTATCTTTAATAAAATCAGAATATTTATTATATTGAGCTAATTGCTCTTCATTTAAATAAATAGGATGTCTATATTCTGTTACAGGAATATTAATTTTACTTTGTTGTAAATCATTATCTCCAATACCTAAATGAATATTTGGAAGAATTGATTGAATAGAAGTTAATTTATTAATTTTAATAGAAGAATTAGTAGTTACTACGAGAGTAAATTTACTTTCTTGAAAAGATTTTTCAATAAATGAAATATCTTCAATACCAATGAGAATATTAACAGTATATAAATAAAGTTTATTATAAGCATAACTTTGAGTTAGAAACTGAATATGGTTTTCAATAAAAATTGCTTCATTTAACTCTAAAGTTTCTTTAATTACCTTTATTATCTCCGTTTTATATTTATAATCCCCAAGAATTATAAGTAATTTTTCATTAGGTCTTTTTACAATAAGTCTACCTATTGTACCCAATAAAACTTTACCAATATTAAGTGGGGGATAAGCAAGAATACTTCCTTTGCCTTTATTAGCAAGAAAACCATCTTGTAATAGTTGATTTATTTTGTTATAATCGATCATCTTCGTTATCGTCAAAAAGTGTAGCATATGAACCGCCACCACCATATTTTTTAAGTAAAGCTTTACCAGATTTAGTACCTTTTGTTTTATCACCTTTAAGATTAGTACTAATACCTAACATAATAGGGTCAATAATCTTATAAGCTTCATTATAGTAATATTCAAAATCAATATCTCTTTCAGCAATAGGCTTATCATCAAGGGTGTTTAAAACTTTAACTCTATATCCTGCACAAAGATTATTTATACCTTTTGTAGTGTTATTAACTTTACATAAAATTCCACCAGATTTACTTACATAAAATCTTACATTTCTTTGTAATTCTTTTGTATCAGGGCCATAAGTAAAACTTACATGAAATTGTCTACCAATATTTTGAGTTTTACAAAAATCAAGAATATCAGTAGCTTCATATAAAGTTTCTAATACAGGTTTATTATAAAGAAAATAGTTTTCTACAGCCTGTGCAACAATAGGTTGATTATATCCTTTTTGTAAATCTTCAATATAAAGTTTAGGATTGAAATCTCCTTTATAACCAGCATCTTTTCCAATCTCTTTAAAAAGATAATTATTAATATCTCTATCTATATAATGTGAAAATAATTCACTATCAGCACCAAGTTTAGTTGTTTGAAGCCATCTATTAGTAATTTCATCAAATTTGGCTTTATCTCTCTTATAAAGTTTAACTACAATACCATCTGTATTAGCAGATACAACTTCAATATTATTCATTTCAAGTTCTTCACAAAGCATAAGAACAAATAATTGTCCATTTATAGTAACTTTAAGAACAGCAAGTCTATCACAAATATCACTATTTTCATCACCAAGTTTACCATAAATACTATTAATAACAATTTTTAATGCTTGTGCAAGTAAATCGCGAGGAATACCATCTATAAAATCTTCTTTACTATGTTTTGCTTCAACACGAGTATTCTTTAACCAATTAATAAGTTTAGTAAATACACCAACATCTAAATGTTCAGGAGCAATTCTATATGCTCCCATAAGACTAGGATAAAAACTAGCAATATCAAAATGAACATATATGAAAGAATTTTCAGTTAATGTATTCCATATATCATCATCTTTTATATCATTATATTCAAGTTTAGATACAAGTTTTCTTGGAGGGTCTTGACTATGAAGACCACCTGTAGCCATAGTATAAGTTAAATTTCCAATAACTATATTCTCTTGAAAACTATCTTTACTAACAGAACTAACTACAGTTTTTCTAATTCTTTCAAGATAATCTTGCATATATTTAGTTTTAAAAGAAACATTATCAAAAATAACTCTTTTAAAACTCATAGTAGTTCTTTCAGTCTTTTTTCCAGTCCATTGTTCAAGTCTAAGACCACTAAAATCAGAATAAAACTTTTTAAATAGAATATTAGCAACATTACTTCTTGAACTATTCATTAAATCAACTTCATAAGTTTTAGATAGATTATATCTTAATCTTATTTCATCAATAAAAAGTCTAACTATTTCGCAAACTATAAAAACATCATTTCTATTATAATGTTTCATAGGAGCTCTATAATCTTCAATCATCAATCTATCCCATTTATCTATAAGCTCATTCAATTGCTCATAAGTAAGACCTTTATACCGAGGACGATTTTGATATAAATGATAGTCTTTTTCATTTATTGGAGGAAGTTCCCATTCAAGAAGTTCATACCATTTAATATTAATAGAAGTTTGTTTAAGTGATTTACCAAAATAAACTTTTTCACCTTTTTCATTAGTACCAGAACCAACTTTATTTAATGCAAAAATCTTCATAACATCTATATTCTTATAAGGAAGAGGATAATCACGAAGAGTTTTCATATAATAATCTTTATAAAAAGCTTCTCTATCGTTTTGTAAATCAATAATATTTTTACTTGTTTCATGTAGTTTTTTACATAATTCTCCAACAGTATTTGTAATACCACTATACATTAAGAAACAAGCTATCATAAATTTATCATAAGATTCAGAATTAAAACCATACATATAAGTAATTACAGTATCATTTCCAACTTTATGTGGACCTAAATCATTAATAAATTTCATAAAAGTTAAATGTTGATTATCATCATAATCTGTTATATCAAATTGCCAACATTCAACTTTATCTAATCGTTCTATAATTTCTTTAACAGTGAGTTTTTCAACTAATGGTATAGGCTTTTTAATTTCTTTACCTTTTTTAATTTTAACTTTATGACAATCAGAAAATACTTTTAAATAATCGTTTAAATCAACAACAGTGATGCTAAAATAATTTGGAAGAACTTCAACATCATAAGCATATTGTCTGATTTTAACGGCCATAAGCTATAATTAAATCTTTTTTAGTTCTACTACAAGCAACATAAAGTCTACGCAACATATCTTCAATATTTGGATAAACTTTACCTTCTCTATCAAATACAATATCATTTACATCAACAAAAACATTTTCATAAGTAGAACCTTGACTTTTATGGCTGGTAATAGCAAAACCATAATCTAAATCTCTTGGATAAATAATTTGTCCTCCACGAGTTATATTGTTTGCTATAAGATATTTATCTTTAAAATCAAAATATTCTTTCCATCGTTTACTTCTAACAGCACCTGTAGCAGATTTAGCAGCTTTAACTAATTCATCAAGAGTTTGAACATATTTTAATATAGTAAATTTATCAGTATGGTCTATAACAAATAAAGGTTTTGTAATTTGTCCACCATTAACTAATTGGAACTTAACAAGAAAACCTTTAATATTATATTTAGCATCAGTATAATTAACAATATCATTAATAATATATTCTTCACTATTATTTATAATAACAGAATTAAATTCATCTACAATAGTTTTATAAGACATAACTAAATCATTCTTAGTAATAATACCTCGTTCAGATTGATTAATTATTAATTGTCTTACAAAATTATTCCATTGAGTAACAGCTAAATTAGTATATGCAATTATCTTATATTTATCAATATTACTTGTATATTCTTCATCTTGAAATCTTGTAGCAATAGTTCTAAGAAAATCTTGTTTTCCTATAATAGAATATCCTTCATCATTAGAATTATAATTCATTTCACCAATATGCTTAGCAAAATAAGAAATAGTTTTAGTAGTATTATTTCTAATATCTTGTCTAAGCATATCAAGAATATTTAATATAGGATTACTTGCACCTTGTCTAACAATTTCATTAAGATAAAAAAGTTTAACACAAGTATCAAAAGCAGTACTCTTTCTTTCCTTTACAGGAGGCAGCTGTGCTGTATCACCAATATAAATAAGTTTAATTTGTCTTTTTCTACAAACACCATTAATGTATTGAACAAGTCCAGCAGGTAACATAGAACTTTCATCAATAATAAGTAATTCTATATTATCAAGCTTAGGAGATGCCATAGGGTCAAATTGTGGATTTTTATAATCAAAATCAGCAAGATTCATATTAATACGAAATCCAAAAGTACTTTGAATAGTATAAGTTTCAATACCATCAAGTGCTTGACTAAATACACGACAAGCTTTATGAGTAGGAGCTGTAAATCTAATTACAGAACTTGCATATTTACAGTTTCTAATAATATATTTGATTACAAATGTTTTACCAACACCACCAGGACCAACCAAACCATAAATATACTTTTGTTCATTAAAGTTATTATTAATAAATTCACTTAAACCATTTACTGCAATTTTTTGGTCATTTGTAAAATTAACACTTCTATTACTATTCATAATAGAAGTGTTAATTTTAGTAGGCGTTAAATCAAATATCGGATTTGCCATATTTCTTTAATATATTTTGTCTTATTTCTTCATAATTATTTCTAAATTTAAGAAATTCAATACAAGCAAGTTCATTTTCTTTAGGCATATCAAAAGTTCTTACTAAATCAAACATAATAGAAGAATTTTCAATTACATTATTTTTAACAAGATTACCTAACATGCCAACACCAGGAGCAAAAGGAAGATATAAATCAGGACAATTACTAATGATTTGTTGTTTTAATATATTAACTTGAAGTCTTTTATTATCAATAAGTTGTTGAGCATAAAACACTTTAGTACTAATGTTATAACTTTTAGAACTAATAATATATTTTTCATTAGTTGCAATATCTATTGCATAATAAGTACCATCTAATTCAATACCTGCTACACAATAAACATTTTTCTTAATTGTCCTATAAAGATTAGTCTTAACTGGTTGGCTGTGTTTTTTACTTTTCTTAACAACAGCAGTAAAATCAAAATGCATAATTACTTTTTGACCTTAAAGTTAGACATCTTCATAGCAGATTTTACACCAGAAATAACATCTATACCTTTTTTCTTCTTTTTTCTTTTAGGTTCCTCAAAGTCATCTTTATTGCTTTTAGATACTTTTTTATTATTCAAAGAATCAACATATTCTATTGAATATCCATTCTTTACAAGAAAATCAATTTTACCTAAAGTTTTAGTTCCAAAATTAGAACCTTTTTCTATTTTAATAACAAGCTTAGAGATTTTAATTCCTTCAATTTTATTGAGAATTCTCATTATATTCTCAACAGTGTATTTTTCTTTTTCCATTGTTTGTTTGTGTTTATTTTGTTTGTTGTATTAGTAAATAAATCAAATACTTGATTTATGGCAAACCCCTTTAAAGGAATGGTATGCTATATGCCTATTGCTCCAAGATTATTAATATTGTCATTAAGTTCTTTAATAATATTACTTAAAATATGAGAAGGCATTATACTATTAAATGGGATAAAATAATTATCTTCAATAGCTTCTCCTACAATTATTGGAATTATAGTTAAATTTTTAGTTTTAGGCTCTTTATTATGTAAATCAGGAACTGCTTTTTCATAAAATAATTTTATTATATCATTATCGGTTTTTTCAGCAGAAGATAAAAATAAACTTGTATATCCAATCCACGCAAGTGTACCATCATCTTTTATATGATATACTGCAACAACTACTTTTCTAAGTTTAGATTTTGTATTTTTATATAAACAGTCAAATGATGTTTTACAATCATAAAATTTAATAATTCCTGTTATAGTACAATAAAATAAATCTTTACTAAGAATACATCTATGAATACAATTATCACAAGTATGAGATTGTTCTGTTTCCTTTACAGGGGTTTGCTTTGAACCTCCACCAAAATCAATATAAGGCATTTTATTTTTTATTTCCAAATATTGCGTTCATTAATTTACCTTCAGGAGTTTTATTATAGTCATAAATAGTTTTAATTTTAGTAATTTTAATTTCAATACACTCACCTTCTTTTAATAAAGAATCTAAGAAATTATCCTCAGTTATTATAGTACCACATTCACCATCAGCAACATCATAAAAAACACCCGATTCCCTATCATAAATAGGTTTATTTTTCCAAAGTTCAATAGCACTAGTTTGGTCTTTACTTAAATAAGCGGTAATTTTAGTCATAATTTTTAATTTTATTTAATTAAATTATTATAATCTTGATACATTGCATCAGTAATATTATCAAAAAGTTCTTTAGCTTCTTTTAAAGTTTTACATTCCAAAGTAACTTTAGAACCACTTTTAAATTGTAATTCAATATTTTTAGTAATTTTATTTGTTTCTATATTTTTCATACGAAAAATACCTTCTAATTCTTCAGAACGAAGAGTAGCGTTTTCATGAGTTGAAGTAATAAGCATAATTTTTAATTTTTTAAATTTTTGAATTGATTTTAGCCGTTTTAAGACACTATTATATAATATATGAAGGACTTATCATTTTAATATAGAAAATTGATTATAGGCAAAATGAGCTATCATTGTGGGCAAATAAATGGATAAAAATAAAGCCGGACAAGTTATATCTCAAGTCCGGCTTTCTCCACAAACATTATAATAATACCAAAAATAAACACACCACTAACAATAGTAATGTTAGTTGAAGTATCAGGATTCGAACCTGAACTAAGAGAACCAAAATCTCTGGTGCTGCCATTACACTATACTTCAATAAAGAGAATAGTATTAAAGAAAGGACTATCTTATATATAAAAAATGTTAAAAACTATATAGATAGCAGTAATACTATTCTCTAAACCAGCTCCACTGATTTTTTCCCCTGCTTTATCTTCATTCTGATGCTTAAGTTAGACCGAAACTAACACTGGGTTTAAGAGCTGTAACTCAACAATAATCATTGAGTATTTTATAAATATCGTCAAATCTTTCTTGACAAGCTATACTTTCATTAAAAGTTTCTTTTAATTCATGACCAGATTTGAGATAATAAGTAATTTCATATTCATTGGTATTAGTACTATATCGTTGACTAATTTGTTCAATTTCTTCAATATTAATTATATTATCACCATCTAAATTTTTAATATATAAAATAGAAGGAGCATTTTCAACTACTATATTTTTAGTAATATAAGCAACAAAATAAATTGAACTTATTATAAAAACAATAAGAGCTAAAATAATAGTAATAAATAATATTGTCAATAAAGTTTCCATAATTATTTTATTAATTGATTAATATAAGTTTCATCATGTTTAATAATATGGTCTGCCTTTTCAGAAAAAGTTGTCATACTATTTAAAACCTTTTGTTCATTCTTTATTTCCCTATCAATAATTTTTTTAGCCCAAATATAAGCTTTTTGCTCTAATGAAGCTTGAAGAATATTTTTGGCTTTATTTAAATCATATTTATCATTTTTATGAAGAGTAACAGATTTATCAAATTCTTTACAAACAAAAGAAGTTTGTTTACCATATTTAAGAGTTGCTCTAATACTCATAGAAGTTTTATTACCTTCAAGAATAATAATAGGATTACCAAAATGAAGTTTAAATTGTTTCATAATATAGGTTTCTTTTTAGTTATTTTTTGATATTCATCATCAGATATAATTTTATGAGTTTGTCTAAAAGGTTTAGAACTATTTGTTAATCTATAAAGGCAAATATCATAATTATCTTTTAATACACTTTCCTTAGTAAATTTGTTAATTATGTGATATTTTTCTTTAGACATAAAATTAATAATGTTTGTGTTTATATGTTAATAAATAATGGTAATCAAAGAATTAAGAGAAAGTTTTTGGGTTTCTCCATAATGGAGAAGAACTCCTCGTTCCCCTCACTTTCTCTTATTCATCGTGAACATAAGTTCACACTGTTGCAGCAGTTTCTGTTTTACTTAATGTATCTGCAACTACACCAAGCTTATCAGAATATAGTTCTATGGATATTATAGAGTTATCTTATTCCTATCTATAACTTACTGTCTAAACCTGAAGTATATTATTACTAATATCTTTATCCATATTAGTGCCTCGGATGGGAGTCGAACCCATACGGACTTTCAGTCCAAGGGATTTTAAGTCCCTCGTGTCTACCTTTCCACCACCAAGGCAACCTTAATCATATTAAATAGTTATAGTTCCTTTAATTTTTCATATAATTTTTCATAATATGTATCTCTCTCCGTTTTAGTATCAAAATGTTTTGAATAAACTTGAGTGTCTCCATTATCAAATTTTCTAATAAAATCAATATGATAATCATCACATTCTTCTTTACTACCATCGGGATTTTGAATAAAACCTTTTGTGGTATTCTTTTCAATTTTATCAATTCTATTTAAATTGATAAGTCCAATAAGTTCATGAATTTCAACAAACATAATTTTTATTATATTAATTATTTTATATTATTGATATAATCTATTGCACACTCACAACATTTAAGGGCACCAGAATAATATTGTTTTGTAGTAGGCATATCAGATTTACTTACAACATCAGTAAGTATTTCCTTTTGAGCATTTAATGCATCAATAATTTGATTTTTAATGTTGTTTGTTTCCATAATTGTATTTTTAATGTTTAACTGTATCCATATTTTTAAGCTTTAGTAGCTTCTTGTTGTAATTCTTCAAGATTAGTAAATCTTCTAATTTCAATACTATCTTTAGTAAGAATTATATTTCTAATATCTTTAGTAATAAAACCAATTCGTTCTTGTACTCTTATTGCTAATTGAGATATTGCATTTTCATCATCACAAGCAAAAAAATTACAATAAATAGTTTTATAACAATTATCAATATTTATTTTAAAATTACTATGATATAATTGTCTTTTATTTGTCATATTATTTATTTATTAAATTAATAAGTTCATCAAATCTTTTATCTCTTTCTTTCTTATTATCATAAATTTCTCTTATATTTTGATAATTTTGAATATTTATAACTATGCAATATTTTTGTCTACGCATAGAATTATCTTCAACTTTATAAATATTAATAATATAATTAATA
>OCVV012878867.1_pt1 | contig 10377 bp, 7 predicted proteins | sample 1539721 | NCBI WGS metagenome assembly OCVV01 (sample SAMN02144230, study PRJEB22623) | gut metagenome | biome: sheep rumen | host: Ovis aries | place: New Zealand
GGAATTGTAAGGCTTAGAAACGACTCCGCTGTCTTTTTGAGTTCGTCTCAGATCGTCTCTGTAAGCCCTGGATTTGCCCTTCTGATTAGCACAGCTAATTTTAGGGTTCAGTCTCCGTGAAACTTACCAGTCATAAACATTGGCTACCATTGCCGCTTCTTGCGGAAATGACAGACAATATTCTATTGACCAGATATATGATTATCATACACCGCTAGGGTGCAGAAGTCTAATACAATTTCAACATTATCTCATCATATCTGCACTTCCTTACACACCATTCTGACCACAAAACATGGATCCTGCTGACATTTCGATACTACATACTGTCTTGTAGATGCATGTATTCCTTTTTCCTTATATATTCTCCGAAGAATCAGATTTTTAAGATATACGTTTTCGTTATTAGCCAAGTTAATAATACGTTGATTGACAATTGCCTCATTTTCGGGATCTCGACTGAGCATCAATAGTATCCTTGCTGCCGAATATTTAATATCCAAATTATCAAATTTCAGCCATTGTAATGCGTTCTGCAAAATAGCTACATTTATCGCTTTAGGCAATAAAGTCTCCTCATTTATCTCCAAATATTCCCTGATAATTCTTGCAACAGATAAAATGGTGGCTTTATCAGACTGAATAATTGATACCCCTTCCAGAAAATCAACACTCCCATCTCTTCCAACTGCTGTGCTCAAGAGAGCAAGAGCAATTCGAATTGATATTTTGTCAACATTGGATGACATAAATGTATTGTCAATGTCTTCGATACAGTCTTTTTCCTGAAGAATGGCATTAATAATATCTGAATTGCGACTATACACTTCTGGATACCTAATAGCAATACATATCATCAATGAAATGGCATCCAGTTTAACCGTAATCCCTTCTTTAGATACTATCAAAGTGTCGGCAACTACAGACACTATCTCGTCCATTGTCTGCCATTATGGATTACCTCTTTCTTTTCGTATTTCGCACTGTTTAATCTGTATCTTCCGATTTTGGTTTTACAGGTACTATGTCAATTATTTCAAAAATAATGACTGTAGTCTTCCTGTATATTATTATAATTAACCAAAATATATTATAGATTAACGCCTGGATATAGTCAATTTACACATTTCTAATTATCAATTCACATTCCAAATTCCTTACACTGTATCCGCTGTGTAAAAAAAGATCCATCGCCATTACAGCGATGGATCCGTATAGCACTACTTTTTTCGCACGTCCGAAAGACAGGAACAATACTGATAAATATCTCCCGGGATTCTCTCAGCAATACCCGTATTTATTACGGTAGCGCCGGAGGCAGTAGACAGAAAAGAACAGGGTCACGGTCTCCGCGACACTCTGTGCGGCAAAAAGCCCGTCTTCTCCAAACAGCCAGGCCATCAGAAGTTCTGCTCCTACCATGAAAACAAAGGTATTGAGTAAGGAGAGGATCCCCGATATCTTTGCATCGGAAAAGGAAGTAAACAGGCATTGAATATAGACATTGATTCCCTGCAGGGCGATCCCGACAAGGGAAAAGCCCAGAGCCCGGATTGCCAGGCCGCAGAGGCTGCTTCCCGATTCAAAGAATAAGTCCACATAAGGCCTGCGGAAGATCCACACCAGGGGAACCCCCACAAAGGCGATCAGCAGGGTCCAGGCAGAGGACTGTCTGAACAGTTTCCGGATCTCCTTCCTGTCCCCGCTCCCATAGTGAAAGCTGAACAGGGGTTCCACGACAAGGTTCAGGCCGTTAAATACAGACAAAAACAGTTCTGTCGCATAGCTGACGACCAGGAGGGCACTGATCCCTTCCTGGCCCCCTGCCTTCACCATCAGCCGGTTCATCAGGAGTACGGATACGCTCAGAGCCAGTGTCGAAATCATCTCCGATACGCCGTTGGTACAGATCTTGCCCAGCCTGTCGAAATGCCGGATCCGCCGGAAATGAAAACATCTTCTGTCCTTCCATACAGGCATATAGTGGATCAGCATAAGCCCAAAGCTTAAGACAGTCCCGATCACCGTGGCATAGGCGGCTCCGGAAACACCCATATGCAGGTATTTCAGAAAGATATCGTCAAGAATGACATTGACCAGACCTCCGGCCAGACTGAAGAGGCTGGCCCGTATGATCATCCCCTCTCCGCTCATCAGGACGGTGAGGGCGATACTTGCCACATAAAACAGAGGCTTATACATGCAGACGGAATAGTACTGGTCAAACCATACTCTCATGGACTCCGCCCCTTTTCCTGCTCCAAGGAGAACCATAATGGGGTTTTTCAGGAGGACCAGGACAAGGGTCAGGACAAATCCGCACAGGATCGAAGTCCAGAACAGGTCGGAAAAGATGCTGTCGGAGTACTCTTTTCTGCCGCTGCCGGTCAGGCGTTCCAGTTCTGCATTTCCTCCGCTTCCCAGCATGAAGGCAAAGGCGAAACACAAAGTCTCGATGGGGAGAAACAGTTCCACAGCGGAAACAGCCTGCTCTCCGACATAGGTTCCGATAAAATGGCCGTCCACACATGCATATACAGCATTCACAAGCATGGACAAGATGGCAGGCAGGGCATACCCCATGAGCCCGAAAAAGGAATAACTCCTATATTCCTCCTCTTTTTCTTGTACATCTTTCATCATGACAGGCCCTCATCAGAGATGGAAAGAATCTGGTCGTAGCCTACCATTTCCAGGATTTCTTTTACAAAATCAGAAACACCGCATATGATGAATCCATCTTTTCCCTTTTCCCTGAAGACCACCAGCAGCACCCGAAGCCCTGACGAACATATATATTTGAGTCCGCGCATATCAAGCCGGATCGGAAGATCCAGGCCGCAGGATTCCAGCATCTTTTCCTCCAGCAGATCCGCATTATCCGTTGTGATCCTTCCATTGGCCATAAAACGAATATCACCTTTTTCTGTGATCCTGGTCAGTTTCAGGATTCCTTTGGTCCAGGTCTCCTCTGCCGAATTGGATGCGGCCGGATCCGGACTGTGATAGTAGACAGTGTATTTGCGGATATAGACCAGGGGGGAGAGGTGCTCTTTGGCGTTCCGCAGGTTCTCCACCCCTTCATCCTGCATGATATTGATGGTCATGATCCCCATGTCTTTTTGCAGCTGGGCATCTGTCAGCGTAGAAAAGGCGTTGATCCCCTTAAAATCATAATTATTCTTCTGATAGATCCCGATGCTGGCGAATTCATTCAGCCGCTCATTGATTACAGCCGAAGCGATCTGACCATCCACTTTTACCATAAAGCCAAACAGATGGCTCCTGGGATCACCCCAATATTGCAGCATCCTGCGGATTGCCTGGTCTTCCCTTTCCGCTTCTGCCAGATTATCGACGCGCTCCTGCAGTTCTTTTTCCGACGCTTCATGGAAAGCAAGGAGCTCGGGCAGATTCTCCTGTGTGATGGGAACAATCTCTACATTGTCGTAGATTTTCCGGAACTTGTTGGCATTCTGTCTGAAACTTCTGAATACCTTGCCCTCCATCTCTTCGACCCTGTTGGGATAGAGGATATAATCCCACTGATCTCTGCTTTCAACGATTTCAATCCTGTCCGGCATCTTGTCCTGCCACAGGCGGAGAAGATATTCGGGCACACAGGCGATCTCTGCACCATCCGGCATATTCCGCTCCATCACAGTCGGCCAGTCTACATTGTCCCAGTCTCCGGCAGGCGGAAGCCAGTTCTCCTGACTGACATCCTTATTCCAGTAAAGATCATCTGCATAAAACTGTTTGTAACCATAGCCCAGGGCCACCATGGGACTCAGATCGCTGATGATCTGCTGGCATTGGTTCAATTTCTCAAGATATCTGTCATTTCCTTCAATGGCAGGATTCTGTAATTCATGTAAGCTCATTATATAAATTCTCCAATTGCCGGTCGGGTTCCTGTGCGTATTGTACGAAAAGGGCTGCGGTTTTCATGATCAGCCGGCGGAAGCGCTGCATACTCTCCTCCTCATAACAGGATGGTATATAATTTAGTTCTACCTGGGTTCCGCTTTCTGTGTCATAGATCTCCAGATCGATCAGGTTGTCATTGCCTGCAAAGGGTTCCGGCAGTTCTTCTCCCACAAAGCCCAGTTCACTGAGCCGGTCCAGTTCTCCCAGACCGGACTGATACAGAATACACAGGGTCTGGTCTTCGATCATATTGGCATGAGGGTAGCTGCAGTAGGATAAGCCCAGAACCATCTGGTCTCTGACTTCCCGGAAGAAATCACCCACCGTCATCCCTTCCTTCAGGCTGAGATAGAAGGTGATATCCCGGATCATCATGCCGACGATGCGGTCGTCCTCTTTGCTTCCTCTTCCATTGTAGGTCCACAGAATGGAGACATCATTGACCTTATTGTAAGCTGCCATCGCAAAGGCTGCGATTCCGACAAAGAAGGCGTTCCTGCCGATCCCATAGCGGTCCTGAAGGCTTTGGTAGCCTTCTTCATCCACCGGCAGTATAAATGTAGTACCATCACAATCAATGGCTGAGGACGCATGGTCCACCACGGGCGTACGGGCCCAGTCGCGGGAGTCCTCCCGGGCCAGATAGTATTCTCTGGCTTTGGCATAATTCTCTGTCCGGCTCTCCTGCTCCAGACGGGAGAGGGTATGATAATAGAGGTCTTCCTCAAGCGGCTCCCCCTGATAAGCCCTGGCAATATCGTCGATCAGGATATACATGGAAGTGCCGTCACCGATCAGATGATGCAGATCAAAGAAAAGGTAGCCGCCCCGTTCCGTCTCAAAAATCCGGAAGCGGTAAAGGGGGCTGTCCACCAGTTTAAAGGGTCTGACCAGCTCTTCCCGGATATCCACAAGTTCTGCCTCAGAGACTTTTTCAATCTCCACCGTCTTGTCCAGGGCATCTGTATATCTCTGGATCGGGTCTCCTTCTTCATTGAATTTAAGGATCGTGGAGAATACTCCATGGGCCTTGAGCACATTTTCTACTGCCTCTTTCAGCCGGGGCAGGTCGATCTCTTTTCCGAACCGGAAAAAGCAGGGGAGGTTCCACATGGTGGACCGGGGCGCATACAGCTGATAGTCAAAAGCAGCCAGCTGCTCCATCAGCAGGGGGTGGTCTTTCCTGCGGGCCAGGTCTTCCTGCATTCTGAGGGTCCCTTCATCCGTACCAGCCGCCTCATTCCGGTAAATCTGCGCGATTTCCCTGGCGCTTCGTCCCCGGAAGATCATATCCGTTGTCAGCCCTTCCAGCCCGGATTCCTGCAGAAGCTCCATGGAACTGATCGAGTCTCCGCCCAGTTCATAGAAATCATCCACCACACCCACTTTCTCCAGATGAAGCACTGTCTGCATGGCATCGCACAGTGTTTTCTCTGTATCCGTTTCCGGCGCGATGTAGTCTTCTCTGGCTCTAAAGTCCGGTTTGGGGAGGGATTTACGGCTCAGCTTCCCGTTGGGATTCAAAGGGATCTCGTCCAGTTTGATGAAGTGGGAAGGGACCATATAGGCCGGCAGTCTTTTGATCAGCTCTTTCTTTGCCTCAGCCATGTCAAGGTCGATATCTTCGTTATAGTATCCGCAGATGTAGACCCTGTTATCTTCCACAAATGCTTTGGCTGCGGTCCAGTGAAGCCCCAGGACTTCTTTCATGGCCTTCTCGATCTCGCCCGGCTCTACCCGGTTACCGTTGACCTTGACCATATCGTCATTGCGTCCTAATAATACGACATTTCCATCCGGCAGATATTTTCCGATATCCCCGGTATGGTAGATTCCTCCCTGAAATGCCCGTTCTGTCTCTTCCGGAAGGTGCATATATCCTCTGAAATAGGGGTTTTCAAAGCATACTTCCCCCATCTCTCCCGGCCGGGCTCTCTTTCCTTCCTCATTGAGGATAATGATTTCATGATCCGGATCCTGTAATTTGCCGATGGGCGTAATCTCATAGGCTTTATCCAGCCGGAAAATACCGGCAAAAAAGCCTGTTTCAGACTGGGCATACACGTTATACAGTGTAATCCCGTCATGATAGATGTTTTTTGCAGGTTCACTGGACAGGAATAAGATCTTAAGCTCCGGATGGAACTTCGGATTCAATTGAAGCAGGGAGGGCGTGAAAAAGGTGACGGTGATTTTGTAAGCCGCCATAAAGGCAAGCAGTTTTTCCTTGTTCTTGACAACCGTATAAGGCGGTATGACCATCGTTCCGCCATACTCCAATGCGATTTGCAGGGCAATGACGGTTGCCACAAAGGAAAGCGGAGACAGGAGGAGGAATCTGACATCCCCCTCGAGGAAATTCTGTCCCTCATAATTAAAATACTTCCTGTTCTCCTCCATTGTTCCATATTCATGGATGACCCCTTTGGGGTTGCCCGTGGTACCTGAGGTATATACCGCATAACTGGCATCATGAAGATCCGTCTTCTTATATCCTTCCTTTCCGGGAAGCTCCAGAATCTGCGCAAATTCCTCCGTCCTCAGCAGCAGGGAACACCCGCAGTCCTTATAGATATAATCTCTTTTCTGCGTGGGCATACCTTCTTCTACAATCACATAGGCAGCGCCCGCTCTCCATACCCCAAGGGCCGCCACCAGGGCATAGATGCCCCTGGGAAGGTTGATCATAACAAAATCTTCCCTTCCGATTCCCCTGTCAGACAGATACGCGTAGACTTTTGCTGTAAGCGCATCCACCTCTGCATAAGACAGCTTCTTTCCGGTTGCCCCGTCAATAAAGGCGATCTTATCAGGATATGCCTTACAATTCTCAAGCAGATATTCTATAAAGACCATGAATAATCCTCCTTTTCCTACTTTTTACTGATCAGAGATACATCAACAAATGAACCGCTAATCCATCTCAAGATATGCATTACAGTTCTGGCTCTTCAGTTAATCTGTCTCATAGAGTCCCTATAGTTGTGTATACAAATAGTATATCATATCCAAAATCTACTGACTTTACTTTTTTATGGTCACATTACGGCGTAAACGGCTGATATTTTTAAAAGTCTCAGTTTGATTATGAAAGAGGTCTATAAGATGCCCAGATCCAAAAAGAATGATCGCATTAGGTTTTAGCTCGTACGAGGTAAGCAGCTTTCTGGAAAAAGATAGAAAAGTGATAGAATTACAGGATGACTTCAAACTAATTCGGTACAATCTGATACCAGTTCAAATTGACCTCTTTCATATTCCTGTCCGAGTTTATCTTCTAGAGAGATTCGTGAAAAAAAGACTTTGTATCCCTTGTCCGTCAACGCAGAATATACGTCCTGTGCAATTACGCTATCAATTGTGCGCTCACCCAAATCATCCGTTTCTTTATAACAAATGAAGATATCATATCTGTACATATTATTTCTGTATTTATTCTTTTCGGAACCCATCGGGACTTAAAATCGATAGAGAATAAATCCTTTGCTCGTCCGGTCAATTGTATCCCTGTGTACCCGGAGGTGACTGCATGTCATATATTTTGAAAGACGCCGGATCCGTATTCGTATTCCTGTCAACGCGCATCTCCCTTACATCATCTACCGTAAGCTTCAGCGTTTCAATCAAATCGGGATCATCACTTCCGGCAACATAATTGTGATTCTCATCGTAATAGAAGAATTCCATAGGTAAACTGGGAACCCAGGCATTCTCTTTCGTGCTGTAGTAGTAAATTACAATCCCCTTCCAGGTCTTTGTAGCAGGATCGTATTTCGGGGATTCAATGACCGGTTTTGGATTATTCCAAAGATCGCACATGTAGGTACGCCCGTTATCCGGAAGCTCAATCTTCGGGTCTTTGATCGCTATTGCGGCCTTTGGTTTATCTGCAAACTTAGTGCCTTTTTGGAAGTGCTCGTGATCGTTATAATACCTGCCGTCGAACCATGCATCTGAGAATCCCAAGACGACTCCGTCACTATCATACAAATATGTATATCCGGTGCTGCTTCCTCCCCAGATGGACAGTGGTGTCAGGTACGCATAAGAAAAAATAAACACTCACTCGTATCCGGTATAGCAAAAGAATTTCGCAAAATCCCATATACCGATTCAAAGCAAAAAGCGGGAACCGATTTTTCGATCCCCGCCCTCCAAATTAGCGTTCCTGGCGGGATTCGAACCCACGACCTTCCGCTTAGGAGTTCGCCCGAATTTTGCATCGCACGTTATCAGAAGTTATCAAAAATTGCATGTTTTCGAGCTTTTTGGATGGTCCGAATAGCCTGCGGTTATCACTGTTTTCATCTAATTCCTTCTCGTTGCATGCCTTCGTTGTTGCATCCTTGTTGCAAAGCCCGAAAATTCAGCAGAACGTCAAGTGTCTCAATAAGTACCATCTGAGTATCTGATTGTTATCGGAAATGACCGCAAATCTCATCTCCAGACAAAAGGTGTGGAACATCCCGTGTTGATGGTTATCCCACACCTGTCCGCCGCTATAAAGCTCTCAGATCACGATAAGCCCGCCGCCAGCTGCTTCAGCAGCTGTGCCGTCTCCGGCTTCTGGAGCAGCCGCATCAGCACCTCCATGTCTGTCTCCTCCTTCTTCTCCTCTTTTTCCGCCGGGACGGCATCCTGCTCCTCCGGCTTCGAATAAAAGGCCTCCTCGAACCGCTGCGCGTTCCTCTGCCTGTCATCATCGATGATGTGCGAGTACACATCGGCCACCATCTTGACCTGCGCATGCCCCGAATCCCCCTGGACCGACTTCATGTCCCCGCCGTTGATCTTGAGCTTGTACGTGATGCTCGTATGCCGGATCGAGTGGAACACCACCTTCGGGAAACCGTTGTCCCGGATGAGCCTGCTGAACATGCGGTTGATGACCTGCCCCTCGATCGGATGCCCGTTCGTAGAGCAGAATACGAGTCCGTAATCATCGAACTCCTCCCCGAAGAGCTCCTTATACCCCTCTATCTCCTGCCTCCTCCTGACGAGCATCTCTGCCACGGTACGCGGGAGGAATACCTTACGGGTACTCGTCTTCGTCTTCGGCTCCTTGAGGACCAGCCGCGTGCTCGTGCTCGGCAGGACGGCAGGAAACGTGAACAGGACACCCTTTCCGTCGAGCTTTTCATATGCCTCACGGTTGACCCGCTGCAGCTCCTTGTTCACGAAGATGTTCGCGTTCCCGCAGCTGATCGCTCCCGGCTCTATGTTCACGCAGTCCCATGTGAGCCCCAGCATCTCCCCCATCCGGAGGGAGCAGGAGAACGCCAGGTTCAGCGCGAGGGCGAGGATGTCATCCTCACAGGCCTCGATCGCCCTGAACAGGATGTCCGCCGTCCAGATCTCCCTCGGGATATGCTCCTCCTTCGGCAGGGACGCATGTTCCACCGGATTCTTCGTCATGAGCTCCCACCGCACGCCCTGGTTGAACGCGTTCCGCAGGAGCTTGTGGATCTCGCGCACCGTGTGGGGGGTCAGGTATTCATTCCTCGGGTGCACGTTGTTGGCCGTCACGGACTTCACCTTGAGCAGGTCCCTGTAATACTTGTCCATCATATGCGGGTTCAGATCCGCAAGCTTCCTGTCCCCGATGATCGGGTTGATGTAATTGCTGGTGAGCGCCCTCCTCGACTCATATGTGGACATCGCCCAGGTATTCACTCCGTAGATGGACATATAGTCCTCGAGCAGCTCGCGGACCGTCTTCGCGGACGGGCCTTTGAGCGTCCCGTTAGCCTTTGCGAATTCGATCTCCGCCTTCCGGTGCTTCGCTTCGGCGTTCGATTCGAACGTCTCCCATTTCTTATGTTCCTTTCCATTTTCGTCGGTGTACGAATAGACCACCGAGTATTTCTTCTTCCTCTTAACTATCGATGCCATCTTCTTTTCCTCCGTCCCTGTCGTTCGCCGCCAGCTGCCCGGCGATCCTGTAATGGGTCTGTCCTTCGAGCCATTCGTTGAAGCTGTCCACCATGACCCTCTGCTTACCGCGGACAATACGGACCTCGAACAGCCCTTTGTTCACCAGCCAGTAGGCCGTCGTTTTCTTAAGGCCGATCAGCCTTCCCATCTCCATCACGGACATGCTCTTTTTCCTCATGCCTTTCACCTCCAATACAAGACTGCAGTCCCTGTCCCGGCCGGGGTCTGGCTGCTATCGTCATTGTACGTCGGCTTCCTGCTTTCCGGAAGTTTGTCGTCCGGCTGACGGCATCCTTGACACGCCTCATGACTGTCCGTCCAGCCACGCGTCAAAGCTTTTCTTCGAGATACGGATATGGCCTCCGATCCTCACCGACCTGAAGCAGTCCCTCTTGATCAGGCGGTACGCAGTCGCCCTGCCGATGTCGAGGATGGTCTGTATCTCTTCTACTGTATAGGAACGCTTCCCATCGGGCAGGCTCCCATTTACTGCCGCCTCCGGCCTGTCATTGA
>OCVV010960717.1_pt1 | contig 10376 bp, 7 predicted proteins | sample 1539721 | NCBI WGS metagenome assembly OCVV01 (sample SAMN02144230, study PRJEB22623) | gut metagenome | biome: sheep rumen | host: Ovis aries | place: New Zealand
TCCACGGTACTGATGTTGTCCACAATGGACCCCAGGAGGAACGCACATTCTGCCTCAGTACGCACCTCCCGAAGCACCTCGGGGCGTTTGTAAAACTTTGTCATATTGCTGATTAGTTGCTTTTCACACACAAAATTGCGCAAATATAGCCATATTTTTGGAAAAAACAAGCCCGGAGACGCAATTTCGCCATTCAAAAAATATCATCCCTATTTTGACCGGCCGGAGAAGCGCCAGATGAACTGAAGGAGAACGATGCGCCCGAAGCCGTCGTACACGAAGACGCGGCGGTTGGAAGCACCGAAGGAATACGTCAGGTGCGTGCGCTGGTTGAGCAGGTCATTCGCCGTGAGGCGGACCGTCGCCTTCCCCTTGAAGAAGCCCTTGGAGACGGAAGCGTTCCACAAATACAGGTTGCGGTCCAGTTCGGAGAAGCCGTGGCCGCGGGACGCGTAAAAGCCGAAGTCCGATGCAATCCGCCACCGGCGGGGCAGGTTCCATCCCGCATCCACACCGGCGTAGAGTGCAAAGGGCATCTGTTTCATTTCCGGATGGAGCAGGCTCCGCTCGTACGTGTATTCCGCCCCGGCGCGGGCCGTCACCGCAATCTTGCGCCACTGCGCAGTCACATCAAGCCGTTCCCGGGCCGAGAGCCGGCGCATCACGCTCCTCTCGTCCGCCTTGGACACCGTATTGTACAGCCAGGCGGCGTCGTTGGTGTAATCTGCGTCCAGATGGTTGGAAAGGCTCAGCGGCGTCCCCCTGAAGGAATGATGGAAGACAGCCGAACCCTTGGCGGACCAGTTGCCGTCAATGTTGCAGGTCCGGACATTGCGCCCGCCCGTCTGCGGGACGAATTCCGTCGAAGTCGCAAACGCGTTCTGCACCACGCGTCCCTCCGCCTCCAGCACGAGGCTGTTCCCCTTTGCCGGTGCGGAATAATTGTAAGTCAGGTTGATACGGTGCGTGAAGGAGGGCTTGAGGTCCGGGTTGCCGACGCGCACGATGAGCGGATTGGTTCCGCTCCGGATGGGAATCAGGGAGGTCGGAGAGGGAGTCGAGACATAGCTCCGATAGACCAGCGAGAGGTATTCCGTCCTGGATTTGTTGTATCGCAGCGAGAAATTGGGCGAAGCATAGAACTGGCCGGAGGTGATTCGCCGGTCCGGCAGCGCCGTCGTCGAATATCGCACGATGCTCCGGATGGGCTTAACGGACACGCCGGCCACCGTGTTGAATTTCTTCCGCACGTAGCGCATACTGGCGGTCGCCGTCAGAAGGATGCCCGTATAAGTGCCCTCGGAAGAAAGCTCCGGGTTGTAATAATCCGCGAAGTTACCGGGGAGGAAAGCCATCTGCTCCCGCAGGCGGAGGGATGGCGGCACATGCCATTCTTCCATCCCCTCAGCCGCCTCCAGCGAATGGAAATCGCGGTCGATGCCGTGATGGATGACCCGCAAGCTGGCGAGGAAATTCAGATGGAAGCCCTTGCCGACGGGCTCGTTCCACGAAGCCTGGAGAGTAGCGTCGCTGCGCATCCACGGGCTCTCGATGTACTGCTTCCGCACGACCTCCTTTCCGTTCTTGTGCGTGACGGCTATGTAGTCGTTGAAATGGAAATACTTCCCGCCGGACAGGCTCTCACTCAGCCGGACGGTTGCCGTACGTCCCTTCCCGGCGAAGCGCCGGGTGGCCTGTGCGACGATCTTCCCTTCGTATCGCTGCTGGAAGGTGACGGACTGCTGACGGACGGTATTGAGCGCCTGCCGGCCGGGATCAAGGCGCGGATCTTCGGCAAAGGTCTCCGTCTCGGGATCGGACCAGGAGGCCGTCCCGTTATAGTTCAGATAAGGCTTGAAGAGAAAGGTCCAGGACTTTGAGGGGCGCCATTCGATGTCGGATTCGGCCCGAAGGGCGTCATTCCGGCCGAGTAGGCCGGTCCGGGAAAGGGCGTAGGTCGAATTCGCGGGATAAATGGTCTGCGTCCAGCCGCTGCGGTCCTGCCGATAGTCGGCGCCGGTGTATTTGACGTGCGCATCGACGTCGAGCTTCTTCCCGTCCCGGCTGTAGTCGATGCCGGTCTCGCGGCGATCCCGGTCGCCGTCGGCCCCGTTGCCGAAGCGGGTGAGCCGGGTGGTGGAGAGGGTCGGAGCAAAGGGTGTGTTGCGGAAGTTGGCAACGATGCCGACGTGCGCCGTATCGGAGATCATCCCCGCATTGCCGGAAGAGAGGTAGCGGAGCGGATAACTGCCGCCGCCCTGCACGCGGCCCTTCCAGGCCCCCATAAATTTGCGTCGGATGCGGACGTCCAGGACGGGTTCCGCTTCGCCGTCGTCCACCCCGGAGAGACGCGTGAAGTCGCTCGGGCGCTCGTAGGCGCGGATAGATTCCACCGCATCGCCCTGGATGTTGCGGAGGCCCGTGAGAATGTCGCCGCCGAAGTAGAGCCGTCCGCCGACAAGGAGTTTCTCGACCTTGCGGCCGTAGAGCATCACATGGCCGCCCTCGACCTCGATGCCGGGAATCTTCTGCAGAATGTCCTCCAGCATCGCATCGTCCTCCAGGACAAGGGCGTCGGGGTGGAAGACGACCGTGTCGCCGACCGTCTTGACGAGCGGCTGCCCGGCCACCACGACGGAGGGTTCCAGCAGGACGGGTTCTCCCTCCCGGATCTGCGCCCCTGCTATGAGCGGCGCCAGCACGGCCGCCAGGCCTGTCCATTTGTTCAATGCCATTCGCTGATTTATTCACGGCGAATTTACGATTTTTTTATAAATAACGGAGCGCTCTGAATGCAACGCAAGTATTTGCACTTATTATAAAAAATAGTAAATTTGCGTTGTTCATTGGAATGAATCATAATGAAAAAATTATTTCACCTTCTCCTTGCTGCCGCCATCCTTCCGGCACTGACTTTCTGCGACAAAGTCGATATCAATGACTCTTCCGACATCATTACAACAGGCGCCACGGACCTGACCAGGACGTCTGCCACGCTGAAGGGATCGGTCAATTACAGCATCGAATCGTTCTCCGACGCCTGCTTCATCTACGACAAGGCCGGGAAACTCAACCGGAAATCCTCCCCGAAAGTGGACGCCGTCCTCGATGACCATTCCTTCTCGGCGATCCTCAGCGGACTGGAGCCCGGAACGGAGTATGAATATGTGGCATCTGCCGTCATCGGCGGCAAGCAGAAGTACGGGAAACAGGTGAAATTCTCCACCGAAGAAATCCCCGTCGCATCCCTGACGATAGAGCCCAAGACCTATACGATCTATCTCCAGCGGGAGCAGTCGGTCCAGCTGACCGCCAAGGTGAAGCCGGAGAATGCGACCAATGCCTCCATCGTCTGGTCCAGTTCCCATCCGGATGTAGCGACCGTGGATGACAAGGGCCTTGTGAAGGCCATCAAGACGGGCGGCGCGGAGATCACCGCCCAGACGGCCGACGGGAAGAAGAAAGCCGTCTGCGGAATCACTGTGGCCAATGTCGCCGTAACCGACTTCACCATTTTGCCGGAAGATGCCAAGATCCTCGCCCATCAGAGCAAGACGCTCCAGCTCTCGGCCCCATTGGAGCCCGAGGACGCCGTCGATAAGAATATCACCTGGTCGAGCAGCAACGAAAGCGTCGCAACGGTCAACCAGAGCGGTCTCGTCACGGGCGTTTCCAACGGCGTGGCAACCATCACGGCCAAGGTCGGGCTGCTGACCCGGACCCGCTCTGTCCGCGTCTATTTCCGCCCGGAGGCAGTAGATCTGGGTCTCTCGGTGAAATGGGCCAGTGCCAACCTCAGGGCCAACAATCCGGAAGACAAGGGTGCATACGGCGCGTGGGGCTGGACGGACGCTGCCGGAAGCGACAATTATTACTATGGAGACAGCAGTACCCTGCCTGCGTCACACGATGCCGCCGCCGTCAACCTGGGCGGGACCTGGAGGCTCCCGACTTATAGTGATTTCAGAGAACTGCTCGATCAGTGCACGTGGGAAAAGAAGACTGTCAACAGCGTAGGTGTCTGGTCCATTACATCGAAAAAGAACGGCAAAACCATCATAATCCCCTTGACCGGCGGCTATCGCTGGTATCAGTGGAAAGATACTGATAACGGTTACTATTGGACTTCCTCGCTTGGTACCAAGGATCGCCCCTCCCTTTTGGCTCTCAGGCCCTCCTCTTATCAACTCTATGACACGCAATTTTTCATTCTGTCACAATACGACCTCTTCTTCCGTCCCGTCTGCAAATAAATTCCCCGGGAAGAAACGATGAAAGACCGCAAGCTCAGGAGCATCGAGATGGGACGGATTTCGGCGGAAGAGTACAAAGAGCTTCCGCCCTCCGGTCTTGTCCTGGTGCTCGATAATATCCGAAGCGCCCACAATGTCGGCTCCGCATTCCGGACGGCCGACGCATTCGGCATCGACAAAATCTATCTGTGCGGCATCTGCGCCGTCCCGCCCTCGGCGGAAATCCACAAAAGCGCCCTCGGGGCGGAAGACGCCGTTCCCTGGGAGCACGCAGGCGATACCCTTGCCGTAGTGGAGCGCCTGCACCGGGAAGGGTACATCGTCCTGGCTGCTGAACAGACCGTCCACTCGGTCAAGATTCCCGGATTCAAGCGGGAGGAAGGCGCCCGCTACGCCCTGGTCTTCGGAAACGAGGTGGACGGCGTCCAGCAAGAGGTCGTCGATGCGTGTGACGCCGCACTGGAGATTCCCCAGTCGGGGACCAAGCACTCGCTCAATGTATCCGTCTCCGTCGGCGTCCTCCTGTGGGAATTCGTCCGCGGACGGCAAGCCCTGTAATTCCCAAAAATTCGCTATTTTTGTAAGTTACATTTATACAATTCTTTATTATGGATAAACTCAATCATCCCGCCATCCTGGTCGTTGATATGCTCAACGACTTCGTGACCGGCTCTCTCGGGTGCGACCGCGCCCGGGCTATAGTTCCCGCCACCCAGCAGCTTCTCGCCGCAGCCCGCAAGGCCGGCGTCCCTGTTATTTATTGCAACGACGCCCATCTTCCCGGCATCGACCGCGAACTGCAGATCTGGGGCGACCACGCCATCGTCGGGACACCCGGCGCCGACGTCATTCCGGAACTTGCACCGTGCGAGCAGGACTATGTCGTACCCAAGCGCCGCTACAGCGGTTTCTTCCAGACATCCCTTGACATCCTTCTCAAGGAACTGGGCGTAAAAACCGTTATCGTCACGGGCCTGCACGCACATATGTGCGTCCGCCACACCTCGGCCGACGCCTACTGCCTGGGCTATGATGTCGTCGCCGCCAAAGAGTGCCTGAATTCCTTCACCGAGGAGCAGTTCCAGGGCGGTCTCGAGTATCTCAAAACCTGCTACGGCGCAGACGCCTATACCAACGACGAACTCATCGCCGCCTTCTGATGTCCGCAGAAAGGCACTTCCTGGCATTTGACTGCGGAGCCACATCGGGGCGCGGCATGCTGGCCACCTTCGACGGCGCTTCCTTCCGGATGGAGGAAGTGTACCGCTTCCCTTCCCGGATTCTCCGGGAGGGCGGCGGAATGTATTGGGACATCTCCCAGCTGGAGGGGCATCTGCGCGCCTGCCTGAAGGAAGTGGGGCGGAGAGGGATCCGGCTGGAATCCATCGGCATCGACACCTGGGGCGTGGACTTCGGGTGCATCGGTAAGAGCGGGGAAGTTCTCGGCAACCCCCGCTGCTACCGGGACCCCTATACGAAAGACATTCCGCAGGCCGTTTACCGGCAAATTCCCCGGGAAGAACTTTATGCGCGGACCGGAATCCAGATTCTGCCGTTCAATACCGTTTTCCAGCTTTATGCGCAGGCCCGTGCCGGTGAGAAGGCCCTTGCCGAAGCGGAATGCATCCTGTTTATGCCCGACCTGCTGTCGTATCTGCTGACCGGCAGGAAGGTCTGCGAATACACCGATGCCTCCACTTCGGGAATGATGGACCAGACTACCCGGCAATTTGACAAACCCCTGCTGGAAGAACTCGGCATCCCGACCGGCGTCCTTCTGCCCATCGTCCCGAGCGGCACCGTCATCGGTCCCCTCAAAGAGGAAATCGCACGGGAATCGGGCCTCGGCCCCGTCAAAGTCGTCGCCGTCGCCGGGCACGACACGGCCTCGGCCATAGCGGCCGTTCCGGCCGGAGACGAACGCTTTGCGTACCTGTCCAGCGGCACCTGGAGCCTGATGGGAATTGAGACGGCGGCGCCCATCATCAATGACGAATCGTCCCGCCTCAACTTCACCAACGAAGGCGGTATCGAAGGAACGACCCGCTTCCTCAAAAACATCACCGGAATGTGGCTGCTGGAAGAATGCCGCCGCATCTGGAAGGCCTCCGGAAAGGATTATTCCTACTCCGACCTGGCGGCAATGGCGCAGGCGGAGAAGGATTTTCCGGGACGCATCCATCCGGACGACCCGCGTTTCGCCGCACCGGAAGATATGGTGGAGGAGATCCTTCGCTCCGCTCAGGATGACAAAGATGCCACTCTGAACGGCAAAGATGTCATTCTGAACGAAGTGAAGAATCTTTCCGACGCCCAGATCGTCTCCTGCATCTACCACTCCCTGGCAGACCGGTACAAGGAAGTCCTCGGAATGCTGCAGGAATTCGCACCCTTCCCCATCGAGAAACTTCACATCATCGGGGGCGGATCGCAGAACGACCTGCTGAACCAATGGACGGCCGACGCCGTCGGAATTCCCGTCATCGCAGGGCCCGCGGAGGCCACCGCCATCGGCAACGTTATGCTGCAGGCAAAGGCTGCAGGACTGGTTGCCGACCGCTGGCAGATGCGCCGCCTGATTACCGAAACCTTCCCCGTCAAAACATTTACACCCTATTCATTATGAAAGAATCCCGCATTCTCCAAGCCTACGAAATCGCCCGCGAACGCTATGCAGCCATCGGCGTGGATACCGACAAGGCCATCGATGAACTCAGGAAGCAGCAGATTTCCCTGCATTGCTGGCAGACCGACGACGTAGTTGGTTTCGAGCGGAACCAGGCGCTCTCCGGCGGCATTCAGACCACCGGAAACTATCCCGGCCGCGCCCGCAACATCGACGAAGTCCGCGCCGACCTCGAATTCGTAAAGACCCTGATCGCCGGCAACCACCGCGTCAACCTGCACGAAATCTACGGGGACTTCGGCGGACGCTTCATCGACCGCGACCAGGTGGGGCCCGAGCACTTCGAGAGCTGGATCCAATGGGCCCGGGAACAGGGCTTCAAGCTCGATTTCAACTCCACTTCCTTCTCGCACCCCAAGAGCGGAGACCTCACCCTGAGCCATCCCGACCCGGCCATCCGGGAATTCTGGATCGAGCACACCAAGCGGTGCCGCCGGATCGCCGATGTGATGGGCAAGGCCCAGGGCGACCCCTGCATTATGAACATCTGGGTGCACGACGGCTCCAAGGACTTGACCGTCAACCGGAAATACTACCGTGAGCTCCTCGCCGCCGCCTTGGACGAAATCCTCTCGGAGAAGCTTCCCGATATGAAAAGCTGCGTCGAAGCCAAACTCTTCGGCATCGGACTCGAAAGCTATACGGTAGGTTCTATGGACTTCTACGAAGGGTACTGCGCCACCCGCAAAGTGATGTACACGCTCGACACCGGGCACTATGAGCAGACGGAGAATGTAGCCGACAAGGTCGCCTCCCTGCTGCTGTATGTGCCGGAGCTTATGCTCCACGTCAGCCGCCCGGTACGCTGGGATTCCGACCACGTGACCATTATGAACGACCAGACGCAGGATCTCTTCAAGGAACTGGTGCGCGCCGACGGACTCGGCCGCGCCCACGTCGGTCTCGACTACTTCGACGCCAGCATCAACCGCATCGGCGCCTATGTCATCGGGACCCGGGCCACGCAGAAATGCATCCTCAGCGCCCTGCTGGAGCCGCTCGGAAAACTCCGCGAATACGAGGCCGCAGGACAGGGCTTCCAGCGCCTGGCCCTGCTGGAAGAGGCCAAGACCCTTCCATTCGGCGCCGTATTCGATTATTTCAACTATACCGGCGGCGTACCGGTGGGCGAGGAATTTATCCCGGAGATCGAGCGGTACGAGAAAGAAGTTACAAGCAAGCGATAAACACCTATGGGAAAAGGAAGCCTGAGAAGCACCATCGCGGTCTCTCTCACCAACTATCTTGACGCCGGAGCCATCGTAGCCGGAGCCAGCGGCCTGACCCTTTGGCAGAACTACCTGGGGCTCAGCGAAATGCATCTGGGCTGGCTCAATTTTATCAGTGCAAATTGTCTCGGTGCCGCCATCGGGGCCATCATCGGCGGTTTTCTGGCGGACCGGTACGGCCGTAAATTCATCTTCACCTACAACCTGCTGGTTTATATGGTCGGCGTACTGCTGGTTATGCTGTCGGTGAATTTCCCGATGCTTCTCCTCGGATTCCTGATTACGGGCATCTCCGTCGGCGTAGGCGTTCCGGCCTCCTGGACCTACATCTCGGAAAGCTCCGAGGTGGAGAACCGGGGCCGCAACATCTGCATCTCCCAGATGTCCTGGGGATTCGGGCCGATGTGCATCCTCCTGCTGGGTATGCTGCTGGCACCCGGCGGCCTTCTTTCCGGATTCGTGCAGAAAGTCGCGCACCTTTTCGGCGGAGCGGGAATGACGGCCGAAGCCGTCAGCGTCTTCAGTTCCCGTCTGGTGTTCCTGTCCCTGCTTATCGTAGCGCTGATCGCCTGGCTCCTCCAGCGCAGGCTTCAGGAAAGCGCCGAATTCCGGGAAGGGAAGCAGGCCGACGGACAAAGCAGCCTGCTGGACAACATCAAACTACTGCTGAGTAACAGAACAGCCGTAAAGACAGTCATCTACCTCGCCGTCATCTACCTGTCCTGGAACCTCGTGGCCTCGGTGATGGGCTTCTTCCAGCCGCACATTTACGAGACGGCCGGCGGTCTGAGCAACGAATACGCCAACCTCCTGAGCTGCATCAGCTGGGTCATCGTGGTGGCGTTCACCTTCGTCCTGTCCCATTTCATCGACAAATTCTCCCACCGGATTTTCTATGCGCTGGGACTTCTGGCCGCCCTGTCAGCCTGGTTTGTCGTTATCGGGATCGGGGTCAGCAACATTGCCTGGCTATGGGTATTCACCATCCTCTGGGGCCTGAACGGCGGAAGTTCCGTCCAGATTTTCTATGCCCTGTGGGGGAGCGAACTCTTCCCGGCCCAATTCCGCGCCGGAGCCCAGGGGCTGATGTTCTTCCTGGTCAGGGGACTCTCGGCCCTGTGGGGCCTTACCTTCACCTATATTTACGGGGAGAACGGCGAACATTTCACCCTCGCAGCTTGGTGTATGGTGGCCCTGCTGCTGATTTCACTCATCGTCGGACTCGCCTGGGCCCCCGAAACACGCGGAAAAACCCTTTCGCAGATCACCCGGGAGCGCTACGGGAACGATATTTGACAGTAAGTCCCAATATGAAACGAATTCTTATCATTGCGCTGGCCCTGTTCGCCGGCTTTTCCGCCCGAGGCGGAGACTACGCATCCTATTACAAGGACCTTCCCATTCCGCTCACGGAGCCGGCGGCGCCGTCCATCCCGGCCCTGACGGTTTCGCTCGCCGACTACGGCGGTGTCGGAGACGGAATCACCTCCAACACCGAAGCCTTCCGCAAAGCCATTTCAGCCCTGGACAAGCAGGGCGGCGGACACCTCAATGTCCCGGCGGGTATTTACCTGACGGGCCCCATTTCGCTCAAAAGCCGCATCGACCTGCACCTGGAGCGGGGCGCCATCATCCTGTTCTCGCCGGATAAAAAGGAATTCCTCGACGACAAGGGAAAGGTGAAATCCGGCATTTCCGCCAGCAAGCGGACCGATGTCAGCATCACCGGCGAAGGCATCATCGACGGAAACGGAGAATGGTGGAGGGCCGTCAAGAAAAACAAGGTCAGCAGCGTGGAATGGAAAGACTACAAGGCGATGGGCGGCACGGAGGCCGATGGAGGCAAACTCTGGTACCCCTTCAACCTCAAGAACTTCGAGAACATCGCCGATGAGATGAAGGCACAGGAGAAGCTGCGCACGCACCTTGTGCGCATCACGGACTGCGAGCGGGTGAAAATCGAAGGCGTAACCGTCCAGAACGCCCCGAAGTTCCACATTGTTCCGACCCGCTGCAAGGATGTCATCCTGCACGGCGTCACGGTCCGCTGTCCCTGGAACGCCCAGAACGGGGATGGCATCGACCTGATGCAGAGCCGTAATGTCCTGGTGGCACGGTGCACGGTGGATGTCGGCGATGATGGCATCTGCCTCAAGGCCGGCAAGGGCGAGGCCGCATCCCAATACGGTCCCACCAAAGACATTCTCG
>OCVV011184673.1_pt1 | contig 10375 bp, 16 predicted proteins | sample 1539721 | NCBI WGS metagenome assembly OCVV01 (sample SAMN02144230, study PRJEB22623) | gut metagenome | biome: sheep rumen | host: Ovis aries | place: New Zealand
CCGATATAATTACTTTTATACTAATAGACCGTAATTGGTCGGAGGAGTTGGACTCGAACCAACGATGTGTCTAGACGTCACGGATTTACAGTCCGCTCCCTTCGCCGCTTGGGTATCCTCCGATATATGGCCGAGAGAGCAGGATTCGAACCCGCGAGACTTACGTCACAATAGATTTCAAGTCTACGCCCTTATGACCAACTTGGGTATCTCTCGACAATTGGTACACCATCAGGGATTCGAACCCCGAACACCTTGATCCTAAGTCAAGTGTCTCTGCCAATTGGACTAATGGTGCATAATAGTGCTACTAACTAGAACAACGAATTGATCACCACTGTGGCGCCACCACAACGCCTGGATGAACACTCCGTAATTCTTACAACCTCGCATATATGTTGGTTAGACACGGTTTAATGGATGTTTTTCTTTACACCAGGTTACATCACATTACCTACCTCCCATACTGACCATCTAAACGTCCGGTATGAGTGTGCTAATTTGGTAGTCCTGGGGAGAGTCGAACTCCTCGTTACGTGGATGAAAACCACGTGTCCTATCCGTTAGACTACAGGACCATACAAGTAGTTTTTTTCCAGTATTAGGATGACTACAAACCATAATTTTACGCAAACTGGATAACGTATTCCTTTTAAATCGTGTTCTCACTGGTATGGAATAAACCTGTGAGCGTAAAGGGTTATAACCCTTTGCTATAGAGTAGTCTACTCTAGAATTCCCTAGTCTTTCACCGCGCTAATCTTACTACGAACTAGATGGTGGAACCATTAGGTGCGGCGGCCCCGCATACGGTTTATTGGTAACGGCCGCTTAGTCCGTAATGCGGTCGACTCACGCTATTATTTAATGTCGCTAAGCGCCAGTTATTTAACGACAATTATTTTTAAATATATTTCCACTTATATCCATAAGCAGTTTTTCTTTTTCCTAAACAAACTTCTCTAATATGCTGTCCTGTTTTTCCAATACTTCTTCCAGCTTCGCCAGAAGTGCTAAAAACTTCTAAAATTTCATTTGTGTTTTTATCAATTTTAGCTACAGGCTTCCCTTGAGAAGCATATCTTTTTGATATAATTTCTTGTTCAGAAATATTATTTAATAATAAATATTTTTTAATAGTTTTTATATCATAACCAGTAATAATATGAATTTCTTTTATAATTTTACCTTCTTCCCATAAAGATAATATTATATCCTTATCTACATAAGGTTTCCCATCGCCACCTTTTGTTGCATTATACCCATTTTTAAAAGAACCATACCATTCAATCCAATATATTTCTCTTTCTTCTGGACTGTCAGTTTCTTCAATTAACTCAACATGAAAATGCTCTATTCCATACTTATTCATAGCAGAATAAAGAGGTCTTTGCTCGCTTTTACTTTTTAATCTTTCTCTGCAATGTTCTTGAAATCTTTTTTCTATTGAATTATAAGTTTTGCCAATGTAAATTTTTCCATTTATATCATTAGTAATTTTATAAATGTATGCCATAACTAAATTGCTCCTATTTATAAATTTGCAGAATCAGTAAAAACAGCACCGCCACGTGAAGGCTTCTGCAATGGTGCCTGCGGCTGGTGGGATTCGAACCCACACGGCTTAAAGCCAAGGGATTTTAAGTCCCTCACGTCTTCCCATTCCATCACAACCGCATATAATTCGGCCCTCGTTCGGCCAAAGAGCCAATATTTTTTCCTTTTAAAGTCTTGAGCCGACCTGGACTTTACCAATTCTATCTTTATTGTGCCTCAAGTAGGGCTGTTCAGAAATTAAACTTGATATTTGGACAATTTGGGATAGAATCAGTTATTAAGGGCGCTGAGTAGCCACAACACTCCAGTAGCTTCGGACACTACTATCTTTATGGGCATCCGCATTTTCCGTTCCCTTATAATATAGGTTATTGTTCCACTATCAACTACTTACAAGATCCTCTTACCTAAGCCTATGTGGAGTAGTATATGAGATTTGAACTCATACCAACTGCTTGGAAGACAGATATGCTACCATTACACCAATACTACACACAGACACCTATACGTACTCGGCGCCCGCGCTATCAAAGTTGCGAACTTCGTAGGACAACATCATCAGTGTTGCTTATGCAATTAGCGTAGTCATTTAGATTCCCTACTACTACGGCGGTTGGCTCCGTTTTAACCTTTCTTAAACGCTTTCGCCAGTCAGCTCTAACAGTCAACCATCGAGTTTCATCTACTGTATAGATATAGATGGAGTTTTTAAAATCAAGACACCCATGTAAATCCCATAGCTTTTATGAAAAACATTTAAATTTGCTGTAAGTGCCTTTTTTCATCTTACATATATATTATATAAATATTTTAAAAATAAATCAAATTACATTTCTAAAAAAACCTAAAAACAGAATCAAATACATCATCAATAAGATTATTTGTATCGCTATAAGTCATATGAAAAGAACCATAGTCTTTAATAAACTTATTCAAAACGTCCCGATAAGCCTTATTAGCTTCAACTACCTTCTCATATGCCTTCTCTACTTCTTTTGCCCTCTCCGACCGTTCAGCAGCTTTTTTCTCTTCAGCCGCTTTCTTTTTCTTTTCTTTTTCTTTAAAAATTTTCTCGGCTTCTAGACAGTCTTTTTCACTGTCATAAGTCTTTCCTGTAATTTCACTAACGTATTTCATTCTAAAATACCTCCTTCTATATTTTAGATTTATAGATATTCCTTTCTATCTATAGAATAGCGGCGAGACAGTAGTTTCAACCTGTCGATTGGGCGCTATGGATTCAACGAACGTAACTGAGGTAGCTTACACGGATTCGTTTCCAAGTGGCCATTAGATGCCTGTGTCGTCCACCGCCGCCTTCTGTGGTGTCTCCCCACTGCTTTCCAATATTGCGCCTCACATTATTGTCTTAAGCCTGTTTTAATACTTCAGCATCGCCGTTTGTAACTTATTTTTATAGACTACTCTTAGGTAGTTACCAAACCTACCAACTTATGGCATGGGCGCCATTAAATTAGCTTCATCAATTTCATTACTGCTTTAATATCTGCAACCTGATCAGGGTTAATTCGTTCAGCTACTTCAATAAAATTATCTACTGCTTTAACCACATTTTCCCAAGCTTCGTCAAGCTCAGCTTCCATTTTTGCAGTTTCCGCAGCTTTTCTTTTAGCGATATAAATTTTTTCGTCTTCTTTACATTCTGCTACAGTAGCGTACTTTTTACCAGTGATTTCACTTACTACGTACATTTTATTCTCCTTAATATTTATATAATATATAAAATAAAACTAAGCCTAAGAAACCATAACAATTTTCCTCTATATACCCTTGTTTGTTTCAATCACAAATATATTTCATAGGAGATATACATACTCTACATACTCTACATACTAAATAATCTTAAATCTTAAATCTTTTTTAATAAATTGCTGAATTAGGCTTATAAAAAATTAATACTCATCTGTACTAAAGAAAACTTGTGGGTCTTCAAAAATATCTCTAGCAATTGTCTCATATAATGTACTCACATTCCCATGAGGATCACCAAGATTATCATCCCAATATTGCACTACATCTTTTGCAAACATACAATAATACACAGGCTTATCAAGTAACCCATCAACTTCAATTATCTCTCTGAAAGCAAGATTGCCTTCAAAAGCAGTTTTAAACAAAGTAGATTTAGAAGGTTCCACATCTTTATTTGCAGGAATTACTTCTATATAAACAGTCTTTCTTCCAAAATCTCGACTCTTTGGAAGAAGTTTTTCAAGGGCGGCCGCCTTATATGGATTATTTACATAAACTCTTACAGCCGTTGGGTCTTCGATATAACGAAGCGTAACCTCTGAATCATATTCAAACAAAGCTTCAAGCTTATTAAAGAATCCAATCCAGGGCGGTGTTAATTTCATTCTCTCCTTTGCCATTGATATTCTCCATTTTTATACAATAACTTCACTGGTCCAAGTGGGGTGGGTCGAACACCCAACGCTAGTTCCCAAAACTAGTATGTTTCCGCTACACTACACCTGGACGTGTCTACTGGCGGGATGTGCTGGATTTGAACCAGCGCGGCGCGAGCGCCCTAACGCTTTAGCAGAGCGTCCTCTTAAACCAAACTTGAGTAACATCCCTAGGTGCCACGCCATTTAAAGTCTAACGTGCTGACTGATAGCGCCTCTGCTTGGGTTCGAACCAAGAACACGACAGTTATAGCTGTCCGCTCCACCAATTGAGCTACAAAGGCATAATTATTTCTCATATAAACTTAAATTAGTCCATTCTACATTCCAACCTCTTTTAGAAACTTGTTTTAAAATTTCATTAAAAACCTCTTCTTCAGAATCAAATTCTCTATAATCAATTCTTCCCCAAGGATAGGCGACTGCTTGATATTTATTTTCACTATTTCTACAGATTAAATAATAAGATTGAACTTTATTATCTAAAATAGTTTTACAAATTTTCATATCACTATATTAACCTTTCTAAAATACAAAAATCGCGACCCAAGGGACTCGTCGTAACACCAAACCTCCCTTAGTTGCAGAACTTTACTGCCATGATATGGACCTCCTGCAGTGACCACAATAGCGTCCGCTGCCGGTGTGCAATATGGCGACCCCACCAGGGCTCGAACCTGGGACAAATTGGTTGCTTACACATCAGCTTACCAAGTTTTTACTACTTCCTCCAATTTATAATCTTTTGCCCAAGTAATTCCTCGAGTTTGGTTATTTTTAGTTGGTAAAAGACGTAATTTTTTATCAGAACCACACTCTTCTACAGGTATTAAATAACATTGATTTTCAAAAGTAGTAGCGAAATAATCTATTTCTTTGTTGGTATATGAATGATGAACGATTTTTCCGTTTAATCTATTTGAGCTACGACAACTAAATTTAAACGAAGCTCCTCCATCTTCACTATGTGATGTTTTACTTTGAACCCTAATAAATTTTCCGTTAGCATCTACAACGAAGTCATATCGTTCACAATCTCCATAAGGAGTTAAAACATTATATCCAAGTTTAAGAAAAGCTAACATAGTTTCAAGTTCTGTAATATTTCCCTTTTGCTTACTATTCATTTTATTTTCATAAAAACTTAGTAAGGTCAAGTAAACAGCCAATCGCTCTACCAGCTGAGCTATGGAGCCATATAAGCTGTAATCTTTGATATTGCACCAGCACGGTCCAGAGTCGAACTTTCCCGTTTGTAGAATCGAACATACGCTTCACAAAGATTTATCACCGTGATATGGATACAGCCTTAATATTAATGACTTAGGTAAGTGTTCACATCTTGAAGGATTCGAACCTCTCCTCTGCTTTTCACGGCAGCGCGCTCTCCTTTACACCACTCGATGCTACTAACATACCATATCATTAATTTTTAAAAGGGTGAGGTTTTTAAAAAAGGTCTCACCGGCACGTATACTATGCCCCTCTATTACATTTTAGAGCTACCCAAGACACACCACGTGGAGGTATGTAATATAGTGTCTCATGGTTGCGGCAGAGAGATTCGAACTCCCAACATCAAGCTTATGAGGCTCGCCGACCTGCCAATTGGTCGTATGCCGCGTCAACGTAGACGGACCGTCGTGGCGGCCGCCCGTTATAAAATTGTTATCTACCTAATAGTTACACAGACTTCGATTTAATGTACTATGTCGGGGTTATTACGGCTATTATCCCTAGGTTAAGTTATTCACCGCTAATCATCCTGTTGATACTGCACCACCAGTATTTAACGACTCACCCATGACGGCCCTTCTACCATCTAGTACAACCTATTAAGCTTCAAACTCCATCTCGCTTTACAGAGGCTTTGGACTCTCATGCGTTGGTGACACATGGCGCGATTACGTTTAATTTGGTGAGAGAGTGGTGTAAGAAAGGAAACGAAAGGATATAACCACTCTCTCATTTTCTATATATATTATATCAAGAAAATTATATTTAGTCAAATTTTAAAGTTCTGCTTCACACACAGGACAGATATAAGAGATAAAGTGTCCTTTATCTTTTACGATATAGTCCTGCTGATCCCAATCACAGCTATACAATGGCTCACCGCACTCTGGACAGCATACAAATTGCTCTTCTTTATCGTACTGAACGCCGTATACATCAACTAAATCGTTGGCGAATCTTTCAAAAGTAGTCATTTTAATTTTTCTCCTTCTTTCATCTTACATATATATTATATAAGAAATTTATTAATTTGTCAAAAATTAAATTGTCTTTGCTAAGAATACGAGTGGACCATTATACTCGGCAGTTGGAGATATCCATGTTTCGTCTTCTTCCAACTCGCAAAAACGTACTTCTGTAGAACCACGTTTTTCCATCCAACATCCATTACGCTTTACCTTAAAATGGAAGTCGGTATCAATTTCTTCACAGTACTCGAAAATACCTAAACGAAAAGCAATTAACTCCTCGTTATCTTCAACTTCATCTTCACTAAAAACGAGTCGAATTTCGTCTTCGAAATCTGCAAGAATCTGTGCAACATTTTTCTCAGTTAAATATTCAAGTACATATCCCATATCTTCGCCATAACTGAGCATGTCATCAGCAATAGTAGTATTATCAAAGTCTCTATCACTGATATACCACTCTCTTACATTCAACGCGAAGCTGCCGCAGTTTCCTTCATCGGGATATTCATCAAAATAATTTGGGTCATTGTTTTTTGTATAATTACACATTCACATTTATCCTTTCTTTATTATATATTTATTATATAAAAAATTTATTATTTTGTCAAAATTATTTTTGATGATATCCTTCATCAAACTTTTGATTGAGTACATCAACAAACTTTCTAGTGTCTGCGGTATTTTTGAAGTGAATAAAAGCCCACTTCTGATTCGGTTGTCTCATGACCTTCGCGCCGAGTGAGTTCTTACAAAAATCTAAATATTCCTTATAAGTCATACCTACAAGGCGCGCCTGCAACAGTTGATATGACGTATGCATTGTGGGCATCCAAATTTCATTAAAATGATTACTTATAATATAAGTATCCAAATCCCAAGGACACTCATCAAGAAAGAAAGCTTTCATCATCCCACTCCTTTCCAATTACATCGATAGTCGGTGCATTAATAAGTCTATCCCAATCAATTGGAGTCAACTCTTTTGGTTCTTCCTCGCTTTGATAGTTGGGGTCAACGTACTTTTTAATTGTCGAGGGCGCCCGCTTGAGTTCCCGCGCGACAGCTGCATAAGTTTTATATTGAAGATATAATTCATTTATCTTTTTTATTTCATCATCAGATACTCTCATTGATTATCTCCTTTAAAATTCTATTAACGGTTGTGATATTCGCATAGGTTCAAAAACGTTATCTTTTAAAAATTGATTAACATTTTTATCTATATAAACCCTATCTGCTTTCATTCCTCGTGCACTTTCTGTAGCAGGAATAACTTCAATAACACTGTCATCATGCAATATTAGGCGAACTCTGTCGCTTTTAAACATAGAATCTTTTATCATTATAGAATAATTTTCTACAAAATTCTCTATCCATTCTTCTGCTTTTCTTCCATTTTCATAAGCTACTATAGTCCGAAAGGGATAATAATTTTTCATTTTAAATCTCCTTTATACACCATTATTATCGGTGAGCCAGGACCGAAATCATATATAATTGGCGTTCCTTCAATAGGAATAACGCACTTGCTCAATGGTACACTCCCTAGCTGGTTTGTCCGTTCTCCAATTAATGATGCGCGGATGTCGGAATCCCCAGCTACCTTCTCGATTTTCTGTAATTTCCATACAACTAATAGCAACAACTTTACCGACATAATCCTTCCAGTTTTCTTTGACTTCATCTGCTACTCCGCTTAAATCACCTACATGTACTAACTGATCTCCATCATAAAGTCCAAGTTTCAACGAGCCTGCCCATCCATAAAACCAATTTTTAGTTATAGGAGTCACCGTCGCGCCCTCTACATAAGCTCCATAGATTGTGGTGTGATTTTTGTTGAGATATTCTGAAGCTGTTATTTTCTCATTAGTAGATTCATCAAACCAAAATTCCCACGTCTCTGGCTCTTTCCCGTTGTAGGTTTGACTAGGTGGATTCGCACCGATAATTACACAATCTACTGTTTCTTGAATTTCCTTTTTAATTTTCAGAGAAATTTTAGAAGAACGTTTTCCTGGCTGATATAAAGCGTCTTTTTGAGTAATAACCATTCCTTCATATCCATCAGCAAGAAGCTCCTGCAATTTGTCCCAAAGTTCCTTACCTGTATAATACTGCGCCCACTCAACATATTCATCTGGATAGGCACGAGCAAAACTGTTCAATAAATCGAAGCGGTCTGCCGCCCTCATCTGTAAATAAGACTTTCCATTCTCTGCAAGCACATCAAATACATAAAGATATAACCTATATTCATCTTTCTCTTGACGCTTAAGTGACTTTGGAAGCAAACAATTCATAATTGAAGTCGTATCCTTCGCACTTTCATGCTGTGGAAGATATGTCTCTCCAAGTAGAACCGTTCCTGGGTCAAGTGCATTTAAGAGATTGTGAAACTGTGGAACCCAATCAACCTTATTTACAAACTCACCTTTTGTATTTTTACTGCGCGGGCGCCAAAAAATTTCACCATCAAGATTCTTTCCCACCATACAAAAAATTCCATCACGCTTCTGAGCGCCGTACCAGTTGTCGCTAAAAATTTTACTTACTGCATTATCTTTTTTCTTTTCCTCGCTCCACGTAGAAGGTGTCGAGTAGTATTTCATGGCATCAAGATTATAAAAATCAATTCCTTCAATTATACAATTCATAAATGTGACTCCCAATTTTCTTCTCTTATTCCTTTAATAAAATTTTGTGCTATATTATATAATGTATCTAATGTCCCATTATTCCAAATACAATAATCATAATCAAAATCAAAAACTTGATCATCGGCATGATTGCCATATTCGCCCTCTACATCAGTTCTCCGTATAATTAAAGCTCGGGCGCCATATTCATCTTTCCAACGTTGAATATCTTTTGGCTCCCTTGCGTGGACAAAACATATCATTTCATTTTCTGGCTCTAGCCATGCTTCACGAATAAAAAGGTCTGAACTTATCGCAGACAGTACATTATTAAAAGAAAAATCATTATAGTTATCAAACAAATCTTTTAAATCGCTTAAAAATTTTCTATCTTTTAATTCTTTGGCTCCGCTCCATCCGCCTAACCTTGCGAGTTCTTTAATTCCGTCTACCATAGAGTAGTTGAAAACGCCGTCTTTTTTCTTTCCACAAAAAGATACAAATGAATCTTTTCCAACTCCACCTTGTCCATTAATACAAAGAATTTTCATTTACTCCACCCATCCATAATATTCATTATTTATATCATTAAACATTTTCTCATCAATGTCAAATTCCTTACCAATAAAATCCATTAATTCTTGTACTGGCACAATTTCTTCTGACTTATATTGGTGCCGGCGCCACCCAAACCATCGAAGATTTCTACGCCGACGTCCAAACTTGATACTAAAACGTAAATAATTCCATAATGACATATCTAAAAAAATAGGTTGTCTGTTTAGGTCGGCCGCCACGGCTGTAACATTAAAGAAAAGTTTATGAGTATTATTATTTGGATTAAACTTATATATAATATAACTTCCCAAACGTTTTTTTTCAACCAATACATTTGTCATTACCGATTGAACAATTTTATCATATTCTTGAATTGTTTCCATATTAATTTCATTCACTATTTGTTACCTCTCATTATTTACTTCATATACTTCCCAGCTCCCATCGAAAGAAGTATAATCAAGTACTGTGTAGTTATTATCATCATCTTTTACTGTCATTGTTATACCAGTGTTATCAACTGCTATACCAACTATCTGTTTGTTAATTAATTTTTCTTCTACACTAGTCATCTTCTGTTCCTTTCATATAAGCTCCACAATTTGGACAAAAAGGTGTATTATTCCAAGGCTGGACGCCATAATCGCATATACTGCATCTATCATTTACCCATTCGCCTCTTTTAAAACCCTTTATAATCGTTATACCTTTAGCATTAAATTCTGTACGTACCTCTTCACGACCTTCTGGGATATTTTCAATTCCACGTACTATTTTTGGAATGGGGTCATCATTTCCCCAAGCTTTGACAAAGTTGACAACATCTTTACGTCTAATTAATTCGTCCATAGGTTCTCCATAATTCTATTTTTTAAATCAGTATTAGAACTAATACCTTCTATTAATAAACTTTTAACCAATTTCATACCAATAACACAACCACGAGCAAAATCACTCTCATTATATTTTTTATTATTTTCAATTT
>OCVV011348006.1_pt1 | contig 10375 bp, 5 predicted proteins | sample 1539721 | NCBI WGS metagenome assembly OCVV01 (sample SAMN02144230, study PRJEB22623) | gut metagenome | biome: sheep rumen | host: Ovis aries | place: New Zealand
TCCGATTGCGGACGACGAGCCCGTGGTCGCGGACGAGCCGGTGGTCGCGGACGACGAGCCGGTCCTGGACGACGAGTCCGTGCCGGTCGTCGCGGGATCTCCTGCGGACGAGGCTCCGGTCGCGTTCGACGACGGCGAGGGCCCCGATCTCGACGCCGAGTCCGACGCCGTCGCGGTCGCGGCTCCCGCCGACCCCCTGGCGCAGCGCATCAGCGAGCTGAGCACCATCGAGAGCATTCGCCGCGATCTGCTCATCTCCCACGGCCTCGACTGCGTCCGTCAGGGCACCAACTTCCTCGCGGTCGGCAACTGGGATCGCGCCCGCGAGAAGTTCGAGGAGGCCAAGCGCTTCCTCGTCCCCTACGACATGGAGGGGGTCCACGACAAGATCGAGATCGCCGAGATGGGCATCGGGGAGGCCTACTACCGCCTCGCCGAGCGCCTCAAGGACGATGGCGACTACGACGACGCCATCAAGCACGCCCGCGACGCCCGCAACCACTACCACCCGAAGGCCCAGGACCTGATCACGGAGATCAACCGCCTCAAGGAGAATCCCCCGGTCGTCGAGCCGCCGCCGCGGTTCCGCCGCCACAAGAGCCCGGAGTGGCGCGCCGCCCAGGCGGACGTCTCCGCCCGCCTCAAGCAGGCCCGCGAGTACTACGCCACCGGCGAGTACGAGGACTGCCGCCGCGTGACCGAGCTGGTCCTCCACGACCATCCGTGGTGCGCGCCGGCCCTCCACCTGCTCCGCAAGCTCGCCATCGCGCAGCACCGCTACGTCGAGAAGGAGCGCGAGACGACCCGCGACGGCATGATGAGGGACGTCACCGGCAAGTGGACGCCCGGCAACTACGGCATCAACTACATCTCCGGCGACATCGACGTCGGCGTCACGACCGAGGGCGGCGGCGAGGGCACGAACCCGAACGAGCTGAAGAACGAGCTCCGCATCAAGAAGAAGATGGAGAGCATCATCATCCCCGAGCTCGACCTGCGCAACGCCCCCATCGAGACGGTGATCCGCGACCTCGCCGCCATGTCGCGCGAGTACGACGAGTCGACCGACGACGCCAAGGAGCGCGGCATCAACCTCATCCTCAACCTCGGCGACCTCTCGGCCCCGGCCGACATGGGCGCCGTCGCCGCCTCGGACAATCCTTGGGACTCGCCCGAGGCCGCCGCGCCCGCCGGCGAGAGCAAGATTCCTCCGCTCACGATGAACGGCCACTACATGCCGCTGAGCCAGATTCTGGACAGCATCATGCAGATGACCGACCTGAAGTACCGCATCCAGGGCAACGCCGTCATGGTCATGCCCAAGAACCGCGCCGACGGCGAGCTGCTCCACCGCATGTACAACGTCCTGCCGAGCATCGGCGAGCGCGTCGCGGAGATTCCCGGCGGCACCGACATGGGCGGCGGGGACGACGTCTTCGGCGGCGGCGGCGGCGCCTCGCTGCAGTCCGGCTCGGTCAAGGGCATCGACAACTGGAAGAAGTTCTTCCTCGACCTCGGCGTCCAGTGGCCCGACGGCTCGTCGATCAAGTACATGCCCTCGATCGGCAAGCTCGTCGTCCTCAACACCGCCCCCAACCTCGCCACCCTCGAGAACGTGCTCGGCGCCCTCAACGTCACGCCGTTCCAGGTCGAGATCGAGGTGCGCTTCGTCGAGGTCGGCCAGAAGGACCTCAACTCCCTCGGCTTCGAGTGGATCCTCAACGACGACTGGGAGATCGCCGAGAAGAAGAGCGACGCCGGCCTCTCGCCGCAGTCCCGCCGCCACATCAAGATGAACGCCGGCAACATCAGCGGCGGTTTCAACTTCCTCACCGGCAACACCCGCGAGAACATCAACGACGGCGGTTCCGTCGCCGACAACCTCGCGCAGTTCACCTCGGTCCTCACGAACCCCGAGCTCTCGCTCGTCCTGCACGCCCTCGCCAACCGCACCAACGCGGACCTGCTCTCCGCGCCGAAGGTCGTCGCGATGAACGGCAGCCAGGCGGTGATCAAGAGCGTCGTCGAGTACATCTACCCGACCGAGTACGAGGTCCAGATGCTCGAGAGCAGCAACGACAACAACGACTCCACGACCTACACGGGCGCGGTCGTCGAGCCCCAGAACTTCCAGATGCGCGAGGTCGGCGTCGTCCTCAACGTCACGCCGCGCGTCTCGTCCGACGGCTCCCGCATCGGCCTCGACCTCTCGCCGAGCGTCGTCTCCATCCCGACGTGGAAGAACTACGGCTCGACCTACCCGGTCTTCGGCGACGAGAACCTGCTCACCGGCCAGCGCCAGGTGGAGTACGCGCAGCTCAACATGGAGCAGCCGTTCTTCCCGGTCCGCTCGCTCTCCACCTCGGTCGAGATCTACAACGGCTCGACGGTCGTCATGGGCGGCATGATCACGGAGGAGCGCTACGGCGAGGAGGACAAGATCCCGATCCTCGGCGACATCCCGATCCTCGGCCACCTCTTCCGCTACAAGTACGACCAGAGCGAGAAGAAGAACCTCCTGATCTTCGTCTCCGCCCGCCTCGTCGATCCGGCCGGCCGCGTCGTCAAGGGCACGGGCACGCCGCTGGTCGGCTCCTCCGAGGCCGCCGCGGCCCAGTAGTCGCCCCGGCCCGGGCCGCCGGGGCCGGCGCCGCGCGCCGGCCCCGCCGCGGACGGGCGCCGCACCTCCATCTTTCCATTTGACTTTGCCCGGTGTTCCTTCTATCATACACCCCGTTCCGCCCCCACTTCCGACAGGAGCCATCCACGATGCCTTCCAGAATCCCCTTCGGCCCGCTTGCCGCCGCCGCCCTCCTCCTCGGGGCGGGCGCGTCGTTCGGCGCCATCTTCGAAACCCCTCTGTTCACGGTGAAGAAGGTGGTCGGGGAGGTTCGCATCGAGAAGCCGGACGGGACGACGGATCTGGTCCGCCCCGACTATTCGTACCCGTACGACTCCGTCCTCGTGGTGCCCGCCACGCTTCCGCCCGCGAGCCTCGCCGCCGCCCGCAGGCAGGGCGTCGAGCCCGAAAAGCCGTGGGTCAGCATCGCGCTCGCCAACGATTTCCGCTTCGTGATCGGCGAGGGTTCGCGCGTCCGCGTGCTGGACGGCACGACCGGCGACGGCGACATGCGCACCGAGCTCAAGATCCTCGACATCGAGACCGGTTCCGTCCGCACCGCCATCACCGCGGCCGTCAAGAAGCACGGCGGCACCAAGGACGCGGAGGCCGAGGCGAACCTCGCCGCGATCGTGATCCGCACGCCCGTCGGCGAGTGCACCCGTCTCTCGCAGCGCAACGAGGTCTCCGTCCGCCCCGATCCGTCGGTTCCCGGCTACTACAACTGCCGCTTCTTCTCCCAGCCCGGCCAGATGGAGATCTCCGGCAACCAGTACCGCCTCGACGAGGTGCATCGCAACACCGCGATCCTGATCGACGGAAACGACGAGGTCACCTCGATCGAGCCCGAGTCCGGCGAGTTCACCGGCAACTTCGAGCGGGGCCTCGACGAGAACGGCCAGATCGTGATGGAGAAGGTTTTCTTCAAGTCGCGTACCGTCGCCAAGGTCTGGCGCCGCCATGTCGCGGTCGGCGGCCGCCTCGCGGTCTCCGTCATGGCCTCCTTCCCCGACGGCTCCCGCAAGAGCTACGTCTTCCTCGAGGGCCAGAAGAACGTCGGTACCATGGACGGCTCGCCGGCCGACGGCCCCGTTCAGCCGGCCGACGCGCCGAACGGCGACGACGCTCCGGCCGACTCCGGCTCCGACTGGGGTTCGTCCGATTCCGGTTCCGACTGGGGTTCGTCCGACTCCGGCTCCGACTGGGGTTCGTCCGACTCCGACGGCGGTTCTTCCGACGCCGGCTCCGACGCGGGCGACACCGATTTCGGCGACTTCGATTTCTTCTGATCGAATTCCCTTTGAACAACAACAACAACATGCGCGGCGGTCTCCGCCGAAAACAACAACAAGGAAAAAGAATGAAACACCTGTTCCGTACTGCACTCGCGGCCGCTGCGCTCTGCGTTGCCGCCACGCTCCCCGCCTCGGCGGAGGGACTCGAACTCGACAGCCTGATCAAACTGGCTCGCGAGGTCTTCAAGGAGGCCGACGCCGGCAAGTCCGCCGACGCCGTTTCCCGCATCGTCGCCAACGCGGTCGAGAATGCGGACGACGCGGTCGCCGACGTCGGCGACGTCGCCTCCGCGCTCTCCGCCGCGGTCGTCGCCAAGGACGGCAACGACACCGCCGAGGCCCTCGCGGGCATCGTCGGAGCCGCCGCGAAGACCGACGATGCGGTGGCCCTCGCCTCCCGCGCCGCCGCCGTTGTCACCGCCGTCACCGACGACGTGCCCGACCTCGCCGACGCGATCGCCAAGGCGCTCGATGCCGATCTGGCCGCGGCCGTGAAGGACGCCTCGCTCAGCGCCGAGGACGCCCAGAAGGCCAAGGAGCTCTACACGGCCGTCTACAAGGTTCTCCGTCCCGACAAGTTCAAGGAGAAGGAGGACCAAGACAAGGCCGGTCTCGCCCCTGCTGCCGCCGATGGCGACAAGGAGGGCGATAAGGAGGGCGGCGCCGAGGGCGGCGACACCGCGACCGAGGGTGGCACCGAGGGCGGCGACACCGCGACCGAGGGCGGCACCGAGGGTGGCGACGCCGCGACCGAGGGCGGCACCGAGGGCGGCGACACCGCGACCGAGGGCGGCACCGAGGGTGGCGACACCGCGACCGAGGGTGGCACCGATGGCGGCAACCCCGCAGCCGACAAGACCGTTCCCGATCAGGACAACATCCCCGATTCCGGCCTCGGCAATCCCGCCGACGACATCAACGACAATCCCTACGAGCTGCACACGACGCCCACGACCCTCTCCGGCTCGGGCATCTACGCGCCGCTCCCCGTCCCCACGCCGACGACCCGTCCCTCGCGGCCGGTGACGCCCAGGACCAAGCCGTCGCCGACTCCGAACGGACTCCGCTAGTCCGGGCCGGTTCCTAGCGATTCAACGCCGGAGGCGTCCCTGGGCCGCACTTCAGGGATGCCTCCTTTTTTACGGCGGACGGACCTTTCTCCGGCCGCCGCACGTGCGGAAGAAAGCTGCAAGCAAGGATAACGCCATGTTCATCATCAAGTTCAACAACATGGTCAAGAACAAGTGGATCTGGGCCGCCTTCGCGATTGTCGTCGCGGTGGCCTTCGGGGCGTCCGACATCATGGGCCTCTTCGGCCGCGACCGGACGCCCGAGGGAAGCCTCGGTTCGCTGAACGGAAAGCCGGTCGACGGGGCGCTCTTCCGCACGGTCCGCAACCTGGTCCGCTTCGAGAACCGCGGCGCCGAGGACGATTCCGCCTTCGCCCCGCGCGAGCTCTGGAAGCGCTACGCCGCGATCGTCCGCGCCCGCGAGGCGGGAATCGTCGTTCCGGACGCCATGCTTGCCGACCTCATCCACCGCGAGCCCGCGTTCCAGGGCGCCTCGGGCGCCTTCGACCGCGACACCTACCGCAACGTCCTCGCGCGCCTCGGCCTCACGCCGCTGGACTACCAGGAGATCCTTCGCGCGCAGGTCGCGCTCCGCATGCTCGAACGCCTCGTCGCCGGCGGCCCCTACGCCGCCCCGGCCGTCGCCGAGCTTCGCGCCGCCGGCCTGAACGACTCGTTCACGCTCGTCGCCGCGACGTTCACCAACGCCTTTTCCGCCGCCAGCGCGGAGGTCTCTCCCGAGGAGGCGCGCGCCTTCTACGAGGCCCACTCCGAGCAGTGGCGCGTCCCCGAGCTCCGCGCCGCCTCGTACGTCCGCTTCCCCTCCGCGCCCTACCGCGACAAGGTCGAGTTCTCCGACGACTCGCTCCGCGAGTACTACGAGGAGAACGAGTCCGACTTCGTCGTCAAGGGCACCAACGACGTGGAGGAGGTCCTCCGCCCGTTCGAGGAGGTCCGCGACGAGATCGTCGCGAAGCTTCTCCCCGTGCGCGCCAGCGAGCTCGCGGCCGCCGACGCCGGCGACTTCTCCGACCTGTTCTACTCCCGCGAGCGCGACGGCTCCGGCATTCCGGACTTCGCCGCCGCCGCCGCCGAGCACGGCTACTCGGTCTCCACCACCGGGCTGTTCGCCGCGGACGCCCGTCCGGTCTCCTCCCCGCTCGCCCGCGACATGGCCGACGCCGTCTTCGCGCTCGACCTCGAGTCCGCCGACGGCCGCGTGAGCGGCGTCCTCGGCGACGAGGGCGGAAGCGAGTACTTCGTCGCCGCGCTCGACGAGATCCGCCCCTCCCGCGTCCCCGACTACGAGGAGGTCGCGGACGAGGTGCTCGCCGCCGCCCGCGCCGACGCCGCCGCCCGCTCCTTCCGCACCGAGGTCTCCCGCGTCCAGGAGGCCTTCGTCCGCGGCTTCGAGGAGAACCGCCCGTTCGCCGACATCGCCGCCGAGAACGGCATGGCGGTCGGCACCAACTTCGTCTTCTCCGCCACGCAGGCCTACGCCCCGTCCGCGCCCGTCCCCTCGCCGCACCTCGTCGCGCAGGCGATGATGCAGCTCGGCGCCGGCGACCTCTGCCGGGAGCCCGTCGACGTCCCCGACGGCGTCCTCTTCTTCCAGGTCGTCGACCGCAAGGCCGGGCCCGCCGCCCAGATGGGGCAGATCCGCTCCTCGGCCGAGTACCGCCTCGCCGCCGAGACCGGCTCCGCGATGTGGGACGAGTGGCTCGACGCGAACCTCGCCGCCTACGACCCGCAGCCCTCCGAGCCGTTCGACGCGGCCGCCGACGAGGCCGAGCCGGAGGACGGCGCGGAGTAGCCTCTCCCATGGCCCGCCGCCTCCTGGTCGTCAAGCTCAGCTCGCTCGGCGACACGCTCCACGCGCTTCCGGCGGCGGCCGAGCTGCACGACCGGCTGGACGCCCGCATCGACTGGGCCGTCCAGCCGGCCTTCGCGTCCCTCGTCGGCGCCTTCTCCTGCGTCGACCGCGTGCTGCCCGTCCCGCGCCCCTCCCGCCTCCGCGAATGGGCGTCCGCCCTGCGCGCGATCCGGCGCGAGGGCCCCTACGACCTCGTCGTCGACTTCCAGGGCCTGCTCAAGAGCGCCCTCGTCGCGCGCGCCGCGCGCGCGCCGCGCCGCATCGGCCCCTCCTTCGCCCGCGAGGGGTCGTCCCTGTTCTACACCGAGCTCGCGGGCCGGCGCGACAAGGGCCGCCACGCGATCGACGAATGCTTCGACGTGCTGCGGCACCTCGGGCTCCCCGTCCCCGCCGAGCCGCGCTTCCCGATCGACGTGCCCGACGTCGACCCCGACGCGCTCGCGCCCGCCCTCGCCGGCCTTTCCGGGCCGCGCATCGCCGTCGCCCCCTTTTCGCGCTGGGCCTCCAAGAACTGGCCCCCCGAGCGCTTCTCCGAGGCGATCCGCCTCCTCGTCGAGGGGCGCGGCGCGCGCGTCCACGTCCTCGGCGGCCCCGGCGACCGCGCCGGCGCGCAGGCGATCGTCGACGCCGCGGGCGTCCCCGCCGCCAACCACTGCGGCGACTTCTCGCTCCTCGCCTCCGCAGGGCTCCTCGCCCGCTGCTCCGCGCTGCTCACCAACGACTCCGGCCCGATGCACCTCGCCGCCGCGCTCGGCGTGCGCTGCGTCGCGCTCTTCGGCCCCACCTCCGCCGACCGGACGGGCCCCTACGGACCCCGCCACGCCGTCCTCCGCGCGGAGCCCGAATGCCCGCGCTCGCCCTGCCGCCGCCGCGACTGCCCCCTCGGCACCGGCGCCTGCCTCGCCTCCATCCCCGCCGCCCGCGCCGTCGCCGCGCTCCTGGCATAGCTCCGCCCGGTCCCGGCCGGGTTCCGTTCCGGCGGAATCAGGGGAGGAAGCGGACGACGTTCCAGCTCAGGGCCGGAAGACGCACGGTCGCGCGGCCGCCGTCCAGGCGCGGCGCGCGGCGGCGCGCGGGGCGGACCTCGTCCGGGCGCGCCTCGGTGTTGGCGGCCTTGACGTCGTCGTGGTGCAGGACGAGGTGCTCCGCGGGCCGCAGCGGCCCGAACGCGCGCAGGTCGCAGCGCAGGGCGACGTCGTCCGCGAGGGAGCGGTTCACCGCGAAGAGCGTCAGCGATCCGTCGTCGCCGAGCGTCGCGGCCGCCTCGACGAGCGGAACGGCGCCGTACGCGCGGCATTCGTAGACGGGCGAGGAGACGAGCGGGCGTAGCGACGTGCCGCGGCCGTAGCGGCTCGCGTGGAGCATCGGGTGGAAGATCGTCTGCGCCCAGCAGCCGCCGCCCGTGCGCGTCATGATCGGCGCGATCACGTTCACGAGCTGCGCGAGGCACGCGATCTTCACGCGGTCGGCGTTCTTGAGGAAGGTCGTGAGGATCGTTCCGACGAGCAGCGCGTCCTCGAAGTTGTAGACGTCCTCCAGGAGCGGCAGCGCCCTTCCCCACTTCTTCGCCTTGAGGACCTCCTCGTCCTGCCGGTTCGAATGGTACCAGACGTTCCATTCGTCGAAGGAGAGGTGGAGCCTCCGCTTCGCATGCCGCTTCCCCGCGACCGCGTCGCACGTCGCGACGACCTCGCGGATGAAGCCGTCGAGGTCGATGGCGCTGGCGAGGAAGCTCGGCGTGTCGCCCGTCGGGTTGCCGTAGTAGCGGTGCAGCGAGACGTAGTCCACGTTGTCGTAGCACTCGTCGAGCGTCTCGTACTCCCACGAGCCGAACGTCGGCATGTCGTGGCCGGAGCTGCCGCAGGCGACGAGCTCGATCGCCGGGTCGACGCGCTTCATCGCCATGGCCGCCTCGTTGGCGAGCCGGCCGTATTCGCGCGCGGTCTTGTGGCCGAGCTGCCACGGGCCGTCCATCTCGTTGCCGAGGCACCAGAGCTTGATCCCGAAGGGCTCCTTCGCGCCGTTGCGGACGCGGCGGTCGGACCACAGGCTCCCGCCGGGGTGGTTCGCGTACTCGACGACGCTCCGGGCGGCGTCGACCCCGCGCGTGCCGAGGTTGACGGCGTACATGATCTCCGCGCCGGCCTTCGCGGCCCAGCGGGCGAACTCGTGCAGGCCGACCTCGTTCGTCTCGGTCGTCCCCCACGCCAGGTCGAGGCGGCGGGGGCGGGATTCGCGCGGGCCGACGGAGTCCTCCCAGTCGAACGCGGAGACGAAGTTGCCTCCCGGGTAGCGCACCACCGGGACGCCGAGCTCGCGCACCTTCGCGATCACGTCGCCGCGGAAGCCGTCCGCGTCGGCGGTCGGGTGGCCCGGCTCGTAGATGCCGCCGTAGACGGCGCGGCCGAGGTGTTCGATGAACGAGCCGTAGATCCGGGGGTCGACCCGGCCGACGGCGAAATCCTTGTCGAGGATGAGGGTGGCGTTCTTCATCGGATCGGTGCGGGGTGGGGTGGGGGCGGTGCGCCGCGGGGGCGCCGATGGCCCGCCGAACGGCGTCAGTGGCGCTGGCCGCTCTCGAGGATCGCCGCGGAGACGACGAAGGAGAGCGTCCAGACGACGGCCGGGGTCTGCAGGCTGAAGTCGCCGAAGGACTGCAGCGCGATCATGACGACGCAGAGCAGCGCGCCCAGCGGGAGCGAGCGCGCGAGCGCGGAGGCGTCGCCCTCCGCCACGCGGCGCTGCCGCGAGACGAGGATCGCGACCACGCCGACGACCGGAATCAGGAACAGCGCGAGCCCGACGATGCCGAATTCCTCCAGCAGCTGCGTCCAGTCGCTGTGCACCTCGTAGAGGTGGAACTCGTCGTTGATCTGGCGCGGCCGGCGCAGGTCCGACCAGTCCTCCTCCTGCGGGACGACGCCGTCCGGCGTCGCCGCGAACTCCGCCCAGCGGTTGGAGTGCTGCCCCGGCCCGATGCCCCATACGGGGTTGCTGCGCCACGCGCGGAGCGCGGAGGCGATGTAGATGCCGCGGTCGAACTGGTGCCAGAAGGCGTCCGCGAGGCGCGCGCGGAACTCGCCGACGGACCAGGACTCCTCCCACGCGCGCCAGAGGGGATGGGTGGAGAGCCGGCGCATGAGCGGATTGGCGGAGGCGTAGCGCAGGCGCCCGTTCGCGTAGCCGAGGACCTCGGCGGGGATCTTCGTTTCGCTCGTGAAGACGATTTCGTCGGGCTTCGGTCCGGCGGGCGTCCGGAGCGTCGCGCCGGACGCGTCGCGCAGGTCCGCGCGCTCCACGGTCGCGAGCGCCGCGGAGGGGTCGGCCGGATCGCGGTCGAGCCGGAACGACAGCGCGCACGGGACGGCGCGCCCTTCCGCGAGGAGCGGCTCCTCCGCGAGGACGCGTGCCAGCGCGGGCGTCGCGCGGAAGCGGAACGGCGCGGCCTCGCCGGTGGCGGCGTCGCGCACCTCGAGGAGGCCGTCCTTCGCGACGCGGGCCGGGTCGCACCGCAGCG
>OCVV012822749.1_pt1 | contig 10375 bp, 5 predicted proteins | sample 1539721 | NCBI WGS metagenome assembly OCVV01 (sample SAMN02144230, study PRJEB22623) | gut metagenome | biome: sheep rumen | host: Ovis aries | place: New Zealand
CCGCCGGATTCCAATATTCCTCAGTAGCTCAATGGCAGAGCATTCGGCTGTTAACCGAAGGGTTGTAGGTTCGAGCCCTACCTGGGGAGCTCCCCGGAGTCTTGAAATCAAAGGCTCCGGGGCTTTTTCTATTCAATGAAAGAATGGACAAAGATCCGATTTTTTCACGTTTCCGGCATTCAACGGGTGTAAGAACGGAAGTCAAAAAAACGGGCTGCACTTTTGTCACAGCCCATTTGAATATTGAACGCGAAGGATCATTGGCTGGACTGCTCCCGAACGGAGAACAGCTGCAGAGAGCGGCAGAGAGAAGAAATCTGGTTGCTGAGGGATTTGGGGACGATCACAACGTACAGCCCGTAATCATTGGATGCATGAATCCGTACTGTATCAGAGTCTTCCATCCGCACGGAAGAAGAACCGAACAGCATTGGCCCTGCTGTTTGGACAAAGTGGTAATTCCCGGAAAGCTGCCGGAGCGCATCGGACGGAAAAATGCTTTGTAGAATCAGCGGAACAGCATCGCTTGTCTGCCAGTAGAGCGTGGCGATCCTGCCATAGCCATCCTGATGCTGAAAGCTTTCGGAACGTCCCGATACAAAGGTCATCCCGGATCCGCTCAGAAAACTCATAACAGGAATCGGAAAGGATTCAACAATACTGCGAAATTCAGATTCGTTGCGGATTTCCTGCGGTTCAGAGGCGGCAGGAAGCAGCCGCTGTTCTGCTTTCGGTTCAGCGTCTGACTGCGGCTGAGCCAGAATCAGGGAAAAACTGACGGCAGCAAGGAGAATAACGGAGACGGCTCCTCCGATGATTTTCAAAAGGAGACTGGTAGACTTTCTTTTGTGCTCCATAAGTTCAAATCCTTTCGCTGCGTTATGAAAAAAACGCATGCGGGAAACTGAAAGGGTTTCCGCTTCGTTATTATACCGGGGGCGAAAATGCCTGTCAAACAAAGGCCTCAGCTTGCTCCAAAGAAGAATTCGATGTAAAATAAATCGTTATGGAGGGATCGGAATGGGATTTCGTCGGAAAGTGCGAAAGCTTCTTGCTTCGGCGTGTATGCTGATGATGCTGGGGAACACATCCGCCGGGGAAGGAATAACGGTCGAAAGCAGAAACGTTTCGCTTCCCTATGGACAGATCAGTTATCCTGTCATTCAGGGAATGACGGATGAGGAACTGCAGGATGAGATCAATGAAAGAATACAGGCTGACCTGAAAGTTTCGGAAGGGATCGATCAGATGGTTCTGTCTCAGCGGGAAGGAAGATCCTGGAAGATGGAATGGACCGGAGGGCTGCTCGGAAACGGCGTTTTCAGCGCGAAGATAAACATTATCCGGCAACAGGATGGCGTCTTCGATCAGAATGAGCAGTACGGATGCAATATCGATATGATGACCGGTCATGAGATTGCCCTGGAAGATCTGCTGACCGAAGAGAAAGCGCGTCAGGCAACGGAGGAATATCTGGAATATGATGTTGCTCCGGAATTGAGCCCGCATCTGCTGAATGCGGAACTGGTACCGCTGCCTGAAACATTTTTGCTTGAGCAAACCGGGATCACTTTCCTTTATCCAAGGGAAAAACTCAGTACGCTGAGAAACCGTGCCGGAGAAGTCAAAATCGGATGGAATCGGTTAAACGATTGGCTTGACATGCAGGAAAACAGCATTCCGGAACGCATAGGCGTATCTGAAATGCTGGAGCTGACGGAGGATAGTGCATCAAAAATCCGACAGATGACAAAGGAAGGAGCTTTTCCGGATGTTCCGATGAGAATCGGGGATCGGGTGAAGGAACTGACCGATCAGTATCAGATGCTTTATGACCCGGATATATATGAAGGCGGAAGACTATTTTATCTCGAGGGCGGGTGCTTCCGCGGGGTGCTTTTGCTGACGGACTATCTGAGTGAAACCTGGGATGAAAGTATTGTTCAGGGGATTCGGATGGACGAGGGGTGCGCCTGGGGGCTGGTGATCGGTCAGACAGAACAGGAACAGTGGCGGAATGTGCTGGGAGCACCGATCACCACGGAGCAGGTGGACGCTGAAAAGGCGGAAGCCTGGAGAAGCGAAACCGGGGAAAGAGATTATTATCAGTGGGACGGGCATATGCTGATGCTCCAGAGTGATGAAAGCGGAAAGCTGTGCAGTATGATACTGATGGAATAAAAAAGCGGAGGAAGAAATGGCTCAGAAGGGCAACAAACGAAAACAGGCGCCGACCTATTCAGCGGATACGATGGCACTTCGGTTTATGGCCGGACTGGTGCTGATCGCGCTGGGCGTAATGATATTTATCGCAGTTGACCTGCGGATGACGGGCACCGTGTTTGACGGCCTCAGAACCATCTGCTTCGGGCTTTGCGGGAGCATGGGCTATCTTCTGCCCGTCCTGCTGCTTTGGGCAGGCGGCCTTGTGATCTGGTCCACTCAGAAGCAGGCGTCCGTAAAGCCGTGGGTTTTTGCGTGTCTAGGCTTCTGGGGGCTGTGCACATTTATTATGCTGATCAGCGGCAATGCCATGGCGACTTTGGGAAACGGATGGAATGCGGTGATCGGTCAGGCATATCGCAACTGCTCGCTGACGGGAACAGGCGGCGGTGCTCTGGGAGTTGTGCTTGGCTGGCCGCTCTGGAGCTTCTCTCCGGTCCTGGCGATTCTGGTGTTTTTGCTGGGTACGGTTTTCTGCTTTCTGATGATGGTGAATATGACGCCGGGAAGGATCCGTGCGCTGTTGACCGGCCAGAAAGAACAGTGGGATGCAAAGCGTCAGCGTGAGCGGATGCAGGCGGATGAACAGCAGCTGGCATGGCAACAGCAACAGATGGAACAGCAGGCGGCATGGCAGCAGATGATGAATCAGCAGGCGATGCAGCCGCAGTATTCGAAAGTGCAGCCCGCACCCAACACTCCTCCCGCAGTACAGCAGAACGGATGGCCTGTGGTCGGAAACAGTTCCGGAGTAGCCCAGTGGCAGGAGCAGATGACCGCAGCGCAGCCGGTTCCGGCGGGCCACCAGAGCCGGATTTTTAAGATTCCGGAAGAAAAAGGACAAAAGTCAGCCAGAAATCGGGTCAGCAACATCTTCAGGAAAAAAGAAGAGGAGTACGACGGGCTGGTCGAGAATCCCGGTGAACAGGTGACGGAAGCCCTGAAACAGCAGAAGGAGGAGGCTGCCTCCGTGTCCGGAACGGTCCGGAGAACAGCAACCGACAGGCCGATCACCGAGCCCGGAACGCGCTGGAATATCACCGGTGAAGAATCGGAAGAAGAACCTGCCGGAGGGTCCGTAAGCCAGCAGGGTTCCCGGCTGTCCAAGCGTTCCAGTGAAGAAATCAGGAATAATTATCGCCGCCCGGAGAATCAGACGAAACGTCCGGACAATCCGGAAGAGGAGGAGCTTCTGATCCGTCCCCGGAAGGAACCTCAGCAGTCCGGCAGAACGGCACCTCCCCGGGCGGAAGCCCAGGCATCCCTGCCGGAAGCCAAACCGGTTGCCGTCCCCAAGGTGCAGCAGACCATCGGGGAAGAGACCTTCGTTCCGGAAGTGCATCTTCCGCCGAGCACCAAAGAGCCCAACGCCAGTCGTGAGGAAGAGTGGATTCCGGTTCCGTATCATTACCCGCCGATTACGGATCTTGCGCTGCCGAAGCCTGTCACGGAGGATACCGGCGCCGAGGATGCCATGCGATCCCGCAAGCTGGAGGAAACGCTGGCAAGCTTCAAGGTGCAGGCCCGTGTAGTGAATGTGACGCACGGCCCGGCAATTTCGCGGTTTGAGATGGAACTGGCTTCAGGGACGAAAGTCAATAAGGTATCGGAACTGGAAAAGGATATTGCCTATGGGATGGAAGCGACCTCCATCCGGATTGAGGCGCCGATTCCGGGAAAGAGTCTCGTCGGCGTGGAAGTGCCGAACCGCAAGGTTGCCACCGTCACGCTGCGGGAAGTGCTGGCAAGCGAAAAGATGCAGAACTCCAAGTCTCTGCTGACCGTTGCCCTGGGAAAGGATCTGACGGGAACTCCGATCGTCTGTGACCTGGCGAAAATGCCGCACATGCTGATTGCCGGCCAGACCGGCAGCGGTAAATCCGTATGCATCAATGCAATCATCAACAGCCTGCTGTACAGGGCCAGCCCCGATGAGGTCAAGCTGATCCTGGTGGACCCGAAAGTGGTTGAACTGCAGTGTTACAACGGTATTCCGCATCTGCTGATTCCGGTGGTGAATGATCCGCATAAGGCGGCGGCAGCGCTGGCGTGGGCCGTGGCGGAGATGATGGAAAGGTATGATAAGTTTGCGGAAAGAAAGGTGCGCAATCTTGACGGATATAACGCATCCCTGAAGCCAACGGAAAAGCCGATGAGCCGGATCGTCATCATTATCGATGAGCTGGCGGATCTGATGATGGTCTGTAAAAAGGATGTGGAAGAATATATCTGCCGCCTGACTCAGCTGGCAAGAGCGGCGGGCATTCATTTGATCGTGGCGACGCAGCGCCCCTCCGTGGATGTCATTACAGGTCTGATCAAGGCAAATATTCCCAGCCGGATTGCCTTTAAAACAGCCAGCTATGTGGACAGCCGGACAATTCTGGACCGGAACGGATCGGAACAGCTGCTGGGCTGGGGCGATATGCTTTATCTGCCGACGGGCGCATTCTCTCCGACCCGGGTGCAGGGCTGCTTCCTCAGCGATGACGAAGTGAACCGCGTGGTGACCCATGTCCGGGAGGCAAATCCCAGCACCTATGATCCGGATATTCTGGAGAAGCTGGAAGAGATTGCCGGCGGCAACGCTGGCGAATCCGCTGGAGCGGATCTGATCGGCGGGTCCGGAGACATGGGCGGAGGAGATGGCAATCTGTTTGAGCAGGCGGTGGAGTTCGCCATTCAGGATGGACAGATTTCCACCAGTACGCTTCAGCGTCGGCTGAAGATCGGCTATGCCCGTGCCGGCCGTCTGACGGACGAGATGGAAGAGCGGGGAATTGTTGCCGCCAAGGATGGCAGCAAGCCCCGGAAATGCCTGATTACCCGGGAGGAATGGGAAGAAATGAAGAATTCAACGGAAGGCATGGCACAGTGAAATGGCGAACATGATTGATTATCTGGTATGGCGGGGGGAATTTCCGTTTGATGTGACTCCCTGGAATGCGGTGGACGGGATTCTTGTTGCCACGCTAAGCTACCTGAATTTCCATGGCCTCCAGGACCCCAGGGGGTGGACGCTTCAGGAAGCCAGGCGGGCGGATGTGCTGCAAACCTCGCCGGATGCCAGCTTCCCGCTCCGGCGGGACGCCTTCTTCGGGATGGCGGACAGCAATCGTTTCGGAGAATGCCGGATGCATCATTTTATTTCCATGACGGATAAGGAAATCAGTATGCAGTTTTCTGCCATGTGTCTGGATTTGCCGGATGGAACAACCTGTATTGCCTATCGCGGAACGGATAACACGCTGATCGGCTGGCGGGAAGACTTTAATATGTCATACCAGACACGGGTGCCCGGCCAGGAGGCGGCGGGATACTATCTGCAGCGGGCTGCGGAGCTGTCCGACCGGCCGCTGCGCCTGATCGGCCACAGCAAGGGTGGAAACCTGGCGGTTTATGCGGCGGCATGTGCGTCCCCGGCTGTTCAGGATCGGATTGAAAGCATCTGGAATTATGATGGACCGGGAATGAATCGGGAAGTGGCGCTGAGCGAGGGGTACGGAAGAATCCGCGAAAAAATTCATTCGTTTCTTCCCCAGACCAGCATCATCGGTTTGCTCATGGAGTATAGCAAACCGTACACGGTGGTTCGTTCAACGGCGAGCGGGCTCTATCAGCATGATCCGATGACCTGGCAGGTTTACGGGCCGAAGTTTGAGGAAATGGAGTCCATCGACAGAACGGCGCAGGTTATTTCCGAAACGTTGCATGAATGGCTTGAAAACAGCCGGCCGGAACAGCGGGCGCTCTTTGTCGAGACGATGTTTGACCTGGCGGATGCCACCAAAGCAACAAAGATGAGCGAGATCACCGGGGCAAAGGTCCGCAGCCTTCTGAAGATGGTTGGCGGACGCAGGGAACTGGATCCGGAGGAACGCAGAGTGTTCAACCGCCTGATGGCGCAGGTGGTTTCCCTCGGTCTGGGAAATGCGATGGATCGTGTGCGCAGGCGTCCGGAGAACGATATCGCCTCCGGAGAATGGTCAACTCTGCCTCCGGAAGAAGAACTGAAGGCGGAAGTGCAGGATCCTGCGGAGCGTGTGACGGAGGAAGAAATACCGGATCAATCGGAATCCGGTCAATGAAAAATCTTGACAAGACCCGTTGCTTATGATATTTTATTTTTCCGGAACCGGGCTTTAAGGCGATACAGAGATGTCGCCAAGGCGGGGACGGTGTGCGGCCTGATTGTGGAAGGCCTGCATGATTCTGCAGTCCATAAACCCTGCCATAAAGCTGGCAGGGTTTATTTTTCTGAGTTGAAGAGGAACGCGTAAATGACGGAAATGAAGGGAATTTCTCCGCTCCGGGCGATGGGACAGGCGCTTTTTCTCAGGAAATCGGATGGGGTGTTTGTTTTTCCCGGCTTCTGTGATGTGCATGTGCACTTCAGGGAGCCGGGTTTTTCTTATAAGGAAACGATTGTTTCCGGAAGTCGCGCGGCGGCCCGCGGCGGGTATACCGCTGTCTGTGCCATGCCGAATTTGAATCCCGTGCCGGACAGTACGGAGCATCTGAAAGAGGAAACCCGCCTGATTCAGAAAGCCGGCGGCCTCGTCGATGTTTTTCCCTACGGGGCGCTGACGGTTGGCGAAAAGGGACAGCAGCCGGCGGATCTGGAAGGAATAGCCCCGGAAGTGATTGCCTTCAGCGATGACGGAAAAGGGGTTCAGAGCGAAAGCATGATGCGCTCACTCATGGAGAGGTGCCGAAAGCTTGGAAAAATCATTGCGGCGCATTGCGAAGATGAATCCCTTCTTCATGGCGGATATATTCATGACGGTGCGTATGCGCGGGAGCACGGTCATCGGGGAATCTGTTCCGAAAGCGAATGGGGGCCGATCCGGCGCGATCTCCGTCTGGCGAAGGAAACAGGCTGCGCCTATCATGTCTGCCATATCAGCTGCCGGGAAAGCGTTGACCTCATCCGCCAGGCAAAGCGCGAAGGGGTGGACGTGACCTGTGAAACCGGTCCGCACTATCTGCTGATGGATGAAGGGGATCTTCAGGAGGATGGGCGCTTCCGGATGAATCCGCCGATCCGCTCCCGGGAGGACCGGGAAGCATTGTTGGAAGGCCTGCTGGACGGAACGATTGATATGATCGCAACGGACCATGCGCCCCACAGCGCGGAGGAAAAGAGCCGGGGACTTGCCGGCAGCGCATTTGGAGTGGTTGGACTGGAGTGTGCGTTCCCGGTACTGTATACGGGCCTGGTCAAAACAGGCATCCTGTCCCTGGAAAAGCTGATCGACAGGATGGCCATTCGCCCCAGGGAGCGCTTTGGCATTCCCCTCCAGGATGGGGATATCACGGAGTGGGATCTGTCCAGGGAGTATGAAATCGATCCGGCGGAGTTCCTTTCGATGGGAAAGGCGACGCCATTTGCAGGCCGGAAGGTATTCGGCCGGTGTATTCGAACGGTGCATAACGGAAAAACAGTTTTTGAAGAGGAGGTCTGATGGTTTATGGCGAAGCGGACGGATATCAGGAAGGTGCTGATTATCGGCAGCGGCCCGATCGTAATCGGCCAGGCGGCAGAGTTTGACTATGCCGGTACGCAGGCGTGTCTGGCCCTGAAGGAGGAAGGGTATGAGGTGGTCCTCTGCAACTCGAATCCGGCAACGATCATGACCGATACTTCGATTGCGGACAAGGTTTATATGGAGCCGCTGACGCTCGAATATATCGCCAAAATTCTTCGCTATGAGCGGCCGGATGCGATTGTCCCCGGAATCGGTGGCCAGACGGGGCTGAACCTGGCCATGCAGCTGGAGCGCAAGGGCGTGCTGAAGGAGTGCGGAACGGAGCTGCTCGGCACTTCCTCCCGCAGCATTGAGCGGGCGGAGGACCGCGAACTGTTCAAGGAGATGTGCCAGAGCATCGGCGAACCGGTCATCCCCAGTGAGATTACCTACAGCCTGGAAGAAGCGAAAAAGGCCGCGCTGGATATCGGCTATCCGGTGGTGCTGCGGCCGGCGTTTACGCTGGGCGGAACCGGCGGAGGCTTTGCCAACGATGAGGAAGAGCTGATTGAAATTGGCACGAACGCTTTCCGCCTCAGCCCGGTGCATCAGGTCCTGGTGGAAAAGAGCGTCCGCGGGTATAAGGAGATCGAGTTTGAGGTCATGCGGGACAGCAATGACCGGGCGATTACCATCTGCGGAATGGAAAACGTGGATCCCGTCGGCGTGCATACCGGTGACAGTGTGGTCGTGGCTCCGATCCTGAGCCTCAGCGATCATGATCTGAAAATGCTGAACGACAGCGCGATCAAAATCATCCGCGAGCTGAAAATCGAGGGAGGCTGCAATGTTCAGTTCGCGCTGAATCCGGAAAGCAGCGAATACTTCCTGATTGAGGTCAATCCGCGGGTCAGCCGCTCCTCCGCGCTGGCGAGCAAGGCCAGCGGCTATCCGATTGCCCGGGTCACGGCGAAAATAGCGCTGGGCATGGCGCTGGATGAGATCCCCGTGGCGGGCGGAAATGCAGCCATGGAGCCGAGCCTGGATTATATCGTGGCCAAGTTCCCCCGTTTCCCCTTTGATAAATTTACGGAAGCCAGCAATCAGCTGGGAACGCAGATGAAGGCAACGGGCGAGGTCATGGGGATCGGCAGCACGCTGGAGGAATGCATGCTCAAGAGCGTCCGTTCCCTGGAAACCGGTACATGCCATCTGCATCTTGCGAAATTTGACTCTCTTTCCACGGATGAACTGCTGGCCTATGTCGAGGAGTTCCGTGCGGACACGCTCTATGCGGTCACGGAGCTGATCCGGCGCGGCGTGGATATTGATCTGGTGCACCGCAGGACCATGATCACCTCCCTTTTCCTCGAAAGTCTGAAAAAGATCACCGATATGGAGAAAAAGCTCTCCGCTGCTCCCGGTGATGTTGAGCTGCTCCGCCAGGCGAAAAAGATGGGCTTTGGCGACGAGACAATTTCGAAACTCTGGTCCATGAAGGAAACGGAAGTCTATGCGCTCCGGCGCAGTCAGGGGATCACGCCGGTTTTCCGCATGGTGGATACGCTGCATACCGGTAAATATATCGCCTATCTGTATTCCAGCTATTCCGGGAGGAATGATTCGGTCCTGACGGATAAAAAGAAGATCGTTGTCCTCGGGGCCGGGCCGATCCGGATCGGTCAGGGCGTGGAGTTTGACTACTCTACGGTTCATGCGGTCCAGACGATCCGGCGCGCCGGCTATGAGGCGATCATTATCAACAATAATCCGGAAACGGTGTCCACGGATTATACCACCGCGGATAAGCTGTACTTTGAGCCCCTGACGCCGGAAGATGTCATGGCGATCATTGATTTTGAAAAGCCGGAGGGCGTGATTGCTTCTCTGGGCGGTCAGACGGCGATTAACCTGGCCCAGCCGCTGATGGATCGGGGCGTGAAGATTATCGGAACGGATTGTGCGGCGATCGAGCGGGCGGAAAACCGGGACAGCTTTGAAAAAATCCTGCTGAGTCTGAATATCCCGCAGCCGAAGGGGCAGGCCGTCACGCATATTGAGGATGGCGTCCGGGCAGCCCGGGAGATTGGTTATCCCGTACTGGTGCGTCCCAGCTTCGTGCTCGGCGGCCGTGCGATGCAGATTGTGGCCAACGAGGAACAGCTGCGGCATTATCTGAAAACCGCCGTCGAGATCGATGCGGACAAGCCCGTCCTTGTGGATAAGTATATCCGGGGCAAGGAGGTGGAGGTGGATGCGATCTGTGACGGACGGGATGTTTTCGTCCCGGGCATCATGGAACTCGTTGAGCGGACCGGCATCCATTCCGGTGACTCCATCTCCGTCTATCCGACCTTCTCCATCTCGGACAGGGTCAAGGGGATCATCCTTCAGTATGCCAAAAAGCTGGGCCTGGGTATCGGAATCGTCGGCCTGTACAACATCCAGTTCATCGTCGATGAAAAGGAGGATGTCTATATCATTGAGGTCAATCCCCGTTCCAGCCGTACGGTGCCTTTCCTGTCCAAGGCGACTGGTTATTCCCTTGCGGATATCGCCACGGAAGTCATCCTGGGCAAGAGCCTGAAGGAACAGGGAATCTTTGACCTTTATCCGGCGGAGAAGAAGCGGCATTATGTGAAGGTACCCGTTTTCAGCTTCAATAAGATCAAAGGCCTCGACGC
>OCVV010001189.1_pt1 | contig 10374 bp, 7 predicted proteins | sample 1539721 | NCBI WGS metagenome assembly OCVV01 (sample SAMN02144230, study PRJEB22623) | gut metagenome | biome: sheep rumen | host: Ovis aries | place: New Zealand
AGAACTATTTATTGTTATCAAAGTACCTAAAGGAATTTACACACAAATTCGGACTTGACTTATATGTTTTACGATAGCAATTATATTATTGGAAAATTGAACGACATACTTGGAGAAAAAGGGAAGATTACATCTGAGGACGATCTTGTTGCGCTTCTCGCCCCTCAAACAGATGCAGAAGGTAACGTGATTGCTGATTCTCATTTGCCCACTGAGAATCTTCTTGCTGCATTTTCGCCTCTTCGATTGAAGATTGCGGAGCATATGAAGCTGGATGACGTCCTATTCCTCTTTGGAAATGGGGCTTCTATGTATGCAGGCTCTAAGGATACACGCGAGTTTAAGCTGGAAGATTATAAGGTAAAGTATCCAGACCTCAGCGGTATCATCAACGAAGTGGCGAAACTCTGGGGGATAGAAGAACAGCTAAATGCCCTCAACGTTGCCAGTGCGTACTACCAGTTGGTCAAAGATGCCGATAAGGAGATACTTATAAAAAAACTTATTGATGAAATAAAGGATGTCTTAATAGAAAGTTTTGTAAATTCTGTTGACTACCAAAAGTTATCTTTGCATGAGGTGTTTTTACTTAAGCTCCGTACATTCGATTGTTTGAAACGGACGAGCATATATACTCCTAATTATGATCTTGCCTTTGAGTATTCGTTGGACAAATTAGGGATTGAATACAAAGATGGTTTCTTAGGTTTTGTCAACAGAGTTTTTGATGCAAGAACTCTCCAGGGAAAAGATAAAACAGCATTGGTCAAAATTCATGGATCCGTAAACTGGATATGGGAAGATGGCAGAATAAAAGAATATCAGCCTAAGTTTAAGGACGGCAAGGTAATAATTGATGATACAAAACCTGTGCTAATCTATCCAACTTCGCACAAGTTGTATCAGACTTACAGTACTCCATACAGCGAACTGATGAGACATATGTTGGACGAGACTGAATCAGGAAGGAATGTCGTTATTGTATTGGGGTATAAATACGGAGACGATCATATCAATGAAATACTGATTAAGGCGTTGCAGAATCCAAATAATATTTTTTATTTCTTTATTTACAATCCAGCTGAAAAAGGAGAATTCATTACTCAGGTAAAACAACTTGCTGAAAGCATGCCAAATATTAATATTCTGGCAGGAAAGATTCTCGCTGATTTCAAGACTTTTGTAAAATATATACTTCCCGCTACTCCTGAAAAGACAGATGAAGAAAAGGTGATTGAGCTTCTTCAGAAAGTACTGGTGTCACATGCAGATTAATGTGATTGGACGAATTACGAAAATAACAGGTGCAAAAGTTCTTGTTCGGGTTACGGAAGCAGCCTCAATAAATAAGCTTGGCATAGAGAGTTTTGTTGCAAGTTACATTTCTATAGGCTCTTTGGTAGGGACAAGGCTTGTGGACGGCCGAATTCTTATATTGACTATTGACGAAATATATGACAGTGAAGCGGATATTTTTGTTTCTTCCACAATAACTGGTATTTATGATGAAGTGACAGAGCATTTTGCTTTTGGGACCAACACATACCCTTTGGTCGGTGAGCAGATCTTCAAATTATGGAATAGGATTCTTGGTCGTATATTTGCTCCAATTGGGAATGGAAAGCCGTCAACTATCGGGACATACATCTATGACAGCAGCGTAGAGGTGGGCTATAACCCCAATGTACTCTTTGGAAAACATCTCGGTGTTTTTGGAAATACCGGTAGTGGGAAAACGTGTACGGTTGTGTCTATCATTCAGCATTACATCAGAGAGAATCCTGATAAGGATATCAAATTCATTATCCTTGATGTTAATGGCGAATATAAGAGAGCTTTCGAGAAAGACGAGGCTGAATTCATACCCTTTGAAAATCTTAGATTTCACCATACTATCCTTAGTACCCCGGAATATGGTCGTTTATTCCGGGCTGCTGAAGGGGTACAGTATCCTGCGTTAAAAGATTCCATTATGACATTGAAAGAGCAAAATATAAAGTGGAACCTTTTGGAGCTTTCAAAGAGGATTGAACAATGGATACTGGATAACACATATAATGATAGATATGGGAACAAGGATAACTTTTCAAAAAATCAGATAAGCGGTTATTTGCGTACTATGTGTTTGCGAATAGATGGGATTTTGGAAGATGATTCTTTGATGAGTGTAATTAATGCTGGCGAAGATGTACAAACCTTGGAGACTGTCCTTAATACGAATAAAAAAGTAATCATTCTTGATCTCCAAGTATCCAGTGATTCGCTGGATATTGTGGTTTATATGTTCTTTAAGGCAATTTATGAATATAAAAGTAGAAATCGGGAAACGACACATTTGGGTCTTGTTCTGGAAGAAGCACATAGATATATCAATACGAATTCTGAAGATAGTAAATTGGGGAGCTATTATATTGATAAGCTTTCCAGAGAGGGTAGAAAATTCGGCGTAGGTCTTATTATTGCATCTCAGATTCCTTCAATGCTCGCTTATGAAGTAGTGAGTCAGTGTAATTCTGTAATCATGCATAAAATCACGAGCAAACGAGATATGGAATTTCTTCGTGGTGTGCTGCGGGTTTCTAATGACACCTTTTACTTGCAGATGAGTGCATTAGAGAAACAGCATGCAGTTGTTTGTGGTGAAGCCTTTCCAAATGATTCAATCGTTAGAATTCATGATGCACGACCACTTCCAAGAAGTAATGATCCGGAAATAGGAGATATTGTCTTGCCGATTGATCGACTCTGATGTATATAAAACTATATATGTTCATAGTAATTTGTGTCGCTAAAGAATTCGACAGAATGGATTAAAATGAGTAATAAGGGTGAAATAAACAATAATCACGATAAGGAAAAGCATAATTTAATTAGAATAATAATAATTTATGCGTTTTGGGTAATAGTGTTACTATTATTATCTTATTGGATAATCAACAATGATTGCCCATCGAAAGCGGGGAATGATGGTTGGGCAAGCTACTTTGGGAGTTTTTGGGGTGGCGTGCTTGGTGGAGGTGCAACACTTGTTGCGGTGGTCTATACAATAAACGACAATAAAAGAGAGAATGAAAGAAAATCGAAGGAAGCGAAAGAAGAAAAGATTAAGAAAAGTGCATTAATAATATATTATGATTTTGATTTTGCTTTCAAAGATATCAAAATGTTTATGAGAGATTATGTGAATCGCACAAAATACAGGCCAGGAGAAGACTTGAAGAAGTGTGATCATGAAAAGTTTAAGAAGAGTATGAATCAATTAAAGCAGTTTTATTTTGATTCGACTTGGATACATACAGTTGCTGAACTTTATGATGTAAATATTTCTAAGAGTAAAAAGATTGACTCAGAGAAAATAAAGAGAATATATGCAATTTATGGTCACTTTATGACAATAAACAAAAGCATTGAGTCCCCAGAAAACTTTGAGTTGTGCAGAAGAGCGTTAGACTCGATGAACCAAATAGTTAAGGCAACTAGTGAAAACGAGAATTTCAGTATCATATTAAACGATCAAGATTTGATAGATGATTTGAAAGAAATTGCAGAACTAGGTTAGTTTCTATTTGTTAGGCGACCTCTGCAAGAAAATTGAACAGATTAAAATACACGTCGCAGAAGGTATGTTGCTTTGTAATCGGTATCTGTGAGACGATATCACGCTATAAGTTCATAATCTATGTCAAACTTATAATGTTGCAGCGCTCGTTGAGATTGAAGAACGTATCACAAAACAAGAGTGCGAGTGGGAAAAGAATAATAATTACAAAGTGATAATACGTATCAAGATAAAGTTAGAATGCACAAAAAAGATGGGAAGTCAAATGAACGGTAAAGTAAGTTGGAAGGTATTTGCGTATAAATTTGATGGACAGGAACGAGAATCATTTCAAGACTTATCATATCTTTTATTCTGCAGGAAATTCAATATTGAAAACGGATTGCCTAGGTTTTATAACCAGCATTATATAGAGACTGATCCGATTAGGATTTCTGATTCTGAGATTGTTGGCTTTCAATCGAAATACTATGATCGTAGGGTTATTACCAGTACTCAAATTAATGATCTTGAGACAGAAATTACAAATTGTAAGATAAAACATTCTGACATCACACAGTTATACTTTTTCCTTAATTGTGAGTTCTCTGAGAGCAGCAACGCAAACAGAACAAAAACGAAAGCCCAGATAAATCTTGAGGAATTCGCTCAAAATAAAGGAATTTCTATTGAGTGGGTACTGCCAAGTAATCTAGAAGTGATTCTACAAAAAGAAGAATATCGGGATATTTGGGAGTATTATTTCGGCCCGGTGGAAAAAGAAAACGCAAGTGCCAATGGTTTAAAAGGGTATGTTGAAAGCATTATTGAGTACTATGAGAAAGAAGAGGGCCATCGCATTTGTGGGAAAGAATCATTAAAAGATGCATACATCCCAACTTATATTAAGGGAAGACAAAGGCAATCCGTAAAATCATTATTAGAAGCATTCGTTCAAGGAAATGATAGAATAGTTGTTATTTATGGAGAACCCGGTCATGGAAAAACTTCTATTTGTATAAGAGCTGCATATGCTTTTTATAAAGAACGGTGGCTTGAGAATAGTGTGAAAAATGTTTTTTGGTTTTCTTTGAATCCGACGGGGACCCTCGCAATTAATTATGAGCATAGAACATTTTCGTTAGAAAAGCTTTTGTCTTGGGGAAATAATAAAAACGAACGCATAAACACTGTTGATGTCAAGGAGCTGGACGGTTCATTAGTATTTTTCGATGGCTTTGATGAACTTATAGAGAATATCAGGAATTTGACGAGCGGTTATTTTGACAGTTTGGAAAAATTTATTGATGAATATATTTCTGAGTTTGTAAAAACAAATAATGTACATGTTGTTATCACAAGTCGAAAGTTGTGTATACAAAATGAGTTTACTGAAGGAGAAAAGAAAGAGGATTATATTAGTGGAGTGCCGTGTCATGAGTTAGACTTAATGAATTCTGATGATCAGGATAATTGGCTGACTAATTATCTTATACGAGTTAAGAAAAATGAACAAATAGACTCGGGAGAGGTAGAAACATTTATAGAGAACTTCAAAAAAAGCAGAAAAAACAAGACTTTTTTGAAGCTGACTGGTGTTCCTATTCTATTTAGGATGATTGTATATAATAAGTTAGATGAGGGTTATGCAAACACGGTTGAGTTATATGATGAATTGTTCAAACGATTGATACGTAATCATAATAAGTACTATGAATCACAAAGAGTTAGAGCTGAATTAGAGACTTTAGCTAGGGATATTTTTGAAGGCAACGATAACTCGATTCAGATTCAAGATGCCGTTCAAGAAGAATCGTATGTAACTGAATGGCTGTATTACTTCTATATAGAAAACATTGGAAAACAAGTAGTTGCTTTTTTCCATCGTAGCTTTTATCAGTATTTTCTCGCAGATTATATATTCAAATCTCTATCAGTTTGTAGAGATGAAACAAAAACAATAGTGTTATTAAAGCTGTTAACACGAAGAAAACTTGATCCGACAACGCTGCAATACATTTTCGAAAGGAATAGAATTAAAAAGAGTGACGTAAGCACGATTATTCATTCAATTGTTGAATACATAGTGAAACATGATGCGGTCATTACGCCGGTGTATGATCTCAGCTGGAGTGCTGAAATAGGAAAACTGAATCAAACAAAGAACCTGTTATGGAATATTATTGGGATTATATCGGTGGTATCTAAGAAGTTTAAATACTCACAGGGTTTTTGTGATTTAATTTCCTCTTATGATTGCCCAGGGATAGTATTTTCTTCACATAATATTTCTAATACTATGGTTGATTTAAGTCATAAAAAAATCAACAACGGAGTATTCAATACAGGTTATTTTGATGGAGTAATTGCTGATTCATCGGAATGGTTTGGTTCTAACTTTTATGCTGCGCGCATGCGTAAGGCATCTTTTAAAGGAGCATCATTATCGTATTGTAATTTGGGAGCAGCCCAATTGTTAGGGATTCACTTAGAAGGAGCATTTCTGTTTAATGCAATTCTCGTGCGTGCAAAACTTAGGGATGCACATCTTTCAGACACAGTTATGATAGGGGCAGATTTGTACAAAGCAAACCTTAGGTTTGCTGATTTGACGAGAACAAATCTGACCTATGCAAACTTAGACAACGCAAACCTTGATAATGCAATACTTTATGGAACTATACTGAAAGGGGCGAAATTAAAAGGGGCAAGACTAACGGTCAGTAGTTTCCAAGAAGTAGATCTTTCTGGGGCAGATTTGCAAGAGACACATTTGGAAAAAGTTAAAATCATAAATGCAGATATAAAAGCAGTAAATTTCACAGGAAGCGATATGCGCAATGCTGTGATTAAAGACACTCAGTTTGATAATGCTTCATTTGATTCAGTTTATTTTACTGGAGCTATATTTGAAAATGTAACCTTTAGTAACGTCAGCATGAACGGAGCTCGATTTAACAAGGTAACAATGAAAAATGTTACCTTTACCCGAGTTGATTTATCAAATGCTTTTTTCCGGAGAGGCGAGTTAGATAATGTTAGTTTTTCAATGGTGGAATTCAATCGAACTTCTTTCAGAAAAGTAGATTTTTCAACTACATCTTTTTATAATTCGATATTTCATAGGGCTTTTTATACATATTGTGATCTTACAAATGTGTTCTACAAATACTGTGATTTATCAAATATGGGATTCCTTTCGAATCCTACTAAGAATATGGTCTTAGATATGTGTGGAGTAGAAGGGACACTCTTTAGAAATATGGATATAGATAAACTTACACTTGTTAATACCGATATTCAGAAGGCAACTATAAAAGATTTTCAAACTGAATAGGCTATTTTGGACTCCTGTGTAACGCAAGAACAATGTAGATTAGATCTGGCAAACAATATTAGTGTATAGAACGAGAGAATAGAGAATTTTTTAAGGGCAATAACGTAAAGAGAAGAGATTATTCTTGGAGAGAATTGATGCCGATTTGTTTTTTTAATACAAATTATGAAATTCAGTATAGATGTCAATATTCTATACAGCAAGAATGTATTACTGTAAATGTCGAGTATGATATTGGACAGGAAATAGAATCCGAGAATGGTATGCGGGTTTGGGCAGTTGGTACAAAATTTCCTAACAGGGATATTTTAGTTGTAGATATGGAAAAGAATAAGTCGTATCTTCTAAAGAACGCATACTACACTGGTAACTTTGAAAGATATGGACTATACGATTCTAAGCATAATACATCTTTTGAGTCCCATATATGTATAATCTCTACCAATACGAATGCCCTGATGAAACTGCCCCCTATGCCAAAAATCAAAAAGATTCAGTTATACAGTAAAGCTATCATAGAACATATGGGGCATCCAAGCATCAGAATAATTCGAACAGACAATGAGTACTCGATAATTATGTCAAAGAGAAAAAATGAAAAAAGCATATCGGTGAACACTAATAATATTAAGAATTTGGTGCTTTCGGATGATTGGAATAGCAGTTCGGATCTTTTTTCTGTTTCTGTAGAAATCACAGGATATTTAGAATTGGAGCTAAGCCGAAGGATAAACTATACTGAGGCATATAATTACATCTATGAAGTAATGATTTATATGCAACTGTTTCGTCCTGGAAAATTTCACATTGATAAAATATTTACAGAGATAGATGGATGCATTTATGAATTCTTTATTGCTCTTCGAGAACCTAAGTATACAGAAAGGGAGAGAGATTATTCGACGAAATTAAATCTGTTAGATTTTTTGAAAGAGTGTTATAACAGAATTCCTTACAGAAAAAGTAAAGACGAGATTAGGAATATCCCGTACGTTGTTATGAACTCATATCGTAGTATTGAAGATAATTTTCTTATGCTTTTCAGATTCGTTGAATGCTTTTATAAGCGAAAAGGCATTAGGATGTTCATGACTAAATGCCTTCAAGAACATTATAAAGAAACGCACAATATTTCAGATGAACAAATTGATAATTACGCACAGGAGATTATTTGTTTGAGAAATCACTACGTGCATGCTGGATACCATATAAAAAATGGCGCATTAAGAATAAGTTTTGGTGATGAGGAAAAATCTAAGAATTATACTGTAGCAGTAGATTTTAAATGGATTCATGAAAGAACAAAAATGTTGTATACTGTGGTTATAGATATTATTTTTGTTGAAATGCTGGATATAAAAGAGTATAAGTACGATAGGTCTTTGGGACAGTAGCACGCGAATCGACGGAGTAATAAAGCAAATCAATTATATGTAAGCAATGAAGGACAATAATAGTTTTATAAATGTATCGGAAGATACAGATAATACAAATTCAGTCTCGTCAAGGTTGAATGATGATAAAGCGCCAGAGAAAAGCCAAACTGGTAAATGTGCAGATAATCAGATTTGCGATAAAATGTCAAAGGTAGCAAATGACAATCCACAAATTAAAGAAACAAAGAGTAGCAGTAAACAGTTAGCTAAGCAAAAAGGCATTCACATACAAATTAATTGTTTATTAAAGAGATTACATAAAAAAATGCAAGATCCTGCTATAGCCTTAGTTATAGCTATTTTAACTCTTCTTATCGCTCTCTATGGAATTTATCGCCCAGAATTATTTAATCGCGAAGGAACTAATCTGCAAAACGGGGATATGATTATAATGACTACCAATGGTGAGGAGGCTTCCTACGTTACTGATGAATCATCTGGTTTACCAAAGGATGAAGTTGATAATGAGAGTTCTTATGTTACCGATGAATCATCTGGTCTACCAAAGAACGAAGGCGATGATGAGGCGGTGGCTCTTGATATTTCTAATACAGAAGAAATACGATGGGCTTATGGCGGTACACCGATAAAATTGTATTATAAAGAAAGTGATCCTTTAATAAAGAGTTGGATTTATTATGATTATGAGAAGGAAATAAATCTGCTAGATTTTTATATCACTTTGAAAAAAGAAGAATTAGATTATAATAAAATGGTTTGGTTTTATCGATATAATTTACCAATCGAGGAAGGATTTCCACCAACTATTTATTTATCAGCAAATCTTCTACCAAACAATACTATTGAATGTGTGTGGACTAGATATAGAGACGAGAATTTTAAAACCCACGAACTTATTGAGAGACCAAGTGGTTATATTTTATCAAAAGAGAATCCTTATTTAGATTACTTTATAGATATTACCAATCTTCTCACTGACACCGCCTATTACTCATTAAATATAAGCTGTGACTATTTAGAAAACGGTAACAACCATTCAATTAATCTTGATACTATAACATTTATTTATGTTGACATGGAAGAATCAGAGTTTTTGGAGTTTTATAAAAGCGTCCAGACATATTAAAAGAATCGTTTATATGATAGTGAGGAATTCTCTCTATATATAGGATGCCTATATAATAGTGACCAATTATTGACCAAACAAAATCTGATAAAACGATATAACTGAAATAATAAATATAAATCTTGTGGTTCACTTATTACATAAATAACAAGATATAGCGAAAACCATAAGAGCATTATAGAATTCGAATAATGCAAAAACGCTGGGAGCCCGCATAAATATCGGGCTCTCATTTTTTCGTCTACAAAATGTCTACATTATTTTGCACTTTGATGATATTAAATAATGGAAAGTTGACTTTTCGAAAGAAATCTCCGACGATGACAAGCCAAAGAGTGAGAGAATTATAGCGCTTTTTGCCGATGCGTTTTGTAATAGAATGACNATCAAAAGGTCGATCGTTCATAGTGAGTCACTCCTCGTTCATCAGTATATTTTTTATTTTACTCCACACCCAAAATGAATCAAATCGAATTCTAAAATGACAAATGCCGGGGACACTCAAAAGAATTATGGGACCTCATTTTTATCGTCTGCAAATATGATTCTGACAGATTCGAGGGACACGATGTGAGAAATATTGTATACTTAGAGCTGAATACAACTAACGCGGGAGGTCAAAATCATGCAGGCATTTCTTGTATTTCAGAGTGATTTCGGAATGGCGGACGGTGCCGTAAGCGCCATGAAGGGAGTAGCCTATTCGGTGGATCCAAGCCTTGTGATCAGTGATATTACCCATGAAATAACACCTTATAATATATTCGAAGCATCCTATCGCCTTTTTCAGACGCTGCCTTATTGGCCGGCGAATACCGTTTTCGTATCTGTCGTGGACCCGGGTGTGGGCACCAGCCGGCAGAGTGTCATAGCCAGGACAGCCGGCGGGCAGTATATCGTTACCCCCAATAACGGAACACTGACCCACATAGCAGCTTTTTTGGGCATTACTGAGCTTCGGCTGATCGAAGAGCAG
>OCVV011335433.1_pt1 | contig 10373 bp, 10 predicted proteins | sample 1539721 | NCBI WGS metagenome assembly OCVV01 (sample SAMN02144230, study PRJEB22623) | gut metagenome | biome: sheep rumen | host: Ovis aries | place: New Zealand
AGGACCCCCTGATTAACAGTCAGATGCTCTAACCGACTGAGCTAAGGAAGCTTGCTTTTTCGAAAGCGGGTGCAAAAGTACTGCTTTTTTTTGACATGACCAAATTTTTTGGCAAAAAAATGCATTTTTATATCACTTTTTTTGAAAAATCCCCCAATTTGGGGCTAAAAATACGAAAAAATGAAAAAAATCTTAGGTTTAGGGAACGCGTTGACCGACATCCTTCTTCAGGTGAGTGAGGACGATTTGCGCGAACTCGGATTTCCGAAAGGAAGTATGAATCTGATCTCGAAAGACCAGGCTGAGCAGATCCAATACCGTTTCCTTTCTGTTCGTAAACGCATGGTGGCCGGTGGTTCAGCCTCCAACACCATCAACTGCATCGCTTCTCTCGGTGGCAAAGCTGCTTTTATCGGTAAGATCGGAAACGACGAAGTCGGCGATTTTTACCGTGAAGACATGCTCAAAAACGGAGTTAAGCCGATTCTCTTACTCTCTCAAACGGCAATGTCCGGCTTTTCTATCGTCCTTGTTACGCCCGATGGCGAGCGCACGTTTGCTACGTACTTAGGCGCGGCTTCGGAATTATGCGCGGACGATATTCAAAAGGACGCCTTTACGGGCTTCGACATTTTCCACATTGAGGGCTACCTCGTGCAAAACCATGAGCTGCTCGAGAAATCCATCCGTCTTGCCAAAGAAGCAGGCTGTATGGTCTCGCTCGATTTGGCGTCTTACAATGTGATCAACGAAAATCACGCTTTCCTCAAAGACCTTGTGAAGCAGTACGTGGACATCGTCTTTGCCAACGAAGACGAGTCTTTCGCTTATACGCACCTTAATCCCGAGGAGTCTGTTCAGATGATGGCGGAGCAATGCGACATAGCGGTGGTCAAAGTGGGCAAGAACGGTTCGTATGTGCAGCAGGGCAGCAAGCGTCATCATATCGGCGCTATTACCACTTCTTGTACCGATTCCACCGGCGCAGGAGATTATTTTGCAGGTGGTTTCCTCCACGCGCTCGCGGATGGATTTGATATCCGTCGTTGCGCCGAGATCGGAACGATTGCTGCCGGACGCGTAGTAGAGGTCGTCGGCACGAAACTGCCGGATGAACAATGGGAAGAGATCCGTCGTATATGCGCGCTCTACCGCGGATTCATGCAGAAATATGATAAGGATTAAATATCAAATGTCAAATAACCAATAAAAATGAAATTTTTCTATATCCTCTATCAATACCTCGTCGCGTGGCCGGTATTCCTGGTAATTACCATCTTTACCGCCATTTTCACCATCATCTTTGTTCCGTTCCGCAATGCGGAGTTTGTGCATAAAGAGCAGCAGTTCTGGTCCAAATGCGCCTTCTGGCTTTTCTTCCTGCCGGTGAGCGTGGATGGTTTTGAGAACATCAAATCCGGTCAGAGTTATGTCTTTGTGGCGAATCATCAATCGATGTTCGATGTATGGCTTGTCTATGGCTGGTTGCCGGTAGTGTTCAAATGGCTGATGAAAGCCGAATTACGCAAAGTGCCTTTCGTGGGAACGGCGTGCAAAGCAGCGGGGCATATATTCGTCGATCGCCGCAATGCGAAAGCTGCCATGGAGAGTTTGCGGGAGATAGAGAAACAGTTGACCAACGGCGTTTGTACGGTCATTTTTCCGGAAGGAACGCGTTCGCTCAACGGCGAAGTGGGACGTTTCAAACGCGGAGCATTCCAGATAGCTATGGATCTTGGTCTGCCGGTTATACCGCTTTCGCTCAGCGGCTGTTTCGAGGTCTTGCCTAAAGGCAAACCGTTCGTGCATCGCCACGCCGTACATATGCATGTGGGCGAACCGATAGACATCAAGCAGTTCAAAGACGCGGAGGGCAAGCCCGATGCCAATGCCGCCATCGAAGCCGTCCGCAATGCCGTAATAGCAGGAATAAAGAATGTATAATTTTAAATTTATAATTTATAATCATGTTTTCCGATCCGAAAGATTGTCTCTATTGCCAGAACAATGAGACCTTACACAATTTGATGATAGAGATCGCGCACTTGCGCGTATCGCGTGCGTTCGTATTTAAGGAGCAGACTTACCACGGTCGTTGCTTAGTGGCTTATGACGAGCATGTGAACGACCTCAACGAGTTGTCCGATGAGCAACGCAATGCGTTCATGGCGGATGTAGCCGATGTGACGCGCGCTATGCAGAAACTCTTCAAACCCGAGAAGATCAATTACGGCGCTTATTCCGACAAACTGAGCCACCTGCATTTCCATCTGGCGCCCAAATACGTGGATGGACCTGATTACGGCGGCACTTTCCAGATGAATCCGGGCAAAGTGTATCTCTCCGACGCTGAATACGCAGAGATGGTAGCTGCCCTCAGAAAAGAGTTAGGTAAATAATCTCCTTCCTTTTAGGAAGGGTCGGGGTTCGGCTATTTATGCTTTTTCGTGAAATAATAGGACAAGAGGGCGTCAAACAACAGTTGCGCCAATCCGTGCGTGAGGGACGAATCCCTCATGCGCAACTTTTTGCCGGAGTCACGGGAATCGGCAAGCTGCAATTAGCGCTCGCGTACGCCCAATATCTCAATTGTCCCCATCGGACAGAGGAAGACAGTTGCGGAGTATGCCCCACTTGTCTGCAGTTTGAGAAACTGCAACATCCCGATTTGCATTTCGTTTTCCCTATCGTCAAGACAGACGATGCGGACACCTGCGACGCCTATTTGGATGCGTGGCGGGGGATCATCCTCAAAAAGCACTATTTCGACCTCGACGATTGGCACAAAGCGCTCGGCGTGGAGACCAAACAGTCGATGATATATGAGAAAGAGAGTGGGGAAATACTGCGTAAGTTGAGCCTCAAGCCTTACGGCGACGGATACAAAGTCATGATCATCTGGCAACCCGAGAAGATGAATGCCACTACCTCGAACAAACTGCTCAAGTTATTGGAAGAGCCGCCGGCACAAACGGTCTTTGTGATGGTCTCCGAACACCCCGAGCAGTTATTGGCTACGATTCAATCCCGCGTGCAGACGATCCTCATCCCTCGTTTGGAGACAGAGACCATCGCTGAGGCGTTGACCCGGAAAGGAATAGATCCGACCAAGGCAACCGACATCGCACGGATAGCGAACGGCAGTTATCTCGCTGCCCTCAAAAAGGTCGATGAATCCGATGAGAATAAGCAGGAATTGCGCGATTTCATCGCACTTTTCAGGGATGCCTATACCGTGGGAGTGTTGAAAGACCCCGTGAAGAAATTCGAATCCCTCAAACGCCTGAAGCAATGGAGTTTGGACATGTCGGATAGCAAATTAGTGGGGCGCGAGAAACAGAAACATTTCCTCCAATACGCCCAGCAACAGGTGCGCGAGAACTATATCCGCAACATCGGGCGTGAAGAACTGAATTACCAGATGGAAGACGAGCGGGCATTCTCCGCCAAGTTTGCGCCGTTCATCCATTCCGGCAATGTGGAAGCAATCATGAACCAGCTCGACCTCGCGGAACGGCAGATAGAGCAGAACGGAAATGCCAAAATCATTTTCTTCGACCTCTGTTTGCAGATGATCGTGCTCATCAAAAAACCAAGACCCTGAACAACCTCAAACAATCAAACAACCTCAAACAAATGAAGAATTATACCGTTGGAACCGGACATAATGAGTTAAGCGCAGCAGCTACGAAGCGCAATTCCGCACACATGCTGCCCGTGAGCGATTGGCTCAGTGATCTGCCGGAAAATACGCAGTTGACGGATTTGGTGGAAGCGCAGTTCAAGAACACGCGCAAAGGCTATTTCCATAACACGCAGCACTTGCCTTTGGAGAAAGGCGTCAAAGTGGTGGTGGAAGCGAATCCCGGCTACGATGTGGGCGAAGTAGTGCTTACCGGCAAACTGGTGGAACTGCAAATGAAGAAGAACCGCATCGATTCGTCCCGCTATGAAGTGCGTCAGGTGATCCGTATCGCTACGGATGAGGACCTGGAGAAAGCCCGTTTGGCGCATCTGAGGGAACAAGAGACCATGATCAAAGCGCGCCAGATCGCCAAATCGCTCGGTTTGGAGATGAAAATAGGCGATGTGGAATACCAAGGCGATGGCTCCAAAGCGATCTTCTTCTATATCGCTGACGGCCGTGTGGATTTCCGCCAACTCATCAAAGTGTACGCCGAGACCTTCCGTATCCGCGTAGAGATGAAGCAGATCGGTGCGCGCCAGGAGGCAGGACGCATCGGAGGAACGGGTCCCTGCGGACGTGAACTATGTTGCTCCACATGGATGATCAATTTCTCGTCCGTCGGAACAGGAGCCGCACGTTTGCAGAACATCTCTCCGAATCCCCAGAAGTTAGCCGGCATGTGCGCTAAACTCAAATGCTGCCTGAATTACGAAGTGCCGGTATATGAAGACGCTTCCAAACAGTTGCCCTCGCGCCATGCGCAGTTGGAGACGAAAGATGCTACGTTCTATTTCTTCTCCTCCGACCCCTTGGCAGGAACGATCACTTATTCCTCCGACCAGCATGTACCGGCTAATTTGACGACCCTCACAGCCGCCCGGGCGCATGAGATCATCGCCATGAACAGACGAGGCGAGAAACCCGACACCTTAGAAGGAACACGTACCGTTTCTGCCGAAATAGGTTACCAGACAGGTCATGGCGACGTAACGCGTTTTGACAAGAAGAAGAAACACCGCGGTGACCGACACGACAGGAGAAACAAACAGCAATGAAAAGATCGCTTATCGTCATAGGAATAGCGCTGGTGTCGCTGGCTTTGACAGCTTGCCGTTCGGATATCGTCTATACGCAGTTTTACCCGATTTCATCGGCTCAGTGGCATATGGATTCGGTCGCGCATTTTGAGTACCAAATCGCCGATACCGACGCCGATTACCGGATGTTGATCTATGTCCGTCATACCGAGCGCTATCCGTATCAGAACATGTGGCTCTTTGTGGGGGACAGCCTGCATCGGGACACGATAGAGTTTTACCTCGCGGATGATCGCGGACAGTGGTTAGGCGACAAACACCACGGTTTTGTGGAGATGCCTGTGCTGTATGAAACGAATTACCATTATGCCGATACAGGCCGTTATGACCTTACTATTCAGCATGGTATGCGTGATTCGCTCTTACGAGGTATTACCGATATTGGCGTGGAAATAATAAAATGCGAAAATGAGTAAATGATTTCATGGGAAAGAATAAGTTAAAAAAGTTCGCTGAAATGGAGACATTCAGCAATGTGTTCCAATGCGGCGCACGGGAAATGCTGCCGGAAAACCAAGTCCATGAGATGGCAGGGCATTGGAGAGAGCGTTATTTCCATAATGATCATCCGATAGTGTTGGAATTAGGTTGCGGACGTGGAGAATACACGGTGGGGCTCGCGCAGAAATACCCGGAGAAGAACTTCATTGGCGTTGATATCAAAGGTGCGCGTATGTGGGCAGGTGCCAAACAGGCGGTACAAGCCGGCTTGAACAATGCCGCTTTTCTGCGTACCAATATAGAAATAATCACTTCTTTCTTCGCCAAAGATGAAGTGGATGAGATCTGGATCACGTTCTGTGACCCGCAGATGAAGAAAGCCACCAAGCGTCTGACAAGCACCTATTTCATGCAGCGCTACCAGCAGATTGTGAAACCTTCCGGCTTGATCCATCTCAAAACGGACAGCCCTTTCCTCTATACTTATACCACCGAAATGCTGCGGCTTAATCCCTATCCGGTGCTTTGTGCAACGGATGATTTGTACGGCGAAAAGACCGATGGAATCGAGGCTTTTGAGGATGCGAAGGCGCTTCAGACCCATTATGAGAAACAGTGGCTCGACCGAGGGTTGAGTATCAAATATATCGAGTGGCAACTCGCGCCCCTTGCACAATGGGAAGAGCCCACCATTGAAATAGAAAAAGATAATTATCGTTCATACGGCAGAAACTATGTATCCACAACAAATCATTGATGCGTTACGCCATGTCCGCTATCCCGGAACAGGCAAAGACTTGATTGAAAGCGGTATGTTGGAGGATGATATCCGTATCTCCGGCTTTGAGGTGTCCTTCTCGCTTATTTTCCCCAAGGACAATGACCCTTTCCTTAAATCGGTGGTGAAAGCCACCGAAGTGGCATTGCAGACTTATATCGATCCGAACACTACGGCGCATATTAACACCAAATTCGTAAAGCAAAACCTTCCCGCTGACGCAAAAGCACCGGCTATCCGCGCGAAGCATATTATCGCTATTCATAGCGGTAAAGGCGGTGTCGGCAAATCTACTGTGACAGCCAACTTGGCGGTTGCCTTGGCGCAGAAAGGCTATAATGTGGGCTTGCTGGATGCGGATATTCATGGTCCCTCTATGCCGAAGATGTTCCGTTGCGAGGACGCGCGGCCGTACTCGGTGGAAGAAGACGGACGGACGATGATCGAACCGATTGAACAGTACGGCGTGAAGATGCTCTCTATCGGTTTCTTCGTGAACCCCGAGCAAGCCGTTATTTGGCGGGGAGGAATGGCTTCCAATGCTATCAAACAGTTGATTGAAGACGGACATTGGGGCGAACTGGATTATTTCCTCATTGACCTGCCTCCCGGAACAAGCGATATTCACTTGACCCTTATCTCCGAATTGCAACTGACAGGCGTCATTGTAGTTACTACTCCGCAGCCCGTGGCGCTGGTCGATGCCCGCAAAGGTGTGGAGATGTTCCGCAACGAGAAAGTGAATGTACCTATCGTCGGTCTCATCGAGAACATGGCTTGGTTCACGCCGGCGGAGTTACCGGAAAACAAATACTATATCTTCGGCAAAGACGGCGGAAAAGCCCTGGCGGAAGAGTTGAATATCCCCTTGTTGGGACAAATCCCGCTGGTACAATCTATCCGCGAAGGCGGCGATGAGGGAATACCTGTTGCCCTGCAAACAGGGCATCCCGCAGCGCAAGCATTTGAAGAGATAGCGAACCGATTATAAACCATCAAACAATTCACAATGTCCCGAACTGCTGAACTCGGCTCTGCGCCGGTACATAAACTCCTTTGGAAATACGCCCTGCCTGCCATCATTGCCATGACGGCTACTTCGCTGTATAATATTGTGGACAGCATTTATATCGGTCACGGTTGCGGTGCACTCGCTTTTGGTGCTTTGACGGTTGCCAAACCCTTCATGGATATATGTGCGGCGTTCGGTAGTCTGGTGGGTGTGGGAGCATCCTCGCTCCTGGCTATTTATCTGGGCGAGAAGGATTACGACCGTGCGAATCGCGTATTGGGTAATGTGATTGTCATGAATATTATCCTTTCAGCGATTGTCATGGCGGTGGGTCTGATCTGGTTAGACCCGATTCTAATGGCGTTCGGCGCCAGTGAAGACACCTTATTATACGCGCACGAGTATATGGAGATTATTCTCTATGGAAATATTCTGACGCATATCTATTTCGGCCTCAATGCTTTGTTGCGCTCGGCGGGGCATCCGCGTTTCTCCATGACAGCTACCATCGTAGCCGTGGTGATCAATATCATTCTGGACCCTATCTTCATCTTCGGTCTCGAAATGGGTGTTCGGGGAGCAGCGCTCGCTACGGTGATCTCGCAGGCAGTGGCGGTTGTTTGGCAGGTAACCAAATTCATGGATAAGAACGAGTTAGTCCGGTTTCATCGGGGAATTTGGCGCCTCAACAGACATATTACCTCTCGTGCGTTAGCCATCGGCATGTCGCCTTTCCTCTATAATATCGCGCATTGCTTCGTGGTGATTATCATTAATAACCAGCTGAAGAATTTCGGAGGCGATTTGGCGATCGCTTCATACGGCGTCATCAACCGTCTGACTTTTGTCTTTGCGATGATGGTCATGGGCTTGAACCAGGGAATGCAACCTATCGCCGGTTATAACTACGGCGCCAAGCAATACGACCGGATGTTGCGTTCGTTCTATCTCACTTGTATCTATGCTACCGGTGTAATGGGCATTGTGTTTGTATTGGGCGAGTGTTTCCCCGAGCAAATGACCCGTATGTTCACGCATGACCAGATGCTCATAGACCAAACGATCCGTCCGATGCGGATTATCTGCTCCACGATGCTGATCATCGGTTTTCAGATGGTAACGGGTAACTTGTTCACCTCTATCGGCAAAGCGGGCAAGGCTATTTTCCTCAGCCTCACGCGCCAGGTGCTCTATCTGATCCCGTTAGCGCTCTGGATGCCGATGCTGTTTGCAGACCCCTTGGACGGCGTGTGGTGGTCGATCCCTGTTTCGGACTCGCTATCGGCGGTAACGGCGGTGATTGTGCTCATTGCCGCGCGCAAAAGTGTGCATTTGGAAGAATCATAAAATAAGATGATTATGAAAAACACAAATCTCAAAAAACTCTCTGTAGCCGGAGTATTGTTAGCCGGCTGGTTAATGGCAAAAGCGTCCGTTGTAACCTATACATCGGATAACACCACTGTTTTCAAGAACCCCGAAAGAGGTTTCACCGAAGAACTGAATGGTAAGGTAACCGAAAGCAATCCTTACCGTGTAAAGAACCAGATCAGCAGCAACTGGGGCAAAAGGGATTGCATGACCATGCTGGTTGTTCTCTACAACTTCGGCAATTTCAAGAGCCAGGATCTGCCGGATAAGATCCTCAGCGGCTTTGACGAGGACATGCAAACGCTGCGTGACATGGGCTTGAAATGTGTGTTGCGTTTCGCTTATACCGAGCGGGAGAGCGACAAGAAAGACGCCAAACCCGAATGGGTGAAACGCCATTTGGAGCAACTCAAACCCCATCTTGCTGCCAATGCCGATGTCATTTATGTGCTGGAAGCAGGCTTTGTGGGTGTCTGGGGGGAATGGTATTATTCCGAGAACTACGGCAACGAGACCCAGCATGTGACTGCTAACCGCCGCAAGGTGATCGAGTACCTGTTCGAGAACGCACCCGAGGACCGTTTTATTCTCTTCCGCTACCCGATGATTCAGCAGGAGTACCTGAGGGACAAACAACCGTTGACGGCAGCGGAAGGTTTCAGCGGTACGCAGAAAGCGCGTATGGGATGCCATAACGATGCTTTTTTGCACGACTGGGGTAACATGGGCACCTACGCCAGCGATGACGAAGACGATGATCCGGCTATGCGTCAGTATGTAGCTACACAAACGCTCTATGTGCCGAATGGAGGGGAGACGAATATCGACGATGATGATAAACTGGCGGAGAAACGATACAAAGAAGCTCCTTCCGAGATGAGCAAATACCACTGGTCTTTCTGCGGCTCTACTTATGCTACGCCGGTAACGAGCAGATGGCGTAATAGCGGGTTGTTTGACACCCTCAATATCCATATGGGCTACCGATATAATATGGTGAACGGCGAGTATAGTGACGAGGTGGCGCCGGATGGAAAGATGAATGTCACCATCCGCGTACGAAACGACGGCTATGCACCTATTTATAATAAACGCACGGCGTATATCGTGCTCAAAGGAGCGGATACATATGTCCTGCCGCTCAAATCGGACCCGAGAAGGTGGTTGCCGAACGGCGTTGTGTCCGCGATTAACGAGCAGGTGGACATTCCTCAAAATGCCAAAGAAGGAACGTACCGGCTCTATCTCTGGTTGCCGGATGAGTATGAGTCGATTAAGAACGATCCGCGGTATGCCGTCCGTCTGGCGAACAAGGATGTATGGGATAGCGAAACCGGTATGAACAAACTGAATGCCTCGGTAACCGTCTCTAAAACCGCCTCGAAAGACCCCGGAAATTTGCCGGACGTGCCCACACAGGACAACCCTTCGCTCTCTGCCGGGAGTTCGAAAATACCTTGTAAGATGATTGAAAACGGAATCTTTTATATATTGATGCCCAATGGAAAAAAATACTATTGTTTTTGATTTAGGCGGGGTGATTATTAACCTCAATGTGCCCCGGTGTGTAGCTAATTTCAAGCAGCTGATGACGGAAGAGAACGTCCGCAATGTGTTAGGAATAGACGATGATGGCGAGGGAGTAGTAGCTGTCAGTGCGGCTACCAAGCAGTTGATGCACGATTACGAGTACGGAAACATCTCCACCGATGAGTTCCTCCATACACTTCAGGAGTATTGCTTCGAAGGAACGACCATTGACCAGATCCGAGCGGCGTGGCTGAGTATGCTGGACGAACTGCCGCAAGAGCGTCTGGATTATATCGCGTCGCTGCGTGAGAGAGGATATAGAACGATCTTGCTCTCTAATTCCAATGAATTGCATTGGGATCCGATTTGGGAGCAATACAACTTGGGCGCGTATTTTGATGCGGTGTTTGCCTCGCATCATCTGCATATGGCGAAGCCGAACAAGGAGATCTTTGA
>OCVV011151407.1_pt1 | contig 10371 bp, 18 predicted proteins | sample 1539721 | NCBI WGS metagenome assembly OCVV01 (sample SAMN02144230, study PRJEB22623) | gut metagenome | biome: sheep rumen | host: Ovis aries | place: New Zealand
GTCTTATGCTTGTATGGAAGATGTGGCTCTGCATTATCCTGAATCAGTACATCATTCCGAACCATCTGTATTTGCGCGATACCCATATCACTTGACCAGAAGGTTTTATATCCTTGTGGTTTCTGCAGGGCACCATCATCTTCAAGAACCCGAAACAGAAATAAGAAAAAAGCGCGAAAGGAATGAAGTATGAATACAGCATTAACACGTTTGAATACGTACTATAGAAAAACAACGCGATTTGTTACGACCAGAAATGTCGCCCATGTTATTGAAGGGAAGTTTGGATGTGCTAATGACAACAAAGCAGTCACTGCTGTATTACCTTTTGACCTCGAAGATATGAAGTTATTGGTCACAGCCTACGATGGCTATGTACTGCTGACGGAGGAACTGGAACGGATCTTTGGGATCAGGCTCACGGAAGGATGCTTCGAAGATCTGTCTGCGATAAAGACGCTGATCCAGCGTATAAGCCCGCTTTACGAAGATGATGTCGCCTGGGGTGACCAGGAAGTGGGGCGCATCCTGGAGGACGGCAGAATGGCCCTTGACGAGGCCGCAAAACGGCTCATGGGGTGTTGATATGGGGACGAAGGGAAGGCTTCCACATTTTGTGATCGACGCCAGATGTATGGGGATAGACACTGTCATGATGACAGCCCCTAGGGAACATAGCTCATACTTGTTCAGGCCGATCCACATGAAATTGTTAGCAGAAGCATATAACAGCTTCCTGAGGACCCAGGAAGAACTCAATGAACTTTTTGATTCAAAAGAATTAGGAGGAGATTTTCAAGGACTACGGAACATCGAAACGTTGATCCTGATTCTGAGCCCGCAATTCACGGACGGTTCAGATTGGAGCAGGGCGAGGCTCCGGAGAATGTTTGCGGGAGAGGAGCTGAGCATCGATGAGCTGGTGCAGAGGCTGATGAAGCTGCCGGTCGAAGAAGAATCTTAATTCACATAGGATAAAAAAACAGAGCCAAAGACACAGTCAGCACTGTGCCTTCCGGCTCTGTATTTTGTATCCACTCATTGCATCAGGATATTTCATCGATCAGCTGCTTCAGGCACGTCGCCTTGATCACGATGCCGAGTCCGATAGGCCGCAGGTTCTTCAAATAGGTAGCAGTGACAACGCCGAGAAGCTTGAACGTCGACACGCTGCCAGGTGTCTGGCAGGCATTTCCGAGGCTTACGAATGCCGGGCTCCCGCTGGACCCCGGGTACACCTGCGCGTCGATGATGACCTGAGGAAAGCCGTCAAAGTCAAATCCTGGATGGCTGGAAATGATCCCCTTGCGGATCAGGGGAAGATTGTTCTGGGTATCAGATATAGCCTCGGGATACCCGACAAAAAACACCGGTGCAGCCACGGACAACTCCGGCTCCTCAAAATCCGCAAGGCTCTCGTAGGGGATGGCCTTGAAGTAAAGGCTCCCCGGGAAACGGGCAAATAGCGCCGTGCAATCCAGTACAGCCAGGTCAACTTCCGGGTGCATGACCATCCTGCCGACCCTCTCGATCAGGATATGCTCACACTGCCCGACCAGTGGCCTGTCGTCCTTTGCTCTTGTGAGCCAGAGCTTTATCGTATCCACGCCGGCATGCAGTACATGCCTGTTGGAAACAAGGAAAATCTTGTAAGCGCCATCTCCAATCTGCTTTTCCAGGAAGAATCCCGTCCCAATGCATGAAGGTGTCCCTTGCTGGTCGAGGCATTCGATCAAGACTGTGGTAAAAAGTAATTGTTCAAATATATTCTCAGTCATTTCCATCTTCTGTCTTGTCATCTATATCTGTTCAAATAATGAGGGTACGGAATCTGGATCTACCTCAAAAGATTCATCCCACTGCCCCTCGGCATAACGGGGCTTTTCAACGGTGCGTATTTTGCCGTTCTCATCGATATCATACATCATATCCCCGCCGCCATACGGGATTGTCAAATGCTTGAATTCACCTGTTTCATTTGCAATAGAATCATGCCATCTCTTGATCAGGGAGTCGATCTCATCTCTTGTAGCCCCGTCTTCATAGCCTTGGAATAAGTTAAAAACGCTGAGATAAGTATCATATTCAGTTATTTCTTTATATACATATTTAAAAAGCTCAATAAACTGCGTCAGATAAACGCTTAAAAGAGGCTTGTTGTAATCCACAAGAACCTTGTCCAGCCATGCAGCTTTCTTCTCATCCGAGACCATCTTCATGTTGCTGACTTCAAGTTTCTGGTATAACAGCCAGTTCAAAAACGGATCATCGCTGGCCGGAGGAATGAGAAGCTTATCTGACAGTTCAATGATTGCAAGAAGTGCCTGTGAATAGGTTGAACACAGGTCATCGCGGACTGCGATCTTTTTTCCTGATAAGAGGCCATCAACTGTAGTCCCCAGGAGCCTTGCAACCTTAGGCAACTGGTAGACAGGTGGCGTAGATGTTTGGCCATTGTGCCATCTGCTGATCGTCGAAGTGCTGACCCCAAGCCTCCTGGCAAGCTCTTCCTGTGTGATCTTGTTGTCTTTGACATAGTCGAACAGCTGCTGCTTTATAATGTCATGGATCTCGGTTTTCCTTGTTTTTTCATCTTTTTCCTTGCTTTTGCCGCTCATATCTTCCCCTTTCCCCCAAAAATCGCCAAGTATCCCTGCGCATTTCAAAGACCATTATAAAATACATTGCCGAAAATGTGCCGGTCCGCTTCAAAAAGGATACATATAAGGGACTCAATATACATTTGCAAAATTATTAGAAGGGAAAATTGCATAAATAGGGATATGGCAGAAGGAATCGGAGAACAGATCTTAATGCTGGAACAGAAATGCTTTGACCTGTGATACAGATCCAGAGAAAAATCTCGAATACAGATCAGTGTAAAGCAGTTCCCCGCGCTAGCGGGCGCAAGCACGGGGAATAGGACTCCCATGGTGATTATTTGGAAAAGCATTGGTGTCATGTATCACCAGAAAAATATCTCGAAACCGGTAAGAAAGATGATCGCAATGACAGTCGTTGCTAAAATCGTAAGAGTTAGCGGCCAGAACATGATTGCAATTACGATTAAAAAAATCACGGCAATAACACGGATAATACCGTTCCTTGAAAGACGTTCGCAAAATCCGGAATATCCTTTTCCCAACTTACACGCAATAGAAATCAATAAGCAAACAATATTCACGAATGTGTTCCAGATTTTCTCGTCAAAACTCTCTTTATCTTTGTTGTTTTTCATAAAAATACATCTCCTTAAAGTATCATTTCTTTCTGGGTCTTATTGAAATGTCAGCCATCATTTTTTTCTAAAAGTTTTTGAACCTCGCACAAGGATACAGACTTTCTGGCATTGTCGTCAGGTTTATTTTCTATTTGTAAAGAGCTAGCCGCCCTTTCCATTTCTTCAGCGATTCCGAAAAGGCGACCTTTTTCAAAATCGGACATTTGAGGAATTGCCTTGAAAATCTTCTCTAGATAATACATCTCGTTCTTTTCCATAGGTAATTCTCCACCTCCTATGATAGCATGCAACAAAAGCGCATTTTTAGCATGTTATATGTGCTTTTGTTGCTATTATATAACATCTATGTAGAAAGGTCAATAAAACGATGTGCTTATGTTGCATTTATAAGTTTACATATGGCATTAATAAAGCTAAAATCAAATAGGCATATAATGATTACGATCAGGACAAGACTTTACAAAGATTTTTGCCCGCAGAATAGGAGGAAGCAACAAAAATGAAGGAAAGGATTGTTAAATTAAGGAAAGCCCTTGGCCTGACACAGAAACAGTTTGCGGACGGAATTGGTGTCAAAAGAGGAACTGTCTCTAATTATGAAGTTGGAAGAAATATTCCAACAGAAACTGTACAGAAGATGATCTGTAGAGTCTACGGAGTCCGGAGAGAATGGCTTGATACCGGGACTGGGGAAATGTTCGAAGAACGAAATCGATTAGAGCAGATCATGGACTTGTCTGAAGAATATCTTAAGAATGAAAGCAACTCTTTCCGCCTTCGCCTCATTTCTGTGATTTTAGGACTTTCTGAATACCAGCTCGAGGTACTTTCTGAAGTGGCGGAGAGGATCGTTGGCGAGGGTAATCCCTAACAGGAATCGAAATATCTTTTGCAAAAGCAGACATATAAAAGAATAGGAAACACTTGAGAGTAAGAGAATGCCAGGGAAAAGCGAGGCAGACGAACACGGAAAAAAGGCCAAGACCAACAACGGATACAAGCTTGATCTTCAACGTCTCGGTTCCCGTTCAATTTTGTGTCTATGGCAACATATACAGCTTTTTAACAGTACGATTACCCACCCTTACATGGAAGTAGACAGCGTCCATGTATATGATTGCGTATTTATTGCTCCAGCGCGATTCTGTCATTCCCCGGCGAGCGGGAGTATCCTGTCCGTCATATGTGAGATCTTTTCGGCAGATGCATAAATATCGTAACGTCCCGGAGATGAGCAAATATATCCCTTGTTGGCATTTCCTTTGCAGTATCTGGGGATATCAAGATCAATCGGTCCCACGGACGGTGTAACGGTTTTGGGGCTGTACCCGTTCCAGCTGACATCCGTGTCCTTGTTTTTGTAATCATACATGGAATACATGACCTTTTCATTTTCATCCATTTCTGATACAAACATACCATGCAGGGTATCGCCCAGCAGGTCTTTCAGCATATCGCGAACATCATGACAACCATTTGGCTGAAAATGTTTGTTCAGGAAAGCCTTTGATGAATACTTTTCTTTCCGGACTAGGCTTTCTTCTTCATACTATAAATATATCCTCCAGGATTTAAAATGATTTTATCATTAACCCAGGAGGATATATATCCGCATGTAGTTTACACAGAATTATATACAGTCCGAAAACATTACCGTAATATAATCCTTTTATCTAACTTTTCTCTTATTCTTTACCAGACCGAAGCCTCTTTAGCTGTTCCTGCAACTCGTCAATCTTCCTCTGGATTTCCTTTTCCTCTTGGTACGTTTGGGAAAAACCACAATTCTCCACGACCTCTGAATTCGGAAAATTCCATTTCCAATTATTGTATCGTTCAAGAGCATCTTTTTCATCTATTTCAGGGTCAGCAGGCTTGGGAAAATGGTGATCAATTCTTGCTTTTTGCCATTCATGAAGCAATTTATTCATCGCCTTATCTTCAAAAAAAACACCAATTTTGGCGTCCTTTACCCGGTCTTCCTTATTAATATAAATATCATATAAATCTTCCATTTCGAATAAAGCATACATCACCCCTATATATGACGAAACCACAGGATCAGCAAGGGCAAACACACTAACGTCAAGAGCGGCAGCTATCCGCTTTAACATATCATCCTTGGGTCTGCTTACACCATTCTCGTATTTTTGTATCCGGTCAGCCGTCAGGCCCAACAACTCTCCCAACTCGCCCTGGGACATCTCCCTTTCCATCCGTATTTCTCTAATCCGTCGCCCAATCCTCTTGGCCTCTGTACCCATATCACTATCCAGTGGATTACGCCTGACAGGTTTTTTTCTCTTCGCCATACGATTCCTCCAGATTCAACCTTTATAAATCACAAACATCTTTATCATAATATCATAATTTAGTAAGAACACAAAACACAAGAAAGCGGTAAAGAACTTGTTCCGAATGTTTAAGCATGTAAAAATGCAATTATTGTATTGAAAAGCATTAAATAATGCTTTATAATACAGTCAAGCACTACACAATACTTATTTTGATTGAAAGGGACATATATATGACCAGAGATCCACCTTTACAGAACTACGGAGATGTTCTCCTTCCAAAAGACATACAAACAATCCTGCACATCGGGCGCAGTACAGTGTACCGCCTTCTCGAGGAAGGCTCTATAAAATCCATACGCGTCGGAAAATCTTACCGTATCCCCAAAACGTACCTCGAAGAATTTATGTTCCCAGACAGAAAGGACAAGGAAGGATAAAACCGTTATTGAAGGCATTAATACGATACTGATGCAGTTGAGTGAATCTCTTATCAGGATAACAGACAGCATGGCAACAGTTCCTTCCACGTCCACGAAGCGCGTTACAGAAAGAACACGGTAGAATCCTTCCTCTGAAGAGAAAGAAATGGACCGTATAGGGATTATGAACCAATCTTCGACTCAGTCGAGGAACAACAAACCTGTATCTTCCTGATGCAGACGTGGCCAGGGCCCCTGACAGCCCTCCTCCCGGGGCTCAGCCCCGGCCGAAGAAGCCAGTAGGCATCCTTCTGCCGCAGACACGGCGGGGAGCCTCTGGCAGCCCTCATCCGGGCTCAGCCCCGGCTGAATAAGCCGGCAGACATCCTCCTTCTGCCGCGAATTTGTCCGGGGCCTCTGACGGCCCTCCTCCGGGCTCAATCCCGGCCGAAAAAACAGGCAGGCATCCTTCTGCCGCAGACATGGCCAAAGGCCTCTGAAGGCCCTCATCCAGGCTCAGCCTCGGCCGAAGAAGCAGGCAGGCATCCTTCTGCCACAGACATGGTAGAGAACCTCTGACAAGCTTTAATCCTTTTAAGGAGAGAACAATATGGATACTGGAAAGATCACCATCTCACTGAAACTCCTGCTCTTGAACGACTTGCTCAGGGCTAAAGCCATCGATCAGGACATCTATGACAGGGCAGTTAAAAAAATAGAAGGCACAGAGACCGAAAGCCAGGCAGCTTAACGATTCTGCGTATATCATAGCTATCCGCAAGGTTTCAAATTTTGAAAAGTAAAGCGGATCAAGAAATACCTTCCGGTCAGTAACTGGACACTGGAGGTCAACAAGTTCACCTTCATGCAGCTGGATGACGGCTCCGTTTTCGGCACCGACTTCCAGAACGGGAAACTGAGGGGCTACCGCGACGTAAAGGATTACATCTGGCACCTGCAGGAAGGGAAGTGCCTGTGCTGCAAAAAGGCAGCCATAGGGCATTACCACCACATCCTGCCCAGGGGCGAAAGAGGGAGCGACCTCTGGTACAACATCGCCGCCTGTGCGTAGACTGCCATGACAAGCTCCATAAGAACGAGGTAAAGCTGCCCGCGGAAGGCGAAAAGAAGCGCTATGCCGGGACATCCGTCCTGAACCAAGCGGTCCCTTTCATCCTGAAGGAACTGGAAAAACTGTTTCCTTCCGTGGATACCTGCACCGGCAGGGAGACCGCTGCCGTAAGGGAGCTCCTCTCCGCGGAGAAGGCCCACGCGGACGACGCGGTCTGCATCGCCGCCTATGGGGCGCCTGTATCCGGCGTGGCAGACAGGGCGCATACCTTCGAGGTGAGGCAGTTCAGGAGGCATGACCGGGCGCTCATCAGGAGCCAGAGGGAACGCGCCTACTAGGTACAGACAGGTTCCAACAAGAAAAGGGAGCTTAAATACACCACCGTAGCAAAGAACCGGAAGCCCCGCTATGAGCAGCAGGGGCCGGCGCTGAGCCAGCTGGGGCTGACGAGGCAGCAGATATCGGTACTGCGTGCCGTAAAGAGCAGGCGTTACATGAACGACCCTGCCCGTATCCTCCCCGGGGCTGAGTTCCTCTATGGAGGGGAGCGCTGCATCAAGTCCGGGCAGAGCAACGGGGGCGGGTATTTCCGTGCCGTTGGATACGGGAAGAGGAATTTCCCGGCCGGCAGGTGCACGGTCGTCAAAGAGAACAGGGGGCTTGTCTACGTGCTGTAAGACGCAGAAAGAGCCCCTCCGCAGGGCGGGCTGTATCTCATGAATGAAGTCACGAGTTTTAGCCCGCCGGAGTATAAATACTGTTTAAGGATGAAAACCAGTATTACGTCTTTCAGACAGGCATAGAAGCACTCCTATCTGGAAGCCAGGCACCTCTTTCCACCCGGGAGCCTTCTTCCAGATAATAATTCCGCACACCAGATAGCAAAGTACTAAGTGGGGCTATAGCCCTCTATCCCATTGACGGAGAAGAGAATGCAGAATAAAGCGGCGATCTACCATTTTACGGACAAAAGCGATCAGAGACCAAAGATCTGTAAAGACCAGCTGAAAGCCCTACAGAAGTTCGCCGCTTCTGCGGGCTTTTCCGCATATGACATCTACTGCGACAAGAGCCTGAAACGCAGAGAAAGAACGGAATTTGATCGTTTTCTTTCAGAATACGCCCAGTACGATGCGCTGATTACAAAGGATCTTTACCATATCTCTAAAAACACCGGAAAATGTATGAGCATCATGCAGGAGCTCCAGAAAGAAGGCCTGCAGATCCACACAATCGAAAACGGGACCTTTAGCTGGACGGAAGCACCGTTTAACAGCCCCCTTAGGGCAGCATCCTACACATGCCTTTTAGGAACACCAGATGAAATGAAAGAACTCATTCCTGTCCGGAATGACATTATCGAGCTATTTGTCAGAAAAAAGACGATGTGGAATCTTGTAGATCAATATTATGACAAATGCAGACACCAGAAAAACGGTGACCAAATACAATTGGCACAGCTTATGGAGGATAGGGACAAATACGATATCCTTATCGTTCACAATCTGAATGACATCCATTGGCGGACGGCGCATTTATGCAAAATCCGAGAGAAACTTCATATGGACATATATTCGTTACAAGAAGGATTATTGAGATACAACAAGGGAATATAAATATGAATTACGCTGAAGAATTAAAGGCGAAAATCCACGGAGAAGTTTGTGAGGAAAACACAGTAAATGCAGCAATATACGCCAGAGTTTCCACCAACAACCTCGGTCAGAAGGAATCCTGTGATAATCAGGTTGCCTATGCTATGGATTATATTTCACAGCATCCCAACATTCATCTCCAGAAGATCTTTATAGATAACGGTATATCCGGTAAAAACGACGACAATCGCCCCCAGTATCAGCAAATGCTTAAAATGATACGTGATGGTGATGTCCAGGTTGTAATCATCAAGGATTATTCCAGATCCAACAGAAGCAATAACTCTTTTGAGCTGGAAGATTTCCTTGTCGAGAATGATGCAACTTTCATTAATTTGGCTAATGGAAGAATTGACGATCTTGAAGATCCTGATGCCGCTTTAGCAAGGCATATTCAGTATCTCGTGGATGCCAAGTTTGTAAAAGACCAGAGCAAAAAAGGGCGCATCACACATCAATTAAGGTGTAAAAACAAAATCCTTTCAGCAAAAGATTGCTCTTACGGTTACAACTGGAACAAGGAAGATAAGACTATCACTATCAATGAAGATCAAGCAGATATAGTCCGTAGTATCTTTGAGGACTACGTTTACCGTAATGGCACACCGTCTTCAATTCAGAAAGCCCTTAAGGAAAAAGGCATTAACATCTGTGGACGCTCTGTTACTAATATAATCCACGATGAAAGATACATCGGCAAATTCTATATAAACAAAAGAACTACAAAGCTCGGTACGGGTCGCACAAAATCCAAACGAATTAAATTGCCAAAAGATCAATGGGTGCTTTGCGAACGGCCTGATTTACAGATCATCGATACGGAGCTTTTTGAAATGGCCCAGCGCATCCATCGGACAAGGATTACTGTTTACGAAAAGCCGGACAAAAAAGCTACGCAGGCACGTTTTCAGGGATGCCATCTTTACGCAGGCAAGATTTTCTGCCCCGTCTGCGGCAAGCCATATCATTTTGGGTTTTCCGACCGGAAAAAGACCATTCCTGTATATAGGATAAAGAGTCACTCAGACTGCCCGAACCCTGTCAGGGAGATTTTGGAATGTGATATGGAAGAAATAACAAAGAGAGCTTTAAAGATCATTATAGATCAACAGAGTGACGTCTGCACCTCATTGGAACAAATCCTGACAGAAATTGTCAAAAGCTCACAAAATGTTGGAGATAACATCAACAAACTGGAGAAGCAGCGTGCGTCCCGTGAAAAACAGTTGGACAACCTTATCGACCAGCTATCCGAGGGTGGCCTCACAGAAGCCGCCAAATCCCGTCTCAAAAACAGAATCAACCAGATTACCGAAGAAACCGATAGGCTAACAGCAGAGATCCAACGCAAGGAAACCGATAAATTGGACGATTCCTATATCTCTGAAAAACTGGCAAGTATCCATGCGGCAATAGAAGATCTTCGTAACTTTTCCACCATTGACCGCGACAGGATTCTCAATTATATAGATCGCATTGAAATGCCCCCGAACGGAGACATTGATATTCTCCTTAAATCAGGGCAGATTATAACCATTAAGCAGACCAAGGATGATTTCTTCGATGGAAAAAATGTAGGCAAGAAGGTAATCCAAGATGCCCCGTGTTCATCGCCTGCACCATGTCGATCGCCTCGCTGCCGCGGACCTCGCCCACAATGATCCGGTCCGGCCTCATGCGGAGCGCG
>OCVV011324511.1_pt1 | contig 10371 bp, 6 predicted proteins | sample 1539721 | NCBI WGS metagenome assembly OCVV01 (sample SAMN02144230, study PRJEB22623) | gut metagenome | biome: sheep rumen | host: Ovis aries | place: New Zealand
ATACGACCGTTCCTCGCCAACCACAGTTCCTAACAGCGTAACAACAACAGTTCTTAACTACGTTGGTGGAGAAGCCTGGAGAAGTTCAGGCCAGTGGATTGAGTGGAACTTTGAAGTACCTGAAGATGGTTACTACAACATCATGGTAAAAGCAAGACAGAACTACTCAAGAGGATCTGTATCAAGCAGAACAGTACTTATCGATGGAGAGGTTCCATTTGCTGATCTTTCTGAAATCGCTTTTGATTACAAGAACGATTGGGAGTGCAAGGATCTGGCAAGTGAGGACGGAACACCATTTAACTTCTACCTCACAAAGGGACAGCACACAATAAGACTTGAGGCAACTCTTGGCGGAATGGGTGAAATCCTTGAGGAAATGGAAGATTCTACTTACAGACTTAACCAGATTTACAGAAGAATCCTTGTATATACAGGAGCTTCACCTGATGTATACAGAGATTATCACATTGATACAACATATCCTGAGATCATGCAGGCAATGGAACTTGAGTCCAAGAGACTTTACAAGATTGTTGATGACATGGTTGAGTACTCAGGACAGATGGCAGATAACATCGCCACAGCTCAGACAATAGCACAGCAGCTAGAAAGATTCTGTAATAAGCCACAGAAAATTACTACAGAGTTTACAACATTTAAGGATAACATCACTTCACTTGGTACTGCTTCACTTAACTTAAGTGAGACTAAGCTGGATGTAGATTACATCGTAGTTTCAGGAACAGATGTAACACCCAAGAAGGACAAGGCAAACTTCTTTACAAAGACAGCACATGAGATCAAATCTTTCATCGCATCCTTCTTTGTAGATTACAACTCAGTAGGTGATGTTTATGATGAAAAGTCTTCTGATCAGGTAGTTAAGGTTTGGGTACTTACAGGACGTGATCAGGGAACAATCTTAAAGACAATGGTTGATGATGATTTTACTACTTCAACAGGAGTCAAAGTTAACGTAGAGATCGTTGATCCGGGCGCACTTCTTAATGCAGTACTTGCAGGGCGTGGACCAAACGTAGTTCTCTCAGTTGGTGCAGATCAGCCGGTTAACTACGCACTCAGAGGTGCAGCAGAAGATATTACACAGTTTGATGGCTGGCAGGAAGTAATGAGTCACTACTCAGAAAGTTCTTATGAACAGTACAGATTAGATGGACACATTTACGGAATTCCTGAGACACAGACCTTCAACGTAATGTTCTATAGAAAAGACGTACTTGAAGAAATGGATCTTGAAGTTCCAAATACATGGAAAGAACTTATTGAGCTCCTTCCTACAATTCAGGGTAACAACCTTTCAGTAGGTATTCCTACAGCAGCAGGAAGTAGCGGAGCTGCAGCAGCATCAACATCAATAATGTCAAACGCACCAGACCTTTCAATGTACTTCGCACTTCTCTATCAGTACGGTGGAGACATGTACAATGAGGAAGGAACCAAGACAACTGTTAACACAGAAGCCGGTGTGGCAGCATTTGATGATTATGTAAGATACTTTAATGATTATGGTATCCCTACAGTATATGACTTCGTAAGCAGATTCCGTTCAGGAGAAATGCCAATAGGAATTGCTCCTTATTCTACTTACAACACACTGATGGTTTCAGCACCTGAGATCAGAGGACTTTGGGATTTCACTCTTATCCCTGGAACCTACAGAAAAGATGCAAATGGCAAACAGTATCTTGACAGATCAGACTTTATCACAGGAAGCGCAACAATGATGATCAAGACTGATGATGAAGCTCTCAGACTTGCTTCATGGGAATTCATGAAGTGGTGGGCTAAGGCTGATACACAGGTTAGATTTGGTCGTGAGATCGAAGCTCTTCTGGGATCATCCGCAAGATATGCAACAGCAAACAGAGATGCATTCGCAAATCTCTCCTGGAGTACAGAGGACATCAAGGTTCTTGATGAACAGTGGGATAACACAGTAGGAATCAGAGAGGTTCCCGGTGGATACTTCACTGGCCGACATATTTCCAATGCGATCAGAAAGGTTATAAATGAAAAAGTTGATTCCAGAGAAACAATTATCGACTATTCAATCCTGATCGACGAAGAGATCAGGAAAAAACGTATCGAATTTGGTATGCCGGTTGACTAAAGAACAAGTTTATTGGGAGATAAGGTGATGAAGGAATATCTTCAGAAGTATTTTACACTTCGCAAACATAATATAAACGTAGCCTGGAAGAAGGCCAAGAACCGTAAGATGTGTTACCTCTTCCTGGCACCATATGCAATACTGTTCACGATGTTCTATGTGTTCCCTGTAGTAGCATCTATCTACTACAGCTTCACATATTACAACATACTTGAACCTCCTCGGTTCATAGGATTGCAGAACTATATCTCTCTGGTCCTCCAGGATGATATCTTTCTGATAGGCGTTAAGAACACGTTGATGATAGCTCTGATCACAGGCCCCCTTGGATATATTCTATCCTTCCTTTTTGCCTGGCTCATAAATGAGCTACCCGTATGGATCAGAAGTATCGCGGTCATCGTGTTCTACGCCCCTTCCATTGCAGGTAACTGCTATGTAATCTTCTCTGTTTTCTTCAGAGGTGATGCATACGGATATGTAAACGCATTCCTGATGAATCTGGGAATCATTGATACAGCAAGGTTGTGGCTCATCGATCCTAAGTACATGCTTCCTATATGTATGATCGTCATCCTCTGGATGAGTTTGGGAACCGGATTCCTTTCATTCGTAGCCGGACTTCAGGGTATCGACAGATCAATGTTCGAAGCCGGATACATGGATGGAATCAAGAACAGATGGCAGGAGTTGTGGTACATCACTCTTCCCAGCATGAAGCCAATGCTTATGTTCGGTGCAGTTATGACAATCACTTCCTCTTTCGGTGTTGCAGATGTAACAATGGCTCTTTGCGGATATCCTAGTACGGACTACGCTGCACGTACCATCGTAACACACCTGTTTGACTATGGTTATTCAAGATTTGAAATGGGTTATGCCTGTGCAATAGCTACAATCCTGTTCCTTATGATGATACTTTGCAACAAGGCAATCCAGAGTCTGTTAAGGAGAGTTGGTACTTGATATGAGCGCAAAAATAATTAAGAAAAGAAAGCCAAATAGATCAATTGCTGGCGATATAGCACTTTACTTCTTCCTGTTGTTGGTTGCCTTTGTAATGGCATTCCCAATCATATATGCAGTGAGCAGTGCTCTTAAGCCTTTGGATGAATTGTTCAAATTCCCGCCTAAGATTTTCGCACAGCATCCTACACTTGATAACTTCTCAGACTTATTTGTAACAATGGGTAAGTCATGGGTTACATTTACAAGATACCTGTTCAACACAGTATTTATTACATTTGTTGGAACAGCAGGACATCTTATCATAGCTTCAATGGGAGCATTTGTACTTGCCAAGTACGAATTCCCCGGAAACCAGACATTCTTCAAGATTGTAACAGTAGCTATGATGTTCACAGGTTGGGTTACAGCAATTCCTAACTACCTGATTCTGAACAAGCTCGGTTGGATCGATACTTACTGGGCAATCATCATTCCGGCATTTGCTTCACCGATGGGACTCTTCCTTATGAAACAGTTCATGGAAGGACTTCCTACAGCACTTATCGAAGCTGCCAAGATTGATGGCGCAAATGAGTGGACAGTATTTTCAAGGATTGTTATGCCAAACGTTAAGCCTGCATGGATGACACTTATCATCTTCTCTGTTCAGGGCTTGTGGAACAACAAGGCATCAACATACATCTACTCTGAGGAAAAGAAAACTCTCGTATTTGCTCTTCAGCAGATTCAGAGTGGTGGTATCGCAAGAACAGGTCAGGGAGCTGCAGTTCTTGTAGTAGTAATGATAGTTCCTATTTTGATTTTCGTATTTTCTGAGAGCCAGATCCTCGAGACAATGGCTAGCTCAGGACTTAAGGACTAATTTGAAAGGTTGAATGCATATGCGTAAAAAGAATTTCTTTTTAAGAACTGGAATGGCAATACTTGCGATAGCATCCGCATTTCTTCAGCCACTTCAGGTTAAGGCCAACACAAACGAAGGTAGTTACACATACAACTATGACTACTGGGGCGATTACATGGACAGTGCAGACTTTTACAACTCCTGCAAAGTGTTCACATCTACAGAACTTGGCCTTGATACCAAGCTCAAGAATCCTCAGGGATTATTTGCAAATGGTAATACACTTTATTTGTGTGACAGTGGAAACAACAGAATAATTGAGCTTAACAGGGTTTCACCTGAGCAGATGGAAGTAGTAAGAATAATTGATTCCATTAAGGGGGCAAATCCTTCTACTCTCAATAACCCGACAGATGTTTCTATATCAGAGGATGGAAATATATTCATTGCTGATAATGGAAATGCAAGAATTATTAAGGCTGACAAAGATCTAAACTACATAATGGACTTTGTTAAACCAACAGATAACACACTTGATCCTAAGCTGGTATTCCAGCCAACCAAGCTGGCAGTTGATACAGCAGAACGTGTTTACTGTATAGCGACAGGTATCAACAAAGGTCTTATCAAATATGAGAATGATGGTACTTTCTCAGGATTTGTAGGAGCTACACCGGTATCTTTTGACTGGACAGATTATATATGGAAGAAACTCGCTTCTCAGGAACAGAGAGCCAAGATGGAATCCTTCGTTCCTACAGAGTATGAGAACATCTTCATGGACTATGAAGGCTTCATATATGCAACAAAAGCTCGTACAGAAGATCAGGCTCGTAGTGATGAAAATGCTGTTAGAAAATTAAACCTTCTTGGTAGCGACATCCTTGTTTCTAACGGTGACTGGTCAGTAGGCGGAGATCTTTATCTGGGATCCGGCGGTGGTTATGAGGGTCCATCAATACTCACAGACGTAACTGTAATGGACAATGACATTTATGTATGTCTTGACCGTAACAGAGGAAGACTTTTTGGTTATGATGATCAGGGCCGCATGGTATTTGCCTTTGGTGGTAACGGTAACATGGATGGTTACTTCAGAAGACCTTCAGCTATCGATCATGTAGGTCATGAGCTCTACGTAGTAGACAGTCTTGACTGCTCAATCACAGCCTTTGTTCCTACACAGTTCGGAGAGCTTGTATATAAAGCCATCGAAGACTTCGATAAAGGTAAGTACGAAGAGTCCGGAGAAGCATGGCAGGAAGTTATGAACCAGAATGGTAACTACGATCTTGCTTATATCGGAATCGGAAGATCACTTCTTCGTCAGGAACAGTATGAAGAAGCTATGAAGTACTTTGAACTTAAGTATGATGCGGAAAACTATTCCAAAGCATATAAGCAGTACAGAAAAATCTGGGTAGAAGAACACATCTTCTGGATTGTACTGGTAATACTGTTATTGTTCCTTGTTCCTCTTTCAATTGGTAAGGTCAAGGCAATCAAACATGAGATAGATACAGCAGATATATTTGTTCTAGAGAAAAAAGGGTGAGAAATATGATAGCAAATACAAAACAATTAGATAATCCTAAAGATAAATATTTTGACTCCCTGAAATTTGCGCTCTATTGCATTACGCATCCACTAGACGGTTTCTGGGATCTGACTCACGAAAAGAGAGGAACTTATGCAGCTGCCAACACGATTCTTTTCCTTACAGTTTTGATCCGTGTTCTCAAGCTCAGATTTACAAGTTTCCTTTTTATACAGGTTTACTGGGAAGATTTGAATATTTTCCTATATATTGCAAGTATCCTCTTCCCATTGGCGCTTTGGGTTGTAGGTAACTGGGGACTTACCACACTGTTTGATGGTAAAGGTAGACTAGGACAGGTTTACATGGCTACATGCTATGCACTTACTCCTTATCCGCTCATCCAGTTCCCACTTATGATTTTCAGTAACTTTGTAACAGTAGACGAAGCCGAATTTTACAGCGTAGTAAGTGCTTTATCACTTGTCTGGGCAGCTCTTTTGGTAATAGCAGCCATGGGACAGATACATGAGTTCTCAGCCGGCAAGAACCTTTTGTTTACTGTAGCTACACTGTTTGCAATGCTAGTCATGATCTTTATTCTGATGATCTTCTTTAGCATGATTTCACAGGGAGTTGCGTATTTCATTTCCCTGGCAAAAGAATTGATGTTCCGAATGTAGGAATGAAGGGGTGACCAAGTTGAAAAAAGATAAAAATAAAAAGCAGAATGCATTTACTCAAAAAATATTGGAGGGCTTTTTAAAACTTCTCCCTTCAATCATAGTTCTTTTGATAATAGTTGGAGCTGCTCTTTATGTTATAAATACAAAAGCTCCTACAGAGGTTAAGGAACCGATTCCACCATATGCCTTTGATGGCAATGATAAGCCGGTAGTTATCGATAACGGACAGCTCAAGCTTACAATGGATCCGGCAACGACAGAGTTCACTGTTGAAGTTAAGGACAGCGGCAAGGTTTGGTATTCAAATCCCAAGGATGCAGCAGAAGATACAGCAGCCCTTGATGATCAGAAAAACTACCTTCAGTCTCCATTTATCCTGTCCTACTCAATCACACAGGGACTTGAAACAACTTATAACTCTTTTGCCTTCAGTGCTCAGAACGGAATTTATGAGATAGTTCCCGGCGAGAATGAGATCAGAGTTAACTACTCACTTGGTAGTGTCCAGAAGGAGTTCACAATTCCTCCTGTAATCACAAAGACTAACTTCGAAAAATTCATGGGTAACCTTGATAAAAAAGAAGTAGATCTGATCAAGCAGTACTACAAAAAGTACGATATCAACAAACTGACACCAAAGGATAACAAGGATGAGCTCCTTGCAAGCTATCCCGTACTTGAGACAGATGTTATCTATGTACTTCGTTCAGGAACCAAGGATAACGTACGTAAGACAATTCAGGATAAGTTCGAAGCAGCAGGATATACATATGATGATTACCTTGCTGATAAGGAACTGGATCTTTCATCTTCTTCATCAGACACACCTATATTCAACGCAAGTGTAGTTTACAAGCTTGATGGAAAAGATCTGGTTGTAGAAGTTCCATTTAAAGATCTGGACTTCGATCCTGAGACACCAATTTACACTGTAACTCCACTTCCGTACTTCGGAGCTGGCGGACCTGAGGATCAGGGCTTCATGCTGGTTCCTGAAGGCGGCGGAGCAATCATAAACTTCAACAATGGTAAGACATCACAGAGTAGTTACTACACTAACGTATATGGTTGGGACATGTGTCTTTCAAGAGATGCGGTAGTACACAATACAAGAGCTTACTACGGAGTATATGGTATTTCAGAAGGAAATGATTCCTTTGTATGTATTCTGGAAAACGGCAGAAGCTACGCTTCAATTCAGGCAGATATTGCCGGTAAGAACCACAGCTACAATTTCGTAAATGCCAAGTACAGCGTTTGTCAGAGAGAGCAGTACGATGTAGGTGATATCGCTAACAGTGAAATCTACGAGTACGCAACAGACCTTCCTGATGAGACAATTACTCAGAGATACAAGTTTGTTAACTCAGGCAGCTATGTAGATATGGCCAAGACATATGGCGAGTATTTACAGAAGGAATACGCAGGATATCTTGATCCTGTAAGTGATACAAGTACTCCTGTAGCAATCGAGATGGTTGGCGCAATCGATAAGGTTAAACAGATTGCTGGTGTTCCTGTATCAAGACCACTTAAGCTTACAAGCTATTCAGAAGCATCAAATATTCTTGATCAGTTAACAGCAGCAGGCCTTACAAATATGCACGTTAAGCTTTCAGGCTGGTGCAACGGTGGTGTTCAGCAGAAAGTTCTTTCCAAGACCAAGACAATTGGAGCCCTTGGAAGCAAAAAAGATCTTCAGAATCTGGTAAGCAGTGCAGAAGCAAATGGTAACACAGTTTACCTCAACGGAATTACACAGTACGCATATAACAGTAATCTTTTAGATGGATTCTTCTCATATAGGGATGCTGCTAAATTCATCAGTAAAGAAAGAGCTGAGCTGTACGAGTACAGTAACGTAACATACGGACAGAGAGAAAATTCAGACCACAAGTACTTCCTGCTTCACACAGACGTTGCTAACAAGTATGCTGACAACCTTGTAAAAACTTCACAGAAGTATGGTGCAGGCGCATCATTCCAGGATCTTGGAATGGATCTTTCATCTGACTTCTATAAGAAAAAGACATACAGCAGAGAGGCAGTTCTGAATGAACAGGTTGCCAAGCTTGAGAACTACAATAACAATGGAACTCCACTTATGATCAACATGGGTAATGACTATGCAGTTCCATTCTGCCAGATGGTTACAGGCATGGACCTTAGAGGAAGTGAGTACACAATAATTGATGAGTGCATTCCTTTCTACCAGCTTGCAGTTCACGGAAGAGTTGATTACACAGGAAGAGCAATCAACACATGTGGAAACATGGAAAATGAGATTCTTTATGCAGCAGAGTATGGCGCAGGCCTTTGCTTCGAACTCATGAACGAAAGCTCTTTTGCAACTCAGAAGACTCTTTACACACAGTACTACGGAGCATACTTCGATGCTGTTAAAGATAACCTCGTAAACATTTACACCAGATACAACAAGGAGCTTGGTCATACCTTTAATCAGGAAATGACAGGTCATGACAACCTTACATCTGATGTATCCTGCACAGAATATGCAGATGGAACCAAGGTATATGTTAACTATGGATACAGTGATTACACTGCAGACGGCGTTAAGGTTCCTGCAAGAGATTACGTTGTAACAAGATAGTCACATAAGTTACTGGTCAGAAATGGCCAGTAACAAAAGATAAGAGAGGCATTTATCATGAGTAAACAAAAGAATAAGTTAGCCGGCTTGCAAAAGCGTAAGGCTATATCGGGATATCTTTTCATATCTCCGTTCATAATCGGTTTTCTGGTCTTTATGGTCAAGCCGCTTTTCGAGTCTTGTTACATGAGTTTCTGTGAGGTTAATCTTGCAGCCGGAAACGTTACAAAGACTCTGAATGGTTTTACAAACTACATATTTGCTTTCAGGGTTGATCCTGAATATAACAGACTTCTGTGGGAAGAAATAACCAGAATGATGGTTTATTCCCTGGCAATCATAGTATTTAGCTTCTTCGTAGCGCTGATCCTCAATCAGAAGTTCAAGGGAAGAGCACTTGTAAGAGCGATTTTCTTCCTTCCGGTTATTCTTTCATCCGGCGTTATCATCGGACTTGAATCTAACAACCAGCTTATGGATCAGCTTGCACAGACAATTGAACAGACAACTCAGGGCATAAGTGTTACAGATGCTCTTGAGGAAGTCCTCAGAACAGCAGGTGTTGGTGTAAGAGCTTATGAGAAGGTATTCGAAGTTATAGATAATATTTATGATGTAGCTCTTTCATCAGGTATTCAGATCATCATCTTCCTGTCAGGACTTCAGACAATCTCATCAAGTATGTATGAGGCAGCTGATATAGAAGGATGTACAAAGTGGGAAAGCCTTTGGAAGATCACATTCCCAATGATCAGTTCACTGTTCCTTGTAAACTGGCTCTACACAGTAGTTGATTTCTGTATGAGAACTGATAACGAAGTTATTAAGAAGATTCAGAAGGTAATGATCGATCAGCAGCAGTATGGTAATGCATCAGCGATGTCATGGATTTACTTTTTGATAGTTCTGGCATTCGTAGGAGTAACATCATTCCTGATTTCTAAGAGGGTTTATTATTATGACTAATGTACAAAATACAACTGAATTCAAAAAATTAACATTTTGGGAAAGAAATAAACTCTCTGGTGGTTATCTGCTTCAGAAAGTAGTTATGGAGAGAGCGGTAAGCGTTGTAAGATTCATTCTTTTATTCGGAATGTGCTTCCTTATCCTTCAGCCAATCTTCAACAAGATATCTGTCAGCTTTATGACAGAAAAAGACCTGTATAACCCTATAGTAGTTTCAATCCCTGAACATTTCACAACCGCAAACTACAGACTTGCAGCTGAACTTATGAGCTATAAGAGTGCTGTACTTAACTCACTTATTATTTCATTTACAATCGCTGCTCTTCAGATTGCAGTTTGTACACTTGTTGGATATGGATTTGCAAGATTCGAATTTCCACTTAAGAAATTCTGGTTCGTAATGGTTATCCTTGTAATCCTGATTCCACCACAGACAATTGCCAGCTCACTTCACTTGCACTTTAGATATTTCGACATATTAGGGATATTCAGGCTTATTACCGGAGAAAGCATTAACCTCCGTGGTTCCAAGATTCCTTACTATCTGATGAGTGCAGGCTGCATGGGACTTAAGAATGGATTGTATATCTACATGATCCGTCAGTACTTCCGTAACATCCC
>OCVV011322405.1_pt1 | contig 10370 bp, 9 predicted proteins | sample 1539721 | NCBI WGS metagenome assembly OCVV01 (sample SAMN02144230, study PRJEB22623) | gut metagenome | biome: sheep rumen | host: Ovis aries | place: New Zealand
GGCCCACGGCCATCTCGTGATAGCTGTAGAGCGTGGCGTCGTTGTTGTCGACGACTACCTCATGGCGCTGCCAGTCGCGCTCGCGCGGGGTGAACACGACGGCGCCTGCATTCTCGAGCATCGGAATGAGATAGGGCACGACGATGGTCTGGGTAAAGAGATCCTCGGTCGTACCAAAGAGAAACGGGCGCTGCCACTTCCAGAAACCTTTCTCCTGGTCATAGTAACGTCCGTGGCTGGCCCAGATAGAGACGTGGCGGTCTTGCAGGCCATGTGAAATCTCGTTGGGCCGCGACACGTTTTTCACCCATGGGGCGCCATGATAGTCGATGTCGCCCCAAGTAGAGTTCTGTGCCGACATCTCGGCAGGAGACATCAGCACAGCCAGTAAGAGTGAAACAAAAAGTTGACTGATTCTATTCAATGTTACCTATTGTGAATTTATCAGGATACTTGCCCTTATAGTCCTTGAAATAAAGTTTTATCTCGCGCATGTCGGCCTCCAAGTCGCCCGTGGGCATAAACGTGCGGGTGCATTCTATCAGCTTGCGCTCATAGTCGAGGCCATAGAGCAGGATGGGAATCCCGGCTTTAAGGGCGATGAAGTAGAAGCCTTTCTTCCAGTCGGCATTCAGCGAGCGAGTGCCCTCAGGGGTGATGCAGAGGTGGAAGCGGTCGGCCTTGCGGGCTTCCTCCGAAAGGTTGTCGGTCATGCTGGTTTTCTTCGTGCGCCAGACGGGGATGCCGCCCATGCGCCGGAAGATAGGCCCCAGCGGCCAGAAGAACCACTCCTTCTTCATGAGGAAATTGATGTGCATGCCTTCTGCCCGCATGTAGAGCTGGCCCAGCAGGAAGTCCCAGTTGCTGGTGTGAGGGGCCAGACAGATAATGAATTTCTCGGGGTGGGGCTCCGTCACATGGGTCACCCACCCCAAGCGCTGATAGAGCAGCCATTTGCAAAACTTTCCCATACCTTTTGCTGATAAATGGGCGCGCCCCTTATGACAGGTTGCAAATATGGTCTACAATCTCCGACACCTGCTCGTTGAAGCTCATCTTCAGGTCCTTGAAGAACTTCTTGGGGGGCAGTCCCGGCTCCGGATGTGAGATACGGCTGACAAAGTCGGCGCGCAGTTCGGCAATGTTGACTAGCAGCGACTCCACGTTCTTCGGGTCGGGAGTGCCGTGGTACATTGATGCTGCCACACACTCGGCGAACAGTTCTTCGCAAACATAGTTCACCACTAATTTCAGTTCTCTTCTTTTCATAATGCTGTCACGATTTTAGTTTTAATCCCCAAAGTTAAGAAAAAAAAGTGAAATAAGCACGCTTTTCATGCAAAAAAGTGATTTTATTTCTGAATTCTTTGCAAAATCTTTCCATATCTCGCCGAAAAAGAGTAATTTTGCATCAGTTTTCGAACGAAACAAGTATCACTTTAAATATTTTATTTTAATAAAAATGGAAAAAAGTCTTTTGCAAATTGAACGCGCAGCCTACCTGCCCAAACTGCCGAAAGGCCTGCAGGGTGCTGTGAAGGTAAAGGAAGGTGAGCCCACACAGAGTGTAGGCAATCAGGAAGAAATCAAGAAGTTGTTCCCCAACACCTATGGCATGCCGCTCGTAGAGTTTGTGCCGGGCGAGGAGGTGAATGCCAAGAAGATGAACGTGGGTGTCATCCTCAGCGGCGGACAGGCTCCCGGTGGCCACAATGTCATCACGGGTCTCTTCGACGCCATCAAGAAGCTCAATCCTGAGAACCGCCTCTTCGGCTTCATCCTCGGCCCCGGCGGACTGGTTGACCATAAGTACATGGAGATTACCGCCGAGATTGCCGACAACTATCGCAACACGGGCGGCTTCGACATGATTGGCTCTGGCCGCACGAAGCTCGAGAAGGTGGAGCAGTTCGAGAAGGGTCTCGAAATCATCCGCGAGCTCGACATCAAGGCCATCGTCATCATCGGTGGTGACGACTCCAACACCAACGCCTGCGTGCTGGCCGAATACTATGCTGCCAAGCAGTATGGCGTGCAGGTCATCGGCTGCCCGAAGACCATCGACGGCGACCTGAAGAACTCGCAGATTGAGACGTCCTTCGGTTTCGACACGGCCTGCAAGACCTACTCGGAACTCATCGGCAACATCGAGCGCGACTGCAACTCGGCACGCAAGTACTGGCACTTCATCAAGGTCATGGGCCGCTCGGCCAGCCACATCGCCCTGGAGTGCGCCCTGCAGACGCAGCCCAACATCTGCCTCATCTCGGAGGAAGTGGAAGCCAAGGAGCAGAGCCTGGACGACATCGTGAGCTACATCGCCGAGAAGGTGGCCGACCGCGCCGCCGACGGCAACAACTTCGGTACCGTCATCATCCCCGAGGGACTCATCGAGTTCATCCCCGCCATCAAGAAGCTCATCGCACAGCTCAACGACGTGCTGGCTCTGCCCGAGGTGAAGGACATGGGCCGCTCCGAGCAGATTGACTTCGCCAAGAGCCATCTCACCGAGGAAAACCTCGCCGTGTTCAACTCGCTGCCTACCAGCGTGGCACGCCAGCTGGCCCTCGACCGCGACCCCCACGGAAACGTGCAGGTTTCGCTCATCGAGACCGAGAAGCTGCTCTCCACAATGGTGGCCCAGAAGTTGGAGAAGATGAAGAAGGATGGCCGCTACACAGGCAAGTTCGCCGCTCAGCACCACTTCTTCGGCTACGAAGGCCGCTGCGCTGCTCCCTCCAACTTCGACGCCGACTACTGCTACGCACTCGGCACCAGCGCCGCCCAGCTCATCGCTGCCGGCAAGACGGGCTACATGGCCATCGTCAAGAACACCACGGCTCCCTCCGACGAATGGGTGGCAGGCGGTGTGCCCATCACGATGATGATGAACATGGAGCGTCGCAACGGCGAGATGAAGCCCGTCATCCGCAAGGCACTCGTCGAGCTCGACGGTGCTCCCTTCAAGGCTTTTGCCGCTCAGCGCGACAAGTGGGCCCGCGAGACCTGCTACGTCTATCCCGGTCCCATCCAGTACTGGGGTCCCTCGACGGTGTGCGACCGTCCTACCTGCACGCTCGCACTCGAGCAGCAGAAGTAATCGCCTTTTTCAAATGACGAAAAAACAGACTAAGAGCCGAAAGACTTCCGCCTCACACAGGCGGAAGTCTTCTCATCACTCCCCGGGCCATCTGGCCTTCCTCAACCGCTATCCGCGATGGGCATGGTGGCTGGGCGGCATCGGTGTGGTGGCGCTCTACGTCTGGTTTTTCTATTATTTCTTCGTGGGACCTACGGGATTCCGCTGGCGAGCCCTCTATGGCGACGCACGCTATCCCGACGGCTACGAGATTCACGGCATCGACATTTCCCACTACCAGGGGGAAATAGAGTGGGACAAGTTGCGCCACGCCATGATAGAAGGCTGTCCGCTGCGCTTCGTCATCATCAAGTCAACAGAAGGCTCTTCCCTACTCGACGAAAATTTCAACAGTTATTTCTACGAGGCTCGCGAGCACGGCTTCGTGCGCGGAGCCTACCACTTCTGGAGCAACCACTCGTCGGCACGCGACCAAGCCTATCACTTCTTGAAGCAGGTCCACCTGGAGGAAGGCGACCTGCCCCCCGTGCTCGACATCGAGCACAAGCCCAAGGAGCGCTCCGTGGAAGACTTCCAGCGCGACGTCCTCACATGGCTTCACATCGTGGAAGACCGCTACCACGTGAAGCCCATCATCTATACCTATTATAAATTTAAAGAGGCCTACCTCAGCGCACCCGTGTTCGACGACTATCCCTACTGGATAGCCCACTACTACGTCGACAAGGTGGAATACAAAGGACAATGGAAATTCTGGCAGCACACCGACGTAGGACGACTGCCAGGCATCAAGGGCTACGTAGACTTCAACATCTACAACGGCTCCTACTACGACCTGAAGAAACTAACCATCGGACCACTCGACGAGTAGTTGCTTATTTTCAATCAAAACACTCTCTTTTGGTTAATTCTTGCAAAATGGGGCAAATTTGTTAACATTCAAGCGTTAACGGTTTAGTTATTTCCCTATCTTTGCAGGCATGAAGAAAAGAACCATTCTGACTATAGCGACCATCATGGGGGCATCGTTCCTCGCCTTGCTCTTCCTCCAGCTGCAGTACATCCGCGAGATGGCTGAGATGAAGAAAGAGCAGTTCGACGAGTCAGTCTATCGCGCCCTCTATCAGGCCAGCCGCAATCTGGAGCTGAACGAGACGCGCAGCTATCTGGAAAAAGACATCAACGAGACCGAACGGCGCGCCTACAGCGTCGACTCCGTAGGCTCGCGCTCAGGACAGCCCGACGGCACCTTCCAGCAGAGCCACCAGTACTCCGTCGTGGGAAAGGACGGCACCATCTATTCCTCCTTCATGCTGAAAACCATCGAGACCAAGCCCTCGCAGATGCCAAAGGGCATGATCCTGCGCAAGGACAAGAGCGCCATCTCGGAAGCCAACAAGTCAATGCAGGAGGTCATGAAGAGCCGATACATCTATCAGAAGGCCCTGCTCGACGAAGTGGTCTACTCCATCCTCTACTCGGCCAGCGACAAGCCTCTCAAGGAGCGCATCAACTTCAAGATGCTCGACCGCGACCTCAACGCCGAACTCCTCAACAACGGCATCAGCATCCCCTACCACTTCACCGTTTCCACCCAGGACGGACGCGAGGTCTACCGATGCCCCGACTACTCGGAGGAAGGCGAGGAGAACACCTACTCGCAGGAGCTGTTTCGCTACGACCCGCTCTCGAAGAAAGGCGTCGTGAAGATACACTTCCCCGACATCAACTCCTACATCTTCTCCTCCGTACGCTTCATGATACCCAGCATCATCTTCACCGTTGTGCTGCTCATCACCTTCGTCATCACGCTCATCCTCATCTTCCGACAGAAGCGCTATTCTGAGATAAAGAACGACTTCATCAACAACATGACCCACGAGCTGAAGACGCCCATCGCCAGCATCTCGCTCGCTGCACAGATGATGAACGACGACTCGGTCACGAAGAGCGAACAGATGACGCGCCACCTCGGAGGCATCATCAACGACGAGTCGAAACGACTCCGGTTCCTCGTCGAGAAAGTGCTGCAGATGTCCATGTTCGACCGCAACTCTACCACGCTGAAGAAGAAGGAACTCGACCTCAACGAAATGGTGGAGAACGTTGCCAACACCTTCTCCCTGCGCGTGGAGCATACGGGCGGAAAAATCTACACCCAGATAGAAGCCATCGACTCCGCCATCTACGTCGACGAAGTGCACTTCCAGAACGTCATCAACAACTTGCTCGACAACGCCGTCAAGTATCGCAAGCAAGACAAGCCGCTCGACATCTACATCAACACCTGGAACGACGACGAATGGCTCTACTGCTCCATACGCGACACCGGCATAGGCATCAAGAAGGAGAGCCTGAAGAAAATATTCGACAAGTTCTACCGCGTTCACACCGGCAACGTGCACGACGTCAAGGGATTCGGACTCGGACTGGCCTACGTCAAGAACATCGTTGAGCTGCACAACGGCGAGATAAAAGTGGACAGCGACTACGGACGCGGCACCACCTTCACCATCAAACTCCCCATCCTGCGCGACGAAGAAACGTAGGAAAAATAGAAAATAAAAACAAGAAACTCATAAATAACAAACCCGCCTGCCAACAAACTCCCCACTAACCGGCAGGCCATCCCCTCCGCCAGAGGGGTTGGGGGAGGTCCCAACACTATGGACGAGAAACTGAAGATTTTATTGTGCGAAGACGACGAGAACCTCGGCATGCTGCTCCGCGAGTATCTGCAGGCTAAGGGCTACACCACCGAACTCTGCGCCGACGGCGAGGCTGGCTTCAAGGCCTTCATGAAGAGCAAGTACGACATCTGCGTCCTCGACGTGATGATGCCTAAGAAAGACGGCTTCACGCTGGCTCAGGAAATCCGTCAGGCCAACGCCGAGATGCCCATCATCTTCCTCACAGCCAAGACACAGAAGGAAGACATCGTGGAAGGCTTCAAGATTGGTGCCGACGACTACATCACCAAACCCTTCTCCATGGAGGAACTCGTCTTCCGTATTGAGGCCATCCTGCGCCGCGTGCGTGGAAAGAAGACCAAGGAGTCCACACTCTACCACATCGGCCAGTTCACCTTCGACACACAGAAGCAACTGCTCTCCATCGGCGAAAAGCAGACCAAGCTCACCACCAAGGAGAACGAACTGCTCGCCCTGCTCTGCTCGCATGCCAACGAAATCCTGCAGCGCGACTTCGCCCTGAAGACCATCTGGATTGACGACAACTACTTCAACGCACGCTCCATGGATGTCTACATCACCAAGCTGCGCAAGCACCTGAAGGACGATCCGCAGATCGAAATCATCAACATCCACGGCAAGGGCTACAAGCTCATCACCCCCGAGGAAGAGTAGTTTTTGCCCCACGCAAGATGCGACATCTTCTATGTCGCGTTCTTCTATCAGTCACGCAAGAAAGGTGCCGAGTTCGGCACCTTTCTCTTTTTTATTGAACCCCATGCACCGTCCGCAACCGTTTACCAGATTCATTACCACCATCTGGTAATCCATGTACCAGGCCCTGGTAATACTTGTACCAGGGCGTGGTAAACCATGTACCAGGCCGCGGTAATACTTGTACCACGCCCTAGTACACATATTACCACGCCCTGGTACATCCCAAAAATCTTATCGGTACTCGATGCCCTGGAGGAAGACGCGGCGCACGAGGGGCGTCGTGTAGGCGTAGGGCAGGAAGTCGATGCCCGGCATCGGGTCGGTGATGAAGAAGTTGGCCACAGCTCCTCGGCAGATGGAGCCATAGGAGCCCGACAGTCCCATAGCGGCAGCGCTGTTGACGGTGGCGGCATTCAGCGCTTCGGCTGGCTGCAGATGCATCTTGATGCAGGCCAGCGAGACGATGAACTTCATGTCGCCCGAGGGCGTGGAACCTGGATTGTAGTCGCTGGCCAACGCCAGGGGCAACCCGCTGTCGATTATTTTGCGGGCAGGCGCGAAGGGCATCGAAAGGAAGAACGACGTACCCGGCAGCGCCGTGGGGATGGGGCCAGAAGCACCCGCTACGGTCCCCGATGGGGCTTCCATAGCCTTTGCGGCATTTGTGTCACCCTCGGGGGACGAAAGGGGGCCTTTCTCCGGGGACGAAAGGGAAGCCTGATGGGCTTCCTTCAGCAACTGGATGTCGCGGTCGGTCATGCTCTCGAGGTGGTCAACGGAGAGGGCGCCACACTTCACGGCAACCTCTACGCCGCCGGAGTCGGCCAGCTCCTGCCCGTGAATCTTGCCGCGCAGGCCGTACTTGGCTGCCACCTCCAGCATGCGCTGGGTTTCGTCGGGAGTGAAGAAGCCGCGGTCGCAGAACACGTCGACGTAGAAAGCCAGTTTCTCCTCGCCCACGGCAGGTATCATCTCGTTGCACACCATATCGACGTAGTCGCTCTGGCGCCCGGCATAGGAACGCGCCACGGCGTGGGCGGCCAGGAGCGTGGGGATGACCTTGATGGGCGTGGTCTGCTTGATGCGGCGGATGACGCGCAGCATCTTCAGCTCGTCCTTGGTGTTGAGTCCGTAGCCGCTCTTGATTTCGACGGCACCCGTACCCTTGAGGATGATTTCGCGGATGCGGCGCAGGGCCTGCTCGTAGAGCTCGTCTTCGCTGGCCTCGTGCAGCCGGTCGGCAGAATTGAGGATGCCCCCACCCCGCCGGGCAATCTCTTCGTAGGAGAGTCCGCGTATCTTGTCGGCAAACTCGCCCTCGCGGCTGCCTGCATAGACGATGTGGGTGTGGCTGTCGCAGAACGAGGGGAAGACGGCTCCTCCCTGAGCGTCGATGACCATCTGCATCTCGGCAGGAATGGGATAGTCGGGCATGGAGCCATAATCGCTGATGTGGCCGTCTTCGACGACGAGCCATGCGTCGCGCAGCACGTTGTACTGGGCCATCTGCTCGCCTCGAAGGAGATTGCAGGGCGTTTCGCGCACACCAGCCAGAAGTCCGATATTCTTAATGAGTGTTTGCATTTTTGAAGAGGTAATAGGTAATAGGTTAAAGGTTATAGGTTAAAGACGGAAGGTGCGCAGGAAGTTGATGGCGCGGTCGATGAGCGGATACATCACGACGTCGTCGCTGATGAAGGGCACCTGCTCGCGGAAGGCATCGCGGATGCGCATGATGGCGGGCGACGACTTCTTGGGCAGGCGGAAGTCGAGTGCCTGGGCGGCATTGAAGAGTTCGATGGCCAGCACGCGCTCGGTGTTGAGGATGACCTTCTGGAGCTTGATGGCGGCATTGGCACCCATCGAGACAAGGTCTTCCTGATCCTGGCAAGAGGGGATGCTGTCTACCGACGACGGCATGGCGAGGCTCTTGTTGAGCGACACGCAGGAGGCGGCCGTGTACTGGGTAATCATGAAGCCGCTGTTGAGTCCCGGATTAGCCACGAGGAAATCGGGCAGTCCGCGCAGGCCCGAAACGAGGCGATAGATGCGTCGCTCAGAGATGTTGGCCAGTTCGCTCATGGCGATGGAGAGGAAGTCGATGGGCAGGGCGATGGGCTCACCGTGGAAGTTGCCTGCCGAAATGATGAGGTCGTCGTCGGGGCAGACGGTGGGGTTATCGGTGGCCGAATTGATCTCGATGTCGATGACCGACTTCACGTAGCGCATGGTGTCCTTCACGGCTCCGTGTACCTGAGGCACGCAACGGAAGGAATAAGGGTCCTGCACGTGCACCTTCTCGCCCTGAATGAGCTGGCTACCCTCAAGCAATTCGCGGAAGCGGCGTGCGGTCTCGATTTGTCCGAGGTGGGGACGCACGGCATGCACGGCATGCGTGAACGGCTCTATGCGGCCGTCGAAGGCGTCGAGCGACATGGCGGCGATGGCGTCGGCCCAATCAGAGAGGCGCTGGGCCTCGATGAGCGACCAGACGGCAAAGGCACTCATGTTCTGCGTGCCATTGAGCAGGGCCAGTCCTTCCTTGGAGGCCATGCTGATGGGCTGCCAGCCCATGCGGCGCAACATCTCGGCTCCCGACACCACTTCGCCCTGCATGAGCACTTCGCCCTCGCCCACCAGCGGCAGGCAGAGATGGGCCAGCGGCACGAGGTCGCCCGAGGCACCCAGCGAGCCCTGACGATAGACGACGGGCGTGATGTCGCAGTTGAAGAAGTCGATGAGCCGTTCTACGGTGTCGAGCTTGCAGCCCGAATAGCCGTAGGAGAGCGACTGAATCTTGAGCAGCAGCATGATGCGCACAATGTCTTTCTGCACACGCTCGCCCACTCCGCAGGCGTGGCTCTTCATGAGGTTCACCTGCAGCTGGGAGAGTTCGTCCTTGCCGATGGAGACCTTGCAAAGCGAGCCGAAGCCTGTCGTGACACCATAGACGGGTTCCTTCTGGCGGGCAATCTTCTCGTCGAGGTATTGGCGGCAACGCACGATGCGCTGACGGGCATCGTCGCTGAGTGCCAGTTTGTAGTCGTTGTTGATGATTTCGCCGATGCGCTCAATCGTGAGGTGCTCGGCGCTGATATGGTGGATATTCATGGATTCTTTTCGTTGGTGTGTATTATATTAATAATAGGTGTGATGAAAGCTGATATTTCAAATGGTGTCGAGCAACGCATCGTCGACGAGGTTGGGCAACGTGACACGGAGTTCAGGCGTGCGCTCCATCTCGCGACGAATGGCATCCATGGAACCGCTGTTGCGCGCCCACGAACGACGGGCGATGCCGTTGTTGACGTCCCAGAAGAGCATCTCCTGAATCTTGCGGTCGCTCTCCTCGGTGCCGTCGATGACCATTCCGAAGCCGCCGTTGATGACTTCGCCCCAGCCTACTCCACCGCCGTTGTGGATGCTCACCCAGGTGGCTCCGCGGAAGGAGTCGCCGATGACGTTCTGCACGGCCATATCGGCACAGAACTGCGAGCCGTCGTAGATGTTGGAGGTCTCACGGAAGGGAGAGTCGGTGCCCGAGACGTCGTGATGGTCGCGTCCGAGCACGACGGGTGCTTTCAGTTCGCCCCGGCGAATGGCATCGTTGAAGGCCAGCGCAATCTTCGTGCGTCCCTCGGCATCGGCATAGAGGATGCGAGCCTGCGATCCCACGACAAGATGGTTGGGACCAGCCTCGCGAATCCAATGGAGGTTGTCGAGCAACTGGCCGCGAATGTCGTCAGTCACGTGATGGCTCATCTCCTCGAGCACCTCGGCAGCCAGGCGGTCGGTTGTAGCGAGGTCTTCGGGATCGCCCGACGTGCACACCCAGCGGAAAGGTCCGAAGCCATAGTCGAAGA
>OCVV011338801.1_pt1 | contig 10370 bp, 3 predicted proteins | sample 1539721 | NCBI WGS metagenome assembly OCVV01 (sample SAMN02144230, study PRJEB22623) | gut metagenome | biome: sheep rumen | host: Ovis aries | place: New Zealand
ACAAGACCGAGGTCACATACATCGCCCTCGACGAGGAAGCACTGTATAATGCTCTGGAGGCGGAAAACTCGGACGAGAACGCCAAGGCGGGCAAATATGCCCCAGGCGAGCGTGCCGCCAAGATAGATGAGGTCAAGAAGAACGATGACGGCAGCTTCGATATCACCTTCACCGACGAGAATGTTGGAGAGTTCAAGCCCACACAGTACCTTCTGCGCTTCGACGGCATCGACGATATGGCAGCGGTGAATGTTGAGTCCGATGAGTTTAATATCACCGCCGACGCTACAAAGATCGACGAGACCACCACCGAGGCCAAAGTCACCCTCACCCTTGATAACGGCGAGTTCGCCGACGTCACCGAGGCTATGATCTCTACCGAGTGTGCATTCAGAGGAATGAACGTGGAGAGCATTTCCGCTTCCGGCAAGAACCTTACAGTTCAGCTGAAGGGAAACATCACGCAGTACGGTGATGAGGGCGCTTACACCTACGGCATCATCAGGCTCAAGCCCGACGCCGTAAAGGACTGCACCGATTCGCTGTATGTTATGATCGACATTCAGACAGAATACTGCGGCTTTGACGGCGCAAGCCTCAAATGCGAGGACGGAAAGATAACTGCGGAGCTGAAATCCTACGCCGCTGCCGACCTCGACAAGCTCACCAAGGACAATATCAAGATCAAAGGCGTGACAGTTGAAAGCGTCGAGAAGAAGGACGACAACACCGCAGCAGTCACGATGACAGCCAAGGACGTCAAGGATGTCAACGGCTTTGTCAAGCTGGTTTCGGGCAAGGAGGCCGACTTCGGCGGCTACAAGACAATGATCGACCTCGCCGAGGCAAGCTTCTATCCCGTTTTCGACCTCTGCGTTGAGGACGGCGACAACCTGAAAATGACGCTGCTGCTCTACATCTTTAACGGCACCTTTGACAAGGATATCTCTGCCGAGAGCATCTCCTTCGACGGCGGCCTTGCAGATGCTAAGGTCGAGTCCGTGAAGGCCGAGAGCGACACGACCGTTGAGCTGGTGCTCACTGTTCCCGCGAACGGTCAGAAGGCGGACGATTTCTCCGTAAGCGGCGACGTTAAGCTCGCAGCGGGCTCCATGACAAGCAAATGGGGCGAAAAGACCTCCGAAGAGGCAGTCTACAGCCGTGTTTATTCTCAGAACACTTTAGGCAAGGCTTCCGTCGGTTCCGGCGGTGGGTCTATCGACAGCCTCAGCCCCAAGGCGCTCGGACAGATCCAGGAATGGGTAAGAGGCAAGGAGACCTGGTACGGCAACGCATTCTATTACGGCAACATGGCAGTTTCCGGCTTCTCGGCCGTCAAGCAGGTGCTGGAGCTGGTGGGAGTTCTCAAATCCGAGCATCAGCAGGTAATGGACGCTCTGAAAGAGATCCAGAACACTCTGAGAGATATGCAGAACACCGTTGAAGACATCAGCAAGGATGTCAAGGAGACCAAGAAGGCCGTATTCTCCAGCTCTCTTGAACTGTTCGAGAGAGATGCCTTTGAGCTTTACGACGCTCTGATAGGCTACAAGTCGGTAATCACCCGCGCAGGCAAGGATCTCGAAAAGGAGAAAGGTATTACCATTTCGGAGGATGCAACTCCCGAGGAGGCTCTTGAATATCAGCACAAGATATACGATCTCGTGGAGGAGAAGCTGAATAAGAACAAGCGTGATGCAAATTATGCGAACTTTGACAAGTACTACGACACCATAACGAGAACGTTCAGCAGCATCGCAGGCAACTATCTCAGCGGAAACAATACGAACAATCCTCTCGTAAACTATGACAGACTTTACACCTCTATCTATAACTTCGACACCCAGGCTTATTTGCCCCGCGTGGCGGTAAGAGAGGTAATGCGCACCAATCTGATCGAGGCTATGACCATCATCACCGCACGCTTTGAGATGACAGGCTCCGAGCCCGTGGATGACTGGTCCGACGACTACAAGAAGTTCAAGGATTACTTCGACAAAGCCATGAAGATAATGGATTCCATGGAAGTAACGGGCATCTCTCCCGATCAGGTATACTTCGACGATAAGGAAATCGAAGTTGAGATCTCCAATTCTCCCGATTATGTGGGCGAGATCAAGGTCTACGCCACCAAGGACAATTCTGCCAAGAACAAGCTTGCGGAGCTGGGCTACAATGTAGTAAACTACGACCTGAACAAGGGCGCGGGCGGTTACTATATCTACCTTGGCTATAAGACCACCAAGGATTACAGCAAGGCTATCAAGAGCATGATAATCCGCGAGGGCAAGGGCAGCAACCAGGATACCTATAAGCACTCGAACGGCCTCAACTATAAGATCTGCCCCTACGACGGCGAGAAAAAGTTCAAGGACGAGAAGGGCGCCCTCAACTGCGACGCGGGCGGCAAATGGCTGCGTCTCTATTACTCCACCGACGAGCATTCCGATCATACTGCTTATACCGATATCTACGCCAATAACGTAAAGAACGGCTCGGTAAGCACAAGAGACCTTAACGACGATTCGGGCGGAGACGATATCTATCTCCACGGCTCGTTCCTGCCCAAGCCTTCCAGCTTCGTCAAGGATGTTGCAGTCTTCAAGGCAGATTCCGCAGACAAGCTTCCCAAGGGCTATGAAGCTGCCGTTCCGATGAACCTCAACAGCGGCAACAACGGCGATCAGCTCTACATCGCATACAATTTCACCACTAACACCGACGATGCAGTCAAGAGCCTTATCTTCGATACCGAGAACGACGGCGCAGAGAAGATCGACGTGAACGGCGTTGAGTACACTCTCTGCAAGGGCTCGGGCAGCGACGGAAACGTCAATGCGGGCAACGAGGGCATCCCGATGTGGCTCTACCAGACCAAGACCCAGCAGGGCGGCAACGAGGGCGCTGTAGCATCCTTCGAGATCAACGGTGTAGCTTCTGGAGCTGTAAGCGACAAGCAGCTCAACGACGGCGCAGGCGGAGATGTTATTTACCTCCACGCCCTCACCGTGAACCCCAAGGGCAAGACAGTCGTTAAGAAGAATGTCGGACACGATCCCGCATACTATCCCTTCTGCTATGCACTCGGCACCAAGATCAGAGTCGAGACTGCAAGACAGAACAGACCCATGTATCCTCAGTACTGGGATAAGCCTGGCTGGCTTACCTGGAAGGCTCTCCCGAGCAACAGCAGGAACTGGAAGAACACCGAGATCACCGAGTTCTCCACCCGTCTGGCGGGCAGGACCCTTGAGCAGGAGCTGAAGCTTGCAGGCTTCAATCTCAGGGGCGCAGACAGGCTCGTTACCGAGATCAAGGTAGATTACGGCACGCTTACCCTTGAAAGCAAATACTGGACGATCCAGCACGTCAAGTGTGCGTATTTCCACAACAATACGTCAAATCACACCTCCAAGACCGAGATCGATCCGGAGGCTACGACCTGGGCGTATTTCTGGCCTGTATAAGCAGACTGTAAAACACATATTTTCCTGACACACAAAGGGGGGCGCCGCTCCTCCGGCGTCCCCTTTGTGAACAGGCAGCACCCCACGGCCTCAGAGGGCCGCGGGGCGCTGCGTGTTAAAAATATAAGTATCGGATAACTGATATTTATTCTTTTTCGGCAGGTTCGTAAACGTCGATCTTAGTTACCTTTGCGGCATACTCGCCGTCGGGGAGAGGATCATTGATAAGCTCATCGTAGGTCTTGGTCATCTCAAAGGTGGCAGTGTCCGAGGCGAACTGATTGCCGAAAATATCGGTCACTACAAAGTAATACTGATAGCTCTTTCCGTCAAGGGGCAATTCGGTTATCTCTTCTCCTTTATCGCCGAGAACGAATTCCTCGCCGAATATAGTTTTGAGCTTGCCGTTCTCACCCATTGTGATACCCGTAGCCACCTGTATCTTGTCATCAGGCTTAAGTTCATATATCTCCTTTGAGGGGATGCCGTTTTCATCGTAGCCACCCCAGAGGCCGCCGGGAAGATAATGACCGCCGTTGAATTCCTCGCTGTTCCAGATAAAGCTGAACCGGTAGTCCCTGATTTCCCCATTGACCTTGACGGGCGTGCTGAAGGTTATGTAGCTGCTGTTGCCCGTGATGGTCTTGTAGAACATTGGGTGTCCGTTCATCGCAAGGGTTATCCCGCGGAAGTTGGTCTTGAAGTTCAGATTTTCCCAATCCTTGTGGATGTCATTGTCGGCGGCTATGGCGATCTGGTTGCCGTTTTCGTCCACGGTCATCAGCACGTAGTTGATGTTTCCCGCATACCTGCTGCTCTCGGGAGTAAGAGTGACCTGGAAGGCACCGTTATCGGCAATGGAGCCCTTGTCGGCAAATTCCACCGTGGTCTCGGGGATGTTAAGGTAAATGCTTTTGAGTATCTCGTTATAGGGCTCGTTGATGTTAAGCTCCAGATAATTCTCTATCTCCTGCGCGTTATAAACGAACGGACAGTAGAATGAAACTCCGAAGTTGTTTCTTTTCCCGCAGTTGGCATAGTAGGTCACAAATTCGTTGCTTACAGCTGCCATCAGATCGACGGTGATGTCGTTTATGACACCGAGGCAGAGGATAAGATCCACCAGATCCAACATATTCGAGTAGCCGCTCTCAAGAGAGTTTCCGCCGAAATGTTCGCAATCCCTCATGGCGTTGATGAAGCCCGAATCCTTTTTCTCGTTGGCGTAGTTCTGTTCCTCACCAAGCTTCATCACGGCGTTGAAGGTGTCGATGACCGTATCAGTCTTGCTAAGGTCAAAGACGGAAAGGGTCGAGAGAAAATCGTTTTTGTTCTTCTCCTTGCAGCGCTCGATGAAGTCATCAACAATGATCTTTCCCGTTTCGGCGGCATCTGACTCCTTGGAGAAGGTCTCGGCAACGGTCTTCAAGCCCCAGCCACAGGAGGGCTCTATGTCCTGAGAGGCTATCATATAGTCGGCGTAATCCTTGACAGAAACGGCTGTCTCAAAGGTAGCCATAAGGCAGGCATCGAAGCCGAGGATGTCATACTTGCTCTTCAAGTTGGCGGTTTTGAAAGCATCCCCCAGTTCGGAGAGGGTAAGGGGGTCGTAATTGTTGTTCTCATCGAAGCAGACGCCTCTTGCCGAGCCCGCGCCGTGATCCCACAGAAGCATCATATTGCGCTCCGAGCGGTAATTTGTATCGCACCAGGAGGCAAAGTCGGCAAGGGTCGCGGAATCGCCCATATTCTTGTTTTCCGACAGGCTCTCGATGAGTTTCAGCTCACCGTTTCTGACCTCATACCGCTGGGACACCTCGGCGCTGATGTCGAAATTCCGCCATTTCTTCGCGCCGCCCGTCTGGATAATGATATTCATATCATCGGGCACCTCGGCGGTAAGAAGCTCCTTGAGGGCAATGGTAGCGATGCTTTGCTTGGTTTCGAGGTCGGAACCGCAGAGATAGATGAACAGCGAGGTGCTGCCCTTGGCGGGCTCCGAATCGGGTTCGCTTTCGGTTTCGCTCTCAGCCTCGGAAGAAGCCGTGCTGCTCACGGCAGTGACTGTACTGCTGCTGTCGGGCGTGCTGCCGGAGCTGCTGTCATCGCTGCTGCATCCGCAGGCGGGCAAAGCCACTGCAGCGCATAAGATGTATGTTAATATTCTTTTAAACATATCCCTCACCTCGGTTTTCGGATCAACGTGGATGTGGTTATATTATATCACACGGAGCAATAGTTGTCAACAAACCGCCTTGATGGCAGACAATGACGATCCGCCGCTATGCGGTTTGCAATACAAATATTTCAACTTATACAGGGAGGAATAATATATGACTGTATCAAAAAGGAAGACTTTAAAGGTGCTTATGGCAGGGCTGTTGTGCTCGGCGGCCTTTACCGCTCTGACGATAACGGCGTCTGCGGAAACTTATACCGGAACCTGCGGAACGAATGTCGAATGGAAGTATGATGAATCGACCGAGATCCTCACTTTTTCAGTAGCAGACGGAGTCGACACCGCAGCTATGGGGGATGCCGGTGCTGCTGCATACGGATATTACGGCTATATGAAAAAAGCAAAGACCGTTGTGTTTGAAGAAGGGATAACCTATATCGGCAAAGAAGCGTTTTATGATCCCATTTTCGATTATGATGATCCCAAGACCGAACTGACTGAGGTCATAATGGCAGACACGGTAACATCTATCGGTGACAGGGCATTCGGGTACTGCGCGAAACTCAGGACCGTTGATTTTTCCGATCATCTTGTATCTATCGGAGAAGGCGCTTTTGCCAACTGTTTTTCTTTAGGCACCGAAACAGTAGATCTTGATCTGCCCGATTCTGTTACAACGATCGGAGCCAATGCATTTTATTTCGGCTCATGGATCAAGAACGTGAAATTCCCGGCTAAGCTGAAAACCATCGGAAATTCTGCTTTTGAGGGCTGTTCTGTATTGACTGCCGCCGACTTTTCGGGAACAAAGCTCGAAACGATAGGCGAAGAGGCTTTTAATATGTGTTCGAAGCTTGAGACCCTGATTCTTCCTTCCACGGTGAAAAGTATAGCCGGGGGAGAGAATGATATAGGCAATGCTTTTAAGTACTGCATCGGTCTTTCGACGATATACTGCTATGCCGACCCTTCCGCACCGCTGATCTGGAAGGATGCTCAAAGTGATGATTTTAAAACACCTGACGGGTCACATAAGACTGTCTGCTATGTTCCTTATGTGTATCTCGATACCTACAGGACCGCTTTTTCCGGTGTCAATGTCACATTTGAAACTCTCGAACTCGACGCGGAGCTTTACGGCTATACCCTCAGCCTTGACGGAGATATCGGCGTAAACTTCTATATGGCGCTGTCGGATGATCTGAAAAACAACGCCGATGCCTATATGGAATTCACCGTCCCCAACGGCAGCAAGACCGAGAAACAGACGGTCAAGGTCGCGGACGTCGTGAACAACGCCGCAAAGCAAATAACAACAACCGACGGAAAGACCTACTATCAGTTCAAGTGCCGTGTTTCCGCAAAGGATATTGCATCAACGATCACCGCTCAGATGAAGCTGAATGAAAGCGAAAACATCGGAAGCAGCTACAGCTATTCCGTCAAGGAATATGCGGAATATCTGCTTTCACACGCTAATGCAAGCGGAACAGCGATCCAGAAACAATACGCTAAAGCTTCCGCTCTCGTCAAGTCAATGCTAAATTACGGTGCAGCTGCACAGACCTATTTCGGTACTGACGGCGTCGGGCTGGCTAATTCAAGCCTTTCCGATGATGAACAGGCAGCCGTTGCAAGCGCAGAGATCCCGGAAAGCGGCTTTGCCGTGAACAACCTTCCGAGCGGCGCGACCTTTGAGGGCGCAACGCTCTCGCTCAGATCCGAGACTACGCTTTCGTTTTACTTCAAAGGCCTTGATGACAGTACGGAGTTCAGCTGCACAGGCTATACGGTTGAGAAAGAAGTGAGCGGACTGTATGTTATCGCCCGCATCAGAGGCATCAAAGCCAAAAGGATCGGAGAAGACTTCACCGTTTCATTCGGAGACAGCACCGTGACCTACAGCCCGATGACCTATTGCTACAATGTCGTAACTGACACCGATAATCAGTACAGCGACGATCTTAAAAATGTCTGCCGTGCGTTGTATCTTTACTCGCAGAAGGCTGCTTCGTATTTCGGTAATTGAGAGGAGAGAGCATGAAAAAATACATAATAATCGCAGTATTATCTGCTCTGCTGCTTGCCGGCTGCAATGACGATGAAAGCAGCTCACTATCAGAAAGCAAAGTATCAGACAGCGGAAGCTCGTCTGTAGCTGCGGTGCAGGGTGATGATGCTTCTTCGGATTCCGACGGCTCACAGGATCAGGATGCTTCGGCATCGGAGGATGACGGCAGTTCGTCTGCGGGATCTTCGTCCGGACAGGATGCTTCGTCGGAAAAGCAGTCATCCGATACGTCCGAAAGCTCTCCGGAGCAAAAGGGCGGTGCTTCCTCAACTGAAAGCGGAAGTCATGCAGGCAGTCAGGATCAGTCAAAACCGCAGACCTCCGGCACAGATCAGAGCTCTGCTGCCGAAAGCCCGTCATCTAAGAAGGACAGCTCTTCGTCATCAAGCAGTCAGAAGCAGAATGAATCACAGAAGGATCAGTCCTCGTCAGGTTCAGGCAAAAGCTCTGCTGCGGACACTTCAAGTTCAAAGCCCGATGACAGCAGCACGGATCCTGACGATCATACAGCGGATTCAGATGAACTTGAGCTGCCGCTTGTTCCGTTTTGATGACAGAAAGACAATAGGAGTGATATTATGAAAAAAGCCAAAAGGATCATTGTTTCCGCATTGACGGCGTTTGCACTTATGGCGCAGATGTGTCCTCCTGTAAGTGCGGCACAGGCTGTGACTTACAAAAAATACAGCTGGAACGGTTCTGCTCTCGAGACCGAGGATGTTACCGTTACAAACTATACGACTCTGACATGGGGCGATCGTGAGCTGACAGAAGGCACCTACGTTGTTTCCGACAACAACTTAGTGTTATCCGGCCGTCTCAATGTCGTAAAGGGTGCAGTCGTAAATCTTGTCGTTCCGGAGGGGAAGACCCTTACCTGCAAAGAGGGCATCAGCTGCGGCTATGACAAGAACAACAAATACGGCACGCTGAACATCTACGGCACCGGCAAGATCGTGACGACAGGTAAGGGGAATGCTGCCGGTATCGGCGGAGATAACGATGAGACAAACGGTTATATCACCGTTCACGGTACAGAGATCGAAGCCACAGGCGGCAAGCACGCCGCAGGCATCGGCGGCGGTGAAGGCGGCAAGGACCCGAACGAGAATTCGCCCACGATCAAAATATATGACGGAAAGATCACCGCAACAGGCGGTATCGACGGCGCAGGCATCGGCGGCGGCGATGAGCAGCCCGGCGCACGCACCTACATCTACGGCGGTGATATAACTGCAAGCAGCAAAAAGCACGGCGCAGGTATTGGCGGCGGCGACGAGGAAGGCACCTTCGGCATCCACATCTACGACGGTAAGATCACAGCCACAGGCGGTGAAGGCGGTGCCGGCATCGGTGCCGGTGAAGAAGGCGGCAATCTTCGCAAAAAGGATAACGACGGCGGTATCAACATCTATGGCGGAGAGATCACTGCCAAAGGCGGCGGAATCAGTGAAAAAGATAATGTCCATGCCGGAGCAGGCATCGGCGGCGGCTGGGATGAAGACATGAGCGGAACGATCTTCATCAGCGGCGATACAACGAAGCTTACCGCACAAGGCGGAATCGGTGCAGCAGGCATTGGTGCCGGCAGAGGTGAATGGCCGTTCCCCAACGGCGATATGAAAGGCGAAATCACGATCGAATGCGGCGATAACAGCGATCTCAAAATAATCGGCGGCTCCGGAGGTGCGGGCATCGGCGCAGGATTCCAAGGCAATATGCAAGGCAAAGCGTATATTAACGGCGGAAAAATAAAAATCACCAGCGGATATGAGGCTGCCGGTATCGGCGGCGGCCGCGAGGGAACCTTTGATGAAGGCGGCGAGGGCGGTACCGTTTATATTGGCGGCGGAGATATCACGATCGATCTCTTGAGCAATGCTCCGCAGCTTGCTGATAGTCATGCGATCGGCCGCGGAGCCCTGGATGAAAAAACCGGAACACTTTATATTTCAAAAGACAATAACAAAACCGGGAAATGTATGCGTGTTGACTACCGGCTTTTTAGAGAGAAGGAGGGTTGGTCGGGTACCGCAAAAGCCGGCAGCCGCACGGATAAATGTCATGCAGAAAATGATGTACATATCACTGTTTGTAATCACACAGATTACAAAGGTAATAGCGGACTGTCTTATTCGATAAACAAGAAAAACAATACTCATACTGTAAAATGCAAATACTGCGGGTATAAAGATACGGTCGAACATACAGGCTCGGACTGCGAATGCGGTTATTCAGACCCTACTTTAAAAGAGGTAACGCTGAATGCGTTTGGAATTCAAGTATTCACAATTGCACAGGGAAAAAGCTTCACCCTTCCGTACAGCCCGAATGAGCTCGTAAACGGAGATCTTCCTACAGACCCCTACTATCAGGTAAAGGGATGGAGACTGAAAGATGATGACACAAACACATTGTATGAAGCCGGCAGCGATGTGACCGTTGATTCGGACATGGAATTCACTGTTGTAACAGAGCCGGTATACAAAATTAAAACAGCCGAAAACGTCGGAGCTGATAAGAACGATGCAAAAGCGGGCGATTTAATATATATCCTCGTTGAACCTCAGTTCGGGTACACCATAAGCAGGGTCTATTATCAGTATATAACTAAATACGATTTTGAAGGTGACGACTTCGTTATTGACACCTT
>OCVV011339858.1_pt1 | contig 10370 bp, 7 predicted proteins | sample 1539721 | NCBI WGS metagenome assembly OCVV01 (sample SAMN02144230, study PRJEB22623) | gut metagenome | biome: sheep rumen | host: Ovis aries | place: New Zealand
TGTCAGATAAAGAGCTGATAAAAGAGATGGGTATACGCGGCAGAGAGTTGGTTAAGGAAAAATATGAATGGAAGAAGATTTCACAATCCATACATGAACTATATGAGGAACTGTTATGAAAATCTGCTTTATAAGCAATCTTTATCCGCCTAACATTCTTGGCGGTGCAGAGATTATCGTTGAAAAAATGGCACTGGGCATGCTTGATTATGGTCACGAGTCAGTAATCATCACCACCAGCCCTGATGATGAAAAACATGTTGTTAAAAGAGATAACACAACCATTTATCAGTTAAACACAACAAAATTGTATCCTACCTACAAGCAGACCGAAGCTTCAGGAATTAAAAAACCGTTCTGGCATCTTTTTGATCTATGGAACGGTGCATGCCTAAATGCCATAAAAGAAATTCTTGTTAAGGAAAAGGTGGACATCATACATATAAACAACTATAAAGGCTTGTCTTTATCCTGTTTCAAGGCTGGAAAGGATTTGAACATACCTGTTATTTATGAATCACATGATTTTTCCTTAATCTGTCCAAGAGCAAACCTTATCAACGGAAAAAACACCCTTTGTCAAAAAAGAAATTTCATATGCAACGAGTACGTTAATACCCAGAGAAGGTTACTAAACGATAATGTGGATTTACTCATTTGTCCTTCACGTTTCATGATTGACAAGTTTCATGAAAACAACTTCTTCAATGACATCCCATGTGTAAAAATTCCTTTGGGAGTTGAATATGAATCCCGGAAGACCATCAAGACTTATGATTCGTTCGACATCACATATATCGGAACTTTGGGTAAGCATAAAGGTGTTGACACACTTATAAAAGCATTTAAGGATATTGAAGGAGATAATCTCAGATTACATATCATAGGCAAGGGATATGACGAAGAGGAATTCAAAGACTTGGCCCAGGATGATGAAAGAATAGATTTTCATGGCTTCGTAAACAATAGGGACATCATCAAGTATTATGAAATGACAAATATTCTGGTCATACCTTCCATATGCTACGACAATTCCCCATTGGTAATATATGAAAGTTTCAGCACTGGAACTCCAGTTATAGGCAGCAACATAGGTGGAATTCCCGAACTGGTCATGGATGGACATAACGGTCTGCTCTTTGAAGCAGGAGATGTCAACAGTTTAAAAGAGAAACTTGTAAAAGTAATAAATGACAAAGAATTATTAAAAAAATTTGAAGAAACTTCTTATGAAAGCTTACCTAAAAATTCCATGGAAGAAATGGTAAAGAAAATCATTAGAGAATATGAGAAAGTTGTAGAGTAGTGAATGAATAATGGAATTTAGAAACATATTTACCTTGAATGATTGGAAATTCAAAGAATTTGCAGCGGTAATTCTTCTGATTCAAATTCTTATGTGGATTGTGGGTTATTTTTCATATAACCAGATACACATTCCGATTTTTAATGACATAATAACATTATTATACCTTGCATTGGTTCCTGGTGTTCTGATTTTAAGGGTGATGAAGTTACATAAACTTGGAAACACCTTCACAACCCTGCTTTGTGTCGGTCTAAGCATACTGTCTGTGCTGCTGGTAGGACTGTTCATGAATCAGGTATATCCACATCTTGGTATTTCAAAACCAATTGAAACCATACCCCTGCTTGTAACCTTCACAATCTACAACATGATCCTGTTGTTAGTTGCATATAAGAGAGATAAAGAGTATTTCCATTACAGCAGTTCCAAATTAAGCTTTGAACTCTTAACTTCCAATCAGTTCCTTTGCCTTTGCATCTTACCGTTAATTGCAATTATAGGAGCTTACACTCTACAGTACTATGGAAGAAACGAGATTCAAATACTCCTATTGCTTTTGATATGTGCACTTGTGCTTGTGATGGCCTGGGGATATCTGAAGAGCGAATATTATCACATAGCAATATTCAGTATTGCAATATCAATACTGTATTACAGCGTGCTCATATCCAACCACATATGGGGTTATGACATATTTTTCGAATATCAGTTCGCAACATACGTCATTAAAAACGGCATATGGGATCATGCATGGCCTCATGCTTATAACGCCATGTTAAGTGTGGTAATGTATGCTCCTGTATACAACAAGTTATCTGGAATGACATTGACATGGATTTTTAAGTTTATTTATCCGTTTTTATTCTCATTGATAAGTATCGGTTTGTATAAGATATTTGAAGAGCATACAGGAGGAAAAATAGCTTTCCTTGCAGCATTTTTCTTCATTGCATACAACGGTTTTTCCTACGGTTGGATGGTTCAAATGGCCAGACAGCAGATTGCAGAGATTTTCCTTGTGTTGCTTGTGTGGCTGATGATAGACAGAAGCATTGCACAGAACAAGAGAAAAATACTATACCTGCTCTTTGGAGTTGGTCTGATACTATCACACTACAGCGTAACATACCTGTTCATGTTCATGTTACTTGCAACAATAGTGACTCTCTCCTTGTTATCCAGTCGTTTTGGAAACATAATAAACACTATACTCATCATGTTCGGAGCAGAACGCAAGTATTTCGGTAAATATTTCAAGGTCAAGGATCAAACAATCAGCCTGTCGCTTTCATTGTTCTTCATAGGATTCATAGTAGTATACTATTCACTGACCGCTGACAGTAAGCCTATTGCATCACTGTTTGATGCACTGAGAATAGTTTCCAAAAACGTCAATACTATGATTACTGGCGGTTCTGTTAATCCGATGATTCTGCTTGCTGCACTGGGTGCTGTTTTAATACTTGTGGTAGTGGCATATAAGATATTTAAAAAAATATCCAGGGATCTTAGCGTTGATGAGATAAATGTCCATCCATACATCAAGAACCAGGTAATGAAAATCAAGCATATGAGCCTGCGCCGTAGACAGGCAATAATAGTAGGTGCAACCATACTTGTATTCCTTCAAATATGGTGGCCTTTCAAATTCATGGACATTGTGAGCATTAACGCACAAAGGGTGATATTGTTCTCGGTCTACTTCATAATTGTAGGATTTATCATGAACATTATAAGACCAAAATATCTGCATTTCACAAGGGAATATAATACATTTGCATTGTTTAACCTTGTGATATTGGCCTGTGGACTCTACATTCCTGCGTTTAGGGGTCAGTTAAGTTTACAGAGGATTTATGAGGTAACCTTTGTGGTGCTTGCACCGTTTTGTATCATAGGACTGTACTATATCAGCAATTCTGTTATTGGCCTTTTAAAACCTACAGAGCTTAAAAAACGTGTGGGAATAACTATGAAGGTAATCGGAATGTTTCTGGTACTTTTCTTCATACTTAACACGGGACTGATAGACTATGAGGTTGGTCAGCCGTCAACACTGCCTATAGACAATACTATAGATGCACCGATATTCAGTCAGGGAGAATATGCTGGAGTGGCATGGTTTAAGAATTACTATGACAACGAACAGAACAACACGCTTTTCTCCGACGCATTCAGTAACATTCTGCTCTACTGGCTAAATGACATGCACACCACCAATCCCAAAAACATGTCGGACATGGAGCCGCGAAGTTACATGTTTTTAAGGTCAAACAACATTGACCACAAGAGTTTCTTGTATGGAAATGGAGAATATCTTCCACTTGATGAACCAATAAGCAAATCAAGCAAGATTTATGATAACGGAGATTCACAAATTTATAACAGAATGACTCACTCATGGTGAAATTGATGAAAATATTATTTACACATAACACTGCAATGTGGTACAGATTACCATTTTTCAGGCAAATATCCCAAATATACGATCTGGATTTGGTATTCACCCACATCAATGTTATTGAAAGCATTTATGATGAAGATGTATCAAAGCAGATAAGTGGTCTTGAAGGAGTAAATTACACCATTTTACCAAATTTCCATGGATTTGCAAGGGGTTTGCTTTCCAAGGCAAAAAACCGTTATGACATAACCATTGGAGGAAGCTGGGATACCCTTCAAGAGCTTGTTGAAACAATACTTCTCTTTACAATTACCAAGCTTAAAAGAGAGCCGTTCATCATTTGGCGTGAGGATTGGGACTGGGAAAAAGAGAACACACTCAAGGAAAGAATGCTAAACGTAGTCATCAAGTACCTTTGCAATCACTGCGATGCCATACTTGTTCCGGGAAGTCTGCATAAGGAATATTTTCATGACAAACTTGAAGTTCCGAATGACAGGATACATATCATGCCCAATGTAAGTAACATTACAGGAAATGCCGATTTAAATGAGAAAAAGCATCCCACTAAAAAAATATTATATGTCGGACGTCTGATAAAACGTAAGGGCGTAATCTATCTTTTGGAAGCATTCAAGAAACTGGATATGGACAACGCCGAGCTGATTATTGTGGGTTCCGGTGATGAAGAGGAAAAACTCAAAGGCTATGTAAAGGACAACAACATGAAAAACGTCCGTTTTACGGGTAAAATAAACAACAAAGAGCTGGAAAAATACTACAATGAAAGCAATCTTGTGGTTGTTCCATCAGTCAATGAGGGGATGGGAGATCCATGGGTGTTTGTTTTGAACGAAGCCATGTATTACTACAATCCCATAATAGCAACCACGGCCGTAGGTGCTGCTTGTGACATGATAAATGGTAACGGTTTTATCGTGCCTGAAAAAAATAGTGATGCTCTCAAAGAAGCCATTGAAAATGTTTTTAGCGATGAAAAAACAGAACGTGAAATGTGTTTAAAATCCAGAAAAATCATCGATACACAATTCCAATACGAAAATATGGTAAATTCCTTTGTGGAATGTGTTAAAAAAAGTAAAAAAAAGAGGTTTGATTAGCTGATATGATAAATTATACCAGCTGCTATTTCATCAGGGTCCTTTGAAAATAGATAGTCATATCCATGGTCATGTAAGTATTCATCAGGATGACTTAAACCTGTGAAACTGCTAGGACTATAATTATCGTCATGTGCTCTTTTCAAGAAGGATACTCCTGTAAAGTCATATGCATAATCCGGATGGAATATCAGATATATTAATCTGCTTTCTTTATTTCTCATGTAATACCTTGTACTCATATCATAGAATACTCCGGCATCTGCTCCCCCGAATATTGATACCTGAACTGCATTAATAGGTAATGACTGGGCCAAAATTGCAGTGTTATGTGAATTTGGTCCGTAACCATTTACAACTGCCTTATAACCTTTTTTCTCCAGACTAGCTTTTATTTTGTTCATAAAGGCATAATCTGTTGCTTTACTAACAATCACATCACTTGTAAGGTAAATTGTCCTTGACTTTGGATTTGAAGGATGCATAGCTGCCCAACTGTATACTCTACATGTAGTAGGTAAATAGTTATAGGCCGAAACATCCATAACCCTACAATATGTGTATATGATATTGTAATAACCCATTAAACCATAGTCAGTTGTAACATATTTCGGTGGCATACCGTGTTCATTCATGTATTTTAATGTTCGGCTTCCTATTTCTCTAACTTCTGAAATACTTAAAACTACCTGTTTCATTGAGTCGGTTTGAGAAGTTATTTCCGAATATCTTTTATGGGTAACGTTAGCTTTTTTACCCTTATATGCATTTTCACAGGACTGAATCATTAATGCCAAGAAATCTGATAAAGGAAGTCTTGACTTGCTTATATTAACTGAACTTACAGTAAAGTTAGATTCATATTGTGTTCTTACGTAAACGGCTGCTGCTTTAATTTGATTGTAGGTGAAAGAACTTTCAGCCTTAATCGTCAAATTATTTGTTGAGGTACTTGTAGCATAAAATGATGTTGGCTTGTAGTGAGCGGATATTTTATAGGTTCCCCTTGTATAACGATCGAAATCGTACTTGTAGGATGCTTTACCGTTTGAAATTGTGGCGTTTCCGATTGTTTTGTCATTTATTTTGAAAACAATTGTTCCGGATGTCAAAGCTTTGGAAGTTAGTTTGTCAACGACACTTGCCGTTAGTGTAAGTGATGTTGAATATCCGGATACACTGTTGACTGTCATTTTGGTAGGTCTTTGTGTTACTGTCAATGTACTTTTGGATGAGTATGATTTGTTTAGATAGGTGTTTCCACCGTATGTTGCGTTGAGTTTGTATGTTTTTGCTGATAGGTTTGCCGTGTATGTGAATACTGCCTTTCCTTTTGAAACGTTTGCATAACCCACTGTTTTTCCATTTATTTTAAATGCTACTCTACCACTTGTTGCAAAATTACCATTTTTATCTGTTACCGTTGCGGTAAATTTAACTTTTTCCTTTGAAATTACTGTAACGTTGTCCAATACAATTTTACTAGCATCTTTAACTACCGTCATGGTAGCGGTTGATGAACTGGCCAAGTATTTGGAGTTTTCACCGTATTTAACAGTAATTGTGTAATTTTTTGGGGTCAATCTTGATGTATCATAATAGTATGTTGCCACACCATTATTTACATTAGAGTAACCGAGTGTGTTGCCGTTAAGTTTAAAAACTACTTTTCCTTCTGTTAGTTTCTCACCTGTAACGGCATTTGTAATGTTTGCACTTAATTTTGCAGTTACGTTATATTTTGTTGTAACTGCATTTACTTTTGTTTTTGAAGCCGTTTTAGTACTTGTCGTACTTGTTTTTGTAACATTATCTGATGTTTTCTTAGTGATTAATTCCGTATTTTCCGTTGATGTATCATCTGATATTATGTCTGAATCATCATTTTCAACGTTTGTGTCATTAGTTGCTGAAACTACAGACAGGCTAATGAATAATACGGTTATTAACACTAATAAATATTTTTTCTTAATGTTAACAACTCCCATAATACATTGTTTAACAATGAATTATAACTAAATTTATTGTTTCAAATACTATTTAAAGATTGTTAAAATAATGGGAATTATTTTTACATAAATAGTAAAAGATATGCTATAAAATTATTATATTATCAAATAACTTCTTTTAAAAAATTACTGAGTGAAAAAGGTTTGTTTAGAATAGAATTAAATTATGGTAATTTAGATAGAATCAATTACTGATTATCTACTGTAGTTAAAAAAATATTAAAAAGAGTTTTAAAGTTATATCTTGTTAATCAGAGCTTTAATATAGAGTTTCATTATTTGATAACAGTATTTTGGCAAGTTTAAATAATAGTTGGATTTGTGTTTTTTGATAAATTGCAGGTTTGTTTTAATGTGATTATATTCCGTTTTAAATGTGGAATTTTTGTGTCTTGACATTCCAACCTTGTGCCATATGATAGAATCGGTGACAGTCACTACCTTATATCCCTTTTTCTTGATGGATATTGCCAAATCCACATCCTCACATCCAAAGAAAAATTCAGTGGATAAATACTCATCAGGCATTGCTTCTGCCTTTATTAATGCTCCTGCTCCTGATACCCAGTCACATTCAATGACATCCTGTGTTAAGTCATAACCAGGCTCTTCCATGATGCTGTGATGTCCCGGAAAATGATCCAGATCAACAACACTTCCTATACACCATATTGTTTCATGACTTCCCTCATAGTCATAGTAATAAAATTTTGGTCCGAGCAGCCCTATGTTGGAATCACTTTGTGCCACATCAATCAACCTGTCAAGAAAATCCGGTGCAACAATAGTGTCATTGTTTAGAAGCAGCACATAATCAGGTTTATCGACTTTCATAGTGTAGTCTATTGCAATGTTGTTTCCCTTTGCAAAACCATAGTTTTCCCTGTTTTGTATGAGCAAGAGTTTCTTTTGTGATTGTGTGGAAGTGTTGTCTGCCCTGGTGTAATCTCCTTCATCAAGACAGGTTAATTGGATGGGCTTGTTGTCAGCATATTTTGTATATTCTGTTTCAACCCTTATATTTCCAAGGGCATATTCCTTTATTTTATCTATTGAATCGTTTGTAGAGTTATTATCTGCCACTATAACGTTATAGTTGGGATAATCTATCTGATACAGGGATTCCAATGCTTCCAATGTGTCTTCATAACCGTTCCAGTTCAATAATATTATGGATACCAATGGTTTTGTCATCTTTATTCCCCATCTTCTTCAAGTATTCTGTAAATATGTTTGAGTAAGCGTTCTCCGGCCTTTTCCAGTGTCCATGCAGATTCTATGTATTTTATTCCTGTAGCAGACATTCTGTTCCACAGTTCATCATCCTTAAGTAGTCTTATTACTGCATCTGCAAAGTCCTTTTCATCTCTTTGTGTTAGAAGTCCTGTTTTGTTGTGCAGTACGGTTTCTCTAACTCCACCTTCCTTTATACCCACTACCGGAGTTCCACATGCCATTGCCTCAAGTGGTATATATCCGAATGGTTCCAGATACGGAGCATATACCACCATTTTAGCCTTGTTGTATAGGTTTATCAACTCGTCATCTGATATCATGGTGAGTATGTCCATGTCAACACCATTTTCCTGTGCCAGATTTTTCAGATATTCCACCCACAGTTCGTCACTACTGTTTCCTACAATCACCAGTTCCGGTCTTATGTCCTTTGGTATTTTGGAAATTGATCGGATTATGAAGTCATAACCCTTTGGAGGTATGCAGGTACCGACAGACAATACGTAGTTGTCCCTCTTAAGGTTTAGCGGTACGAACTTTTTGTTGTCCACACCAATGTACGATACATATGCGTTTTTTCCATACTGTCTTAGTATGTTTTCATGGGAAAAGTATGAGTTTGCAAGGAGGTTTGTGGAATATTCCGCAAATTCCATGTCCCTTTCATAATCTCTTGTTTCCACATGATTTACAAAGATGTCGGCAAATGGTCTTATCAGAGGGTTGTTGAATATGCCTGCCCTGGTTTTTTGACTGTTGACCTTGTCGAGAATTTTTTCGTTTCGAATTGGCTGTTGACAGTAGTATATTGATGGTTTTGTTAAGTATTTGAAAATTACCGGAGTCATGGTGAATTGATCCTGTTCACAGTAGACTATATCATAACCTGAATCGTTTAGGTCCTCGGCAATTTTTTGTTCGGTTTTCATTACATTATTTACCGATACCCTTTTAATGATTGCAGGAACGTAACTGAATATTGAGTATATCTTTTCCCTGAAGAAACTTGGTTTGACCTCGTATTTAATTACGTTGTTTGCAACAGAATCCAAGGGCAGATATTCTTCGTTTGCAGTATCAGGTATGAAGACATCCACGATGTGTCCCTGTTTAGTCAAATATTCAACATAGGTATATAATGACCTTTTTGCCCCACCTGATGGAAGATTATGAAATACTGCTATGTTTAATCGTCTTTTGTTCAATTTACTTACTCCTTATCTGATGATATTATTATCTATTTCAATCTATATAATTTTTAACAGACCATCCTTCAGACCCCTTATTAGAGTCATTGAATATTCCCTGTTTTTTAAAATATTTGTGAATGATTCTTTTAGAACATACAACACTATGTAAATCAGGAATTTGTAATACACCAAACCACTGGTATGACGTTTCATATATAAAATTCTGTTACGTGTATGATAGTAAATTCTGGATAATGATTTAATTGAAGCTCCTTCCTTATGATATATATATCCAGTGTCTGAAATTTTTAATTTATGACCTTTTTTTCTGGCTGTTGTGGACCAGTCAACATCTTCCCAGTACATGAAGTATTCCTCGTACATCACTCCAACATCCCTTAGAACATCACAGGACATCAGTATACAAGAACCTGTTAAAAAATCAAATTCATCCCTAGTTCCAGGTTGGGTTACGGCAGTGCATTCACCGTGAACAAGATCTATCAATCCGCCACCAAGTGTTTGTATCCTGTCCTTTTCATGATAGTAATAATGAGTTGCACCGACAAAACCTGTATCGTCGGATTCATTGAATTTACTTACCATTGCAGTCAACAGGTCTTTTGAAACTATGGTATCATTATTCAACAGCAACACATAACCTTCCTGAACATTGTCCTTAATGTAATTCAGGGCAACGTTGTTTCCACCGGCAAATCCTGCATTGTTGTCGTTCAATATGAAAACAAGATTAGTTTTATCTTCTTTCTTAAAGGAGGATAAGTCATCTTTTTTGACTGTTGCACTCCTATAAAAGGAATCCTTTTCCAGATAATTGATTATGTTGTTTATAGATTGTTTTTGCGAATCGTTGTCAACAAGATAAACATCAAAACTAGGATAATCAAGCGTTTTCAATGATTCCAAACATTCTATTGTATCTTCATCCCCATTCCAGTTCAATAAGACAACAGCCACATTCTTTTGAATAATAAAACCCCATTTATTTTTCTATTGTGTCTTCAACCGCATCTTCATCAATTATTATATCGTCTTCCGGATTAGTGATATCCAACTGAATTTTTTCAGTGCTTCCATAAT
>OCVV011348336.1_pt1 | contig 10370 bp, 9 predicted proteins | sample 1539721 | NCBI WGS metagenome assembly OCVV01 (sample SAMN02144230, study PRJEB22623) | gut metagenome | biome: sheep rumen | host: Ovis aries | place: New Zealand
TCCTACCGCCTCATAGGATACGAGAACAGGGTAATGAACAATGAAGACTTCGAAAACGACAAGAAAGACGCCGGTGAAATCGGTGCCGGACAGACCATCACCGCCGTCTATGAGCTCGTGCCCGCGCAGGAGTATGCCGCCGGAGCCGCTGCAGCCGACTTCGAGGTGCGCTACAAGCTCGCTCTCGGCGGGGAGTCGCGCCCGCTGCTGATGAGCGTCAAGGCTCCCGCCGTGGATGCCGCCCCTTCGGGAGAATTCAATTTCGCCGCCGGACTAACGGCTTTCGGCCTGACTCTCAGGGACTCCAAGCACAAGGGTACGGCAAGCCTTTCTATGGCCCGCGACCTCATCACTCCGTCCGCCACGCCAGGGAACGGCGTTGACCCCCTGGGCCTGCGCCCCAAGCTCCTGGAGCTCATCTCCACAGCCGAGAAGCTGCAGTAAAGTCGAAGCGGGGGTCTTTGGTCTGGCGGCTGCTGTTGCGCCACGTAATCTGCACATCCGAATCATTCATAAAATACTTCTCCCACGACAGACTCATAAAACTGCCGGTCCTCGTCATCTCAGGAAGGGCCTCCGGGCCCTTCTGCTCCTTTTCGGTCCCGCTTTGCTCCGGCTCTACCGGCTTTTTGCAGGACGGCGTTGCCACTATGAGCAACAAGGATAATAAGAGGATAAAGTTTCATAGCGCTAAAAATACGAACGATTTGAGAATTTCGTGTGGTCTCGGTGCTAAAAGAGGGACGAGACCATCACTTTCCGGGGATTTCGCGTAGTCTCGGTGCTAAAAGAGGGACGAGACCATCACTTTCCGGGGATTTCGCGTGGTCTCGGTGCTAAAAGAGGGACGAGACCATCACTTTCCGGGGATTTCGCGTGGTCTCGGTGCTAAAAGAGGGACGAGACTATCACTTTCCGGGGATTTTGCGTGGTCTCGGTGCTAAAAGAGGGACGAGACTATCACTTTCCGGGGATTTCGTGTGGTCTCGGTGCTAAAAGAGAGACGAGACCTCCAATCTCCGGCTCTCCTGTGATGCGAAGACAACGTCAGATTCCGTACATCGTCTTCGGGAATGGTCTAAGCACCGTGATACCCGGCCTCCGGTCCCGCAGTTGGACCGTCAGGCAAGGTTTACGGCGCTGACAGCGCTTTGGTGAGGAGGATGAAGTCCTCGACGCCGAGGCGCTCGGCCCGAAGGTCCAGCAGGGCGGCAGCCTCGGGAGGCAATAGCCCCGGCTCCTTGAGGAGAGGCTTGAGGGCGTTGCGTAGAGTCTTGCGGCGCTGGTTGAAGGCGGTCTTGACGACCTGCTTGAAGAGCTTTTCGTCGCAGCCGAGGCTCAGGCGGGTGTTTCTCCGGAGGCGAATCACGGCGGATTGCACTTTGGGCGGGGGCGCGAAGGCCCCGGGGCCCACGGAGAAGCAGTATTCTATATCGTACCAGGCCTGGAGAAGCACACTGAGAATGCCGTATGTCTTGCTTCCGGGAGGTTCGGCTATGCGCTCCGCGACTTCTTTCTGGATCATACAGACGACTTCGGGGACGCGGTCCTTGTCGTCGAGAATCTTGAAGAAGATTTGCGAGGAGATGTTGTAGGGGAAGTTGCCTATGATGCGGTAGGAGCCGGGGAAAATCTTACGGGTGTCGATGCGGAGGAAGTCGGCCTGCAGGAGTTTGCCCTGCACGTCGGGGAAGTGCGTCAACAGATAAGCGACGCTTTCTCCATCCACCTCAACCGCCTTCAAATCAATATCTTCCCTCTTCAGCAGATACTGCGTAAGCACCCCCATCCCGGGCCCTATCTCCAGTACGTCCCTGACGGAACGTCCTCCTTCCTCCGGGGGCAGAGTTTCCCCCGTCCCCTGGGGGTGCAGGGGGATAGTAGGCTCAGCCGTATCGCAGATGCTCAGGGCATCTACGATACGGCGGGCGACAGCCTGATCTGTCAGGAAATGCTGCCCCAGGGCCTTCTTGGCGCGAACTTCCATAACTAGCCCAGTTTTTCAGCGAGACGCCCGGCAAGTTCGAGGAACGCCTGCGCGTCGGGACGCGTCCCGAGCGCGGCGGGCTCCCCGGAGTCCCCGCTCTCGCGGATACTCTGCACCAGAGGGATACGGCCCAGCAGCTCAATACCCAAGGACTTGGCCATACGCTCTCCCCCGCCCTCTCCGAAGATATAATACTTCTCATCCGGATGCTCGGCAGGAGTAAACCAGGCCATATTCTCCACCAGCCCGAAAATCGGCCGGTCGATGCTCTTGTTGCGGAACATATTCGCCCCCTTCTCCACGTCTGCAAGAGCCACCTCCTGAGGCGTAGTCACCAGAAGCGCTCCCTCCATCGGGATATCCTGCAGCAGGCTTATATGGATGTCCCCCGTCCCCGGAGGCATATCCACGAGCAGGAAGTCCAGCGGCCCCCACTCCACCTGCAGAATCATCTGCTTCAGGGCGTTGCTCGCCATAGGACCGCGCCAGATAAGCGCCTGTCCCCGCTCGGCGAAGTAGCCTATGCTCATCCACTTGACCCCGTACTTCTCGATGGGCACCATCAGCGTGGTACCGTCCACCTCCTCGGCCAGCGGCTGCTCCCCCTCCGTGCCGGTCATCAGCGGCACAGAAGGGCCGTACACGTCGGCGTCGGCAAGGCCTACCCGGTAGCCCAGGCGGGCGAGGGCGCACGCAAGGTTCACCGCCACGGTGGACTTGCCCACGCCGCCCTTGCCGGAAGCCACGCCCACGATGTGGCGCACCTCACGCACGCACTCCAGGTCGAACTCGGCCCCCTTCTTCTTCGCGGGAGCCTCCTCCGTGACCACGGCCTCTACCCTGGGATCGGCCACGCCCGCGCGCACAAGGGCAGCACGCGTCGCCCCCACGAGGTACTCCGTAAGCGGGTCGCGCCGCTTGGGAAAGCCGAGGGTCACTTTCACGCCTGAGCCTTCAATATCCACGGCCGCCACCATTCCCAGGTCCACGATATCGCGGTCCCCGCGGGCCGGATGGCGCACGTCACGCAAAACTTTCAGTACTTCTTCCTTCGTCATCGCACAATCCTCATCTCGTCCAACAAATACCCGGCGCCGCCGAACTTGTCCATCATAAGGAGCACGTAGCGGATGTCCACGCAGATGCACCTCTGGAGCTGCGGCTCGAACATCACGTCGCTGCTCATCGCCTCCCAGTTGCCGTCGAAGGCAAGGCCGATGAGGTTGCCGTCGGCATCCAGCACGGGGCTTCCGGAGTTGCCGCCGGTGATGTCGAGGTTGGTAAGGAAGCAGGTCACCAGCTCACCGTCGGCGTCGGCATACTGGCCATAGTCCTTCTTCTCGTAAATTTCCTTCAGGCGGGCGGGAACGCGGAACTCGTAGTTGCCGGGGTCTTCCTTCTCCATCACGCCCTTGAGCGTGGTGTAGTACTTATACAGCACGCCGTCCTTGGGCTCGTAGCTCTTCACGGTGCCGTAGGTCAGGCGGCAGGTCATATTGGCATCCGGATAGGACGGCTCGCCTTTCTTCCACTCCAGCAGGCTCGCGGCATAAGCCTTGGTCGCGGCGGAAAGCTCCTCGCGGCCCGCGGAAGCCTTCTCGCGGAGCTCCAAATACTTCTGCAGCACCGCGTTGAACATCTGCACTGCAGGGTCGGCTGCAAGCAACTTGTCGGTGATGGGCTTGGAGCGCAGCTTCTCGGGGCCCGTGAAGATGCTCTTCTTGAAGAGCTTGTCCACGAACTTGCGGGTGTCGGTCTTCATAAAGTCCGTGCCCTTGAAGGAGATGGCGTCGGCCGGGTTGACATTGGCCTTGTAGAAATCTATCATAGCCACGGCCACGTCTTTGTCCACGTCGGCGTTGTAGTCCTTGTAGCTCTCGTCAAGCATAGCGAAAGCCTGCTCGAGCACGCTCTCCCGCGTCACTTCAGGATTCTTCTCCGCGGCTCCGGCGGCCATCTTGAGGCTGCGGTCAACGGTGCCGGCGAAGCTGAGCAGTTCGATGTCCAGCAGGCTCTCCCCGAGCAGGGTCATAGCCTCGCGGGGGGTCTTGGTGGAGGTCACGCTCTGAGCGATGCGTCCGATGGCGCCGCCCCAGGCCTGCTGCCTGGCGGAATCCTCGGCTATCCAGGCCTCCAGGTCACGCTCCTTCTGCTCCTCGCGGCCGATGATGTCCAGGGCCTCGAAGGCTTCCTTCTCGCCTATCCACTTCTTCCAGCCGTTGGAGGAGCCGGAATACTTGCTGGCATACTGCAGGCCCACCTTGTCGTCGGCCCTCATAGCCTTCCAAAGTATGTCCTGGCGCACGCCGCGGGCAGCGATGCGGATGTTGTTGTTGTCGAGCATTTCCTTGAGCTGGGCTGCGGTCTGGAAACGCTGGGTGCTGCCGGGGTAGCCCATAATCATAGCGAAATCGCCTTCCTGCACGCCCTTGAGTGATACTCCCAGGAACTGGCGGGGCACGAAAGGCACGTTGTCGGCGGAGTAGTCGGCAGGCTCGTTGTCGGCGCCCGCATAGACGCGGAACATCGAGAAATCGCAGGTGTGGCGGGGCCACATCCAGTTGTCCGTGTCGCCTCCGAACTTGCCGGCGGATGCCGGAGGAGCGCCCACGAAGCGTACGTCAGTATAGACCTTGGATACAATCAGGTACTGCACGTTGTCGTTGTAGAAGCTGACGATGCGCACCTGGCAGTGCGGGTTCTCCTTCATAGCGGCGGCAATGAGTTTCTGCCTGGAGGCACCTGCATTGAGGGTGTCGGTCACGTCTGTCATACTCTGGAGGAAGCGCACGGTCAGGCCGGGCACGGGAATCTCCTCCTCGAGGCTGCCTGCCCAGTAGCCGTCTTCGAGGTAATTGTGCTCCGTCGAAGAGAGGGACTGGATGGAGCCGTAGCCGCAGTGGTGGTTGGTCACCAGCAGGCCGCGGCCGGAAATGATTTCTCCGGTGCATCCGCCGCCGAACTGCACGATGGCGTCTTTTATGGAGGAATGGTTGACGCTGTAAATCTGGTCCGGAGTCAGGCGGGAGCCGAGATTCTTCATCGCTTCGGCGTTCATCTTCTCAAGGAGAGGGAGCAGCCACATTCCTTCGTCGGCACGCAGGGTGGCGGGAAGGAGCAGAAGGGCGCTCGCGAGGGTCAGGAGTAACTTTTTCATATTCAAAATAATGTTGGTTCGAGTTCTTTGGGATGGAAGCTGCGGCGGTGCTCGGGGCTGAGGCCCAGGCGACGTATCGCGGCTATGTGTTCAGGAGTCGGGTATCCGGCATTGCGCTCCCAGCCGTAGCCGGGATACAGGGCGTCCAGCTCCGCCATACGAGCGTCCCGCCAGGTCTTGGCGAGCACGGACGCGGCGGCGATGCTGGCGTAGGTCGCGTCACCGTGGACCACGGTGCTGTACGGGATGCCGCAGGGCTTGAAGCGGTTGCCGTCTATGAGCAGGAAATCCGGCTTCACCTTCAGGGCCGCCACCGCACGCTGCATCCCCGTGATGCTGGCGTTCAGGATATTGATGCGGTCGATTTCTTCCGCCTCGACGGCCACTACCGCCCAGGCCACGGCCTCGCTCTCGATGACGGGGCGCAGCATCTCCCGGGCCTTGCGGCTCATCTGCTTGGAATCATTGAGGAGCGGATGATGGAAGTCGGGAGGAAGAATCACGGCAGCGGCATACACGGGGCCTGCAAGCGGCCCCCTGCCGGCCTCGTCGCAGCCGGCTTCGAGGCGCCCCTCCTGCATATACCCCAACAATTGTACACTACGTGCCATAAATGCAAAGGTAATCACAAATGAGGAAAACGCCAACAGAAGAGGCGCTTATTTGCCTTTAGGCAAGTTCTTGAGGATTTTGCGGATAGCGGAGGACATATCTTCTACCTGGTCGAAAAGCATATCGATTTTCAGGGACAGTTCTTCAATACGGTCCTCCAGGCTGCCCTCGCGCAAGTAGCCTTTGGGATGGTCCCCGAGAAGGATTTCCTCCTCGGACATCCCGACGGCAGATTTGAAACGCATCATATTCGGGGTGAAGAGCCGGGTCTTGCCGCTCTCGAACTTATTGTAGGTGCTGCGGTCGATACCCATTTTCTCGGCTATCTGCTCTTGCGAATAGCCTTGCCTGATGCGTACGCTCTTGATATTTTCGTGCAGTTTATCCATTTTGCGTTAGGCGTTAGCAAAATTAACTCTTCGGCGCGGCTTTTACTATAGCGCTTTTCGTCACAAATGAGGCGCTTTTCGTCACAAAAGCTTAAAAAATCAAAAAAATCCGCATCCGTGCCGGTCTGAGAGAGGCCGGAAATGTTGCGAAAATCGTCACATCTGTGCATATTTGCCGACAAAAAGACCGACTATGAGAGCAAATACCTACCCCCGTTTCCTGTCCCTTCTCGAAGGTGGAAGCTATACCAGTTTCGAAGCCGTCTGCCGGGCCCTCGGCGCCGCGCCCGACGACCTTGACGAACTCCTGCAGCGCGAATTGGGATACTCCGGAGAGCAAGTGTTTAATTATTATTTTGGTATTCGGTGTAAAAATTATTAGATTTGCAGACTTGGATAATTAACAACACCAAATACAATGAAAGAATACCAAACCAAAGAAGTCCGCAACGTCGTCCTTCTCGGCGCCACCAAGTCCGGTAAGACCACGCTTGCGGAAGCTATGCTCTTCGAGGGCAAAGTCATCACCCGTATGGGCACCGTCGAAGACAAGAACACCTTGTCCGACAACAACGAGCTCGAAAAAATCAACCAGCGTTCCATCTACGCGACTCCGCTTTACGCCGAGTTCGGGGGCAGCAAGATCAACTTCATCGACGCTCCCGGTTCCGACGACTTCATCGGCGGAGCTTACTCCGCTTTCCGCGTGTGCGAGAGCGGCGTGCTCGTCATCAATGCCCAGCAGGGCGTGGAAGTCGGCACCGAAAGCTTCGTGCGCAGGGCCGAGGCCCAGAGCCTCCCTATGATTATCGCCGTGAACCAGCTGGACGCCGACAAGGCCGACTGGGACAACGTGCAGAACTCTATGAAGGAGACTTTCGGCGGCAAGATGATCAACGTCCAGTTCCCCGCAGGAGCCGGCGCTTCCTTCGAAGGCGTGGTGGACGTGCTCACGATGAAGTACTACAAAGACGGCGAGGGCACTGACATTCCCGCCGAGTACGCCGACCAGGCCGAAGAGTACCGCGAGCAGCTGATCGAGAAGGCAGCCGAGTTCGACGACGCCCTGATGGAGAAGTACTTCGAAGAAGGCACCCTCAGCGAGGAAGAAATTCACACCGGTCTCAATAAGGGCATCACCAGCGGCGAGCTCTATCCCGTGTTCTGCGTGTGCGGAAAGAAAGATATCGGCGTACGTCGTCTCCTGGAGTTCATCAAGGACGTGGCTCCCGCCCCGGCCTGCAAGGAAGACGGCGCCACCTCCCTCTTCATCTACAAGAACGACGTCGAGCAGCACCTCGGTGAGGTTTCTTACTTCAAGGTAATGAGCGGCATCCTCACCACCGGTATGGATCTCGAGGATCCCGTGTCCGGCGGCAAGGACCGTTTCTCCGCCATCTACGCGGTGGCCGGCAGCAAGAAGGAGCCCGTGACCAGCCTGCACGCCGGTGACTTCGGCTGCGCCGTGAAACTGAAGAACAGCCGTTCCAGCACCACCCTCTCCACTCCCGGCTCCGGCCTGAGCTACGACAAGATTCAGTATCCCGCTCCCAAGTACCGCTGCGCCATCAAGGCAAAGGTACAGCAGGACGACCAGAAACTCGGCGACGCCCTCAAGAAGATTTCTTCCCAGGATCCTACCGTGGTCGTGGAATACTCCAAGGAGCTCCGCCAGACCATCCTCTCCGGCAACGGTGAGCAGCACATCAACATAGTCAAGTGGCGCCTCAACAACGAATTCGGCCTCGAGGTCGAGCTCTTCGCCCCGAAGGTGCCTTACCGTGAGACCATCACCAAGGTCGCCTGCGCCCAGTACCGCCACAAGAAGCAGTCCGGCGGCGCCGGCCAGTTCGGCGAGGTCCACCTGCTCGTCTGCCCTGCCGAGGGTGAGCTCAACACCAAGTTTATGATTAACGGCAAGGAGACCCAGCTCAACATCAAGAGCCAGGACATCACCGAGCTCGAATGGGGCGGCAAACTGGAATTCTACAACTGCGTCGTGGGCGGTTCCATCGACCTCGGCTTTATGCCCGCCATCCTCAAGGGTATCAAGGAGAGAATGGTCGAGGGCCCTCTGACCGGTTCCTACGCCCGTGACATCCGCGTATTCGTGTACGACGGCAAGATGCACCCGGTGGATTCCAAGGAAATCGCCTTCATCATCGCAGGCCGCAACGCCTTCCGTGAGGCTTTCCGCAACGCCGGACCCAAGATTCTCGAGCCTATCTACAACGTCGAGGTGATGACCCCGAGCGAGTACCAGGGCGCCGTGATGAGCGACCTGCAGAACCGCCGCGGTATGCTCGGCGATATGGGCGCCGACAAGGGCTTCGCAATCCTCAAGGCCCGCGTGCCTCTTGCAGAGCTCTACCGCTACTCCACTACCCTCAGCTCGCTGACCGCCGGCTCCGCCACCTTCACGATGGAATTCGCCGACTACCAGCCTGTGCCCGGTGACGTACAGACCAAGCTCCTCGCCGACTACGCAGCCCAGGAGAAAGAAGAAGACTAATCCCTTCTTCCCCTATAAATTGCGGGCGCCCCATTCCGGGCGCCCGCAATTTTTTTTATTTCGATGATTATTCAGTCACGCTTATCTTGATGTCCAGTACGGATTCGATGACGGAGACTATTGTGTCGAGGTCGTCATCAGGGAATGTCGCCGTCAGGCGTCTCCGGGTCGGAGCGGTGCTCAGCGTACATCCATAGTAATCCCCGATTTCTTTAAGTACGTCCTCGACGGGCGCATTTTCAAAGACGAAAACGTGGGCGGAGGGAGCCTCTTTAGGCGTTTCCGCCGGAGCGGAAGGAACGGCCGGAGCTACAGGAGCAGCCGGAGCGGAAGAATCACTGGCCACGCTGTAGATTCCATATCCGGCAGCGAATGCCACGGCCACGGAAGCAGCGGCAGCAGCCACCGTGCTCCACAATTTACGGGACGGCCGCGCCGGCTTCCCGGACCCTGCGCCTATACGGGCGTGCAGGCTGCCGAGGGCCTTTTCCGTATCAAAAAGGCCGTCCCGATAGTGCCGGGTCACAAAATCCACGTTCTTGTCAAATGATTCTTTCATACTTTTCTTCTATAGACGAAAAAAAAAGAAAAAGTAACACTGTATCAAGAAAAAATTTTCCACGCGCCTTTGCGCAGGCTCTTAAGGGCCCGGGAAATCTGGTTCTTGACCGTGCCCTCAGACACCCCGAGCCGCGAGGCGATTTCCGCGCAGGACAAGCCTTCCCGCTTGTGCATCAATAACATACGCCGCCGGCCCTCGGGCAGTTCATCTATCGCCGTCCAAAGCCACGCTTCGGCAAAAGAACGGTCCAGGGCCTCTTCATCGGAGATTGGCGCCTCCATATCCGACGGCAATCCGGAAACGGGATGCGATGCTTCCCGCCTGAGGCGGTCTACACAGGCATTGTGCACTATTGAAGAGAGATAAGACTTGGGAGACGCCGGCTCCAGGCCGTCCTCCATTTTCTGCCATAAGGACAGGAACGCATCCTGCACGATATCCTCAACTCCCTCGGTATTACCAAGATAGTGCGTGGCATAGATGCACATCGGCTTATAGAAAAGCCGGAACAGTTCATCTATTTTCTGGAAACGCGCCATAGTCGATGATGCCCAAATATAGACAAAGTTTTTCAAAAAACCAATTCTGCCGCATCCAGAGCCATTTTTAATGCAGAAAGCGTATGTCCCGGCGGTGAATTTGCCGACACTGAAGGCGCCCTCAAATAGTAACAGCAATGTCAATAGATGAAGCCAAACATCCAGATTGGAATGGAGTTGCCGGCGGCAAATTCCATATCATCCTTTACAAGATATCCGACCTCGGCATCTTTGATTTGTTTCCCTTTTTTGTTCTTTCCTCCGACCTCAAAGGTGATGCCGCCAATCTCAAAATCGGAGATCTTGGAAGATGTGACTTTATGTACCTGCGAGGTCCAGGCCAGGAAGTTGGTCTCACGCATATTTCCGGAGTCGATGATACCGTCTTCGGAAAGGGCAAGGGCGATGTTGCTGTTGCCAAGATAGAGTTTCTCCACCTTTGTCAGCAGATTGTCGCTGTGACCGGGTTCGTGCAGGGCGCCAAAAAGGCCGGATTTGGTGAGATACTCGATGTAATCAGGGACAATGTTGCGGCTGATGCCAAGGTCGCGGCCCAGCGTATCGTTGCTGGGCTTGTAAGGGACGCTCTTGGAAAGGATGTACATCAGTTTC
>OCVV012829407.1_pt1 | contig 10370 bp, 5 predicted proteins | sample 1539721 | NCBI WGS metagenome assembly OCVV01 (sample SAMN02144230, study PRJEB22623) | gut metagenome | biome: sheep rumen | host: Ovis aries | place: New Zealand
CTCAAATAGGGGTCTATTACGAAGGGAATGTTCTTATAAAGACGTTTCAGAAGAAAATGTGCGTAAGCACGGAGGAACTTCATCTCGGCCAGGCGCTGCTGCTTCATCGCAAAAGAATCGTCGCAGGAGTTCAGGAGGGCGATGGCACTGTTGACGCGTGAGAGGCTGTTGTAGAGGCGCACCCACATGTCGTTGATGTTCCAGTTGGTGGTCAACACGCCTTGCTGCACCTCGAGTTGATGGAACACGTCACCATCGCTGGTGCCACTACCACCCTTGTAGGCATCGTCCGAGCGAACATCATAGTTCCACATGGAGAAACTGGAATTGATGTCCTCCGATGAGGTGAAGATGGCATAGGCAGAGATGACCATATTCTCGGCGTTTTCAGGACTTTTCACCTGTTCGTCGCTGAGTGTGCCCTGTGGGGTGTGCTCGTCAAGGAAATCGGAGCAGGAGGCAGAGAGGCCACAGAGAAGACATAGGCCACAGAGCGCACGAAATGTTTTATATATTGTTTTCATAACTGTAATTCGTTAAAATTCGTCTAATTCGTTGTCTTAGAATGAAACATTGAGTCCAAAAGTCACGTTGAGGGGAATGGGGTAACCGAAGTTTGCATTCTCTGGATCAACACCCGTGAAACTCTTGCTCTTGATGGTGAACAGGTTTTGGGCTGAAAGGTACATGCGCAGACGCTCCATGTGCATCTTTTCGCAAATGCTCTTGGGGAAGTTATAGCCGAGCTGGATGGTGCGGAGTTTGGCGTAGGAGCCATTCTCTACAAAGTAGCTGCTAACACGTTTCTCATTGTTGTTGTCCATCGTGCTGATGGCAGGGATGTTCGACCCCATATTGGTGGGGCTCCATGCGTTGAGCAAACGGTCACCCTTGTTGAGGTTGCTAATGTTCAGACCACTCCAAAGGTCGGTTTCACGTTTTAAGTCGCTAATTACGTCAACGCCATGCACACCTTGCCAAAACATGGTGAAATCCCAGTTCTTATATTGGAGGTAGATGTTCAAGCCCCAAGTGAAATCAGGCACAGGGTTGTATATCCATTGTTGGTCTTTTTCATTGATGACTCCATCGCTGTTGATGTCTTTCCAACGGATGCGGCCCAATCCGGCGCCGTTCTGAGTGGCATGGTTGTCTATCTCTTCCTGACTCTTGAAAATTCCGTCATAGACATAACCGACTTGTGCTCCCATAGGATGGCCGACTACGCTCTCCACACCGTTGCCGCCAAAGGTGCCGCGAGCAGCGATGGTCTCAGGCAGTTTGGTCACCTTGTTGCGGTAGGTTCCGATGTTACCTGTAAAGTCATATTGGAAGTCACAGATGTTGCCACGATAACCCATGTTGAACTCGACGCCTTTGTTGACCATCTCACCGGCGTTAATCCACTGACTGCAACCTTCACCCATCACACCAATGCCCGGCATCTCAACGAGAATGTCTTTGGTCTTCTTGTAGTACCATTCAAAGGAACCGTAGAGGGCATTGCGGAAGAGTCCGAAGTCGAAGCCAAGGTTGGTCTGCGTAGTGGTTTCCCACTTAAGGTCGTCGTTGCCCAGCTGGTTGCGCTTGAAACCTGATGGCAGTGTCTGACCGCCATTGGTACCCGCTATGTCGTAGCTGGTGCCGTAGCTCTGACCACCGAATCCTGCTTCGCCATAGTTGCTCTCGTAGAGGGTGTAGCGGGCTGTGTTGGAGATTTCCTGATTACCCGTCTGACCCCATGAGGCACGGAGCTTGAGATTGTCTAGCCAATCGGTTTTCTCCATGAATTTCTCTTCGCTGATACGCCAACCTGCGCTGACGGAGGGGAATGTTCCGTAACGTTTGTTCTTGCCGAAACGACTGGAGCCGTCGCGACGAATGGTGAGGCTGGCAAGGTAACGGTCAGCGTAGGTGTAGTTGACTTTGCCAAAGAAGGAAACAAGAGTATAGCCCCCGCCACTGCCGTATGCCTCGGCCTCGCCTACACCTGCATTGGGCCACATATAATCAGGGTTGAGAATCATGTAGTCGTATTTCTTTCCACTGAACCAGACATCGTCTTCACGGTTCAACTCGGTGCCCACCATAGCGTCGCCACGATGTTTGCCCACCTCGAAGTTGTAAGTGGCGATGGCATTCCACATCCATTTAGTCCAATGTTCCTGCTTAGCTTCCACACCGTTGATGGGGTTGGCTACGGTACCCTCGGTAATGGGATACTGGAAGATGCGCTGCTGTTTCTGGGCATAGTCGAGACCGAAGGTTGTCTTGATGTTGAAGTCCTTGAAAGGATTGATGTTCAGATAGGCATCGCCAAACATGCGCCAGTAGGTGTAGCGGTTGTCGCTGTTGCGGTCTAGGCGTGCCAATGGGTTCTCGCGGTCGGGATAACCGCCCACGGGGCCTGCGTAGTCGCCATTAACAGTGCGAACAGGGAGGGAGGGATTGAACTGCAGAACATTCTCCAGAAATCCACCGGGGGCCTGCACTTCGCTAGTTCTGTTGACGGTGAAGTTCTCGCCCACGGTCACGATGTTCCTGTCACCAATCTTGAGCAGTTTGTAATCGGAATTCATGCGAGCCGAAAAACGCTCGAAGTCCGTCATCTTGATGATTCCTTTATTCTTATAATAGCCAAGGGAGAAGAATGAGGAACCACGTTCGGAGCCGTTACTCAGCGAGACATTGTACTGCTGAATGACTCCGGTGCGAGTGGTTTTGTCAAACCAATCGGTGTCGGCAGCGGGAGTGGTGCCAGCAGCATCAAGATACTTGCTCATGGTGATGCCGTTCAGTACCGGCACACCCTGCTGGTTGTAACTCCAGTCATAATGGTAACCCAAGCCGTTCTGATTTGGGTCGAGACCGTCGTTCACATAACCCTGCCACATCACCTGACCAAATTCCTTGGCATTGAGCACATCCATCTTATGAGCATAGGTTTGTATGGCAACACTGGCATCGAAATTGATTTTCACCTTACCTTCTTTGCCACGCTTGGTGGTGATGATGATGACACCATTGGCTGCGCGGCTACCATAGATGGAGGCAGAGGCGGCATCTTTAAGCACCTGAATGGACTCGATGTCGTTGCCGTTCAGCTCGTGCATGCCAGCCTTGGTGGGCACACCATCGATGATGTAGAGAGGGTCGTTGTTGTTGAGCGTGCCGATGCCACGGATACGGACGGTGGCGGCTCCAGATGGCGAGCCGTCAGCCATGATGTTCATGCCTGGCACACGTCCCTGCAACGCTTTGATGGGGTTGTTCTCGTTCTGCTTGGCAATCTCATCGACACTCACCACGCTCACGGCACCTGTCAAATCTGCCTTGCGCTGCATGGTGTAGCCTGTCACCACCATCTCGTTGAGCAATTCGGAATTTTCTTCAAGCATCACGTTCATCGTGGCTTGAGGTTGGAGCACTTGGGTCTTGTAGCCCACAAAGGAGATGGTGAGGGTGCTCTTGACGGAAACGGTCAGGGTGAAATTACCATCGAGGTCGGTAGCAACACCATTGCTGGTGCCAGTCTCCACCACGGTGGCTCCCGGAACGGGTTCGTTGAACACATTCTCGGTCACGGTACCTTTCACGGTGATGGTCTGACTCCACGTGAGCAGAGGTACCACCAGAGCGAGGATACTGAGGAAGATTTTGTTCTTCATAATGAGTTGAAGTTTTTAATTGTTAGTAATGACTGTTGATGTTCTCGAAAATTCTGTTGCAAAGTTCGCTGATATAACAATCATTACTATAAAGAAATGTTGCAACGGCTCACAAACTTGTTTCGCTGAAACATTTTTGGGCGTAGTTGCAACATATTTTTCACTTTTCACTTTTGGCTTCGCCTTCCTCAGACGCGACTCGGCCATCCCCAAGCGAGCTTGGATGGCTCTCGCTGCTCCTTCGGTTTACTTTTTCACTTTCAAGAGCGCAGTGCCGAAGTGGGCGGGTGGCCGAAGTGGTCTTTGTAACACTTGGCGAAGTAGGAGGGTGAAGAGAAACCGACGGCGTAGGCAGCTTCGGAGATGTTGTGTTGACCATCTTGGAGGAGCTCACGACCTCGAGTGAGGCGTGCGATGCGCAGAAGTTCGTTGGGCGAATGTCCAGTAAGGGCTTTCACGCGGCGATAAAGCTGGACACGTCCGAGGTTCATTTCGACCCCAAGCATATCCACGGTGAGTTCAGAGTTGTCCATGTGTTGTTGGAGTACGGTGTTAAACTTGTCGATGAACCGCTGGTCTTGGGGCAGGAGTCCTTCGCCACGTTCGATGCGCTGTTCGCTTTGCTCCATCTCCACTTCTATCTCATGCTTTTCGGCAGTGGTCATCTGTGCCTCGATGAGTTTGTCACGCTCTGCCTCCAATTCATCACGCTGTCGCTGTAGGAGTTCGTTCTTGTACTGGAGTTTGGCATTCATGCGGTGTTTGATACGGACAAAACGGATGCCCATGACGATGAAGGCCATGAGCAACATGACCAGGATGATGAACGTCCAGAGCAGGATGCGCTGAGCAGAGTATTCCTTGAAGAACTGATCAAGCCGGTCGTTAAGGAACTCTATCTTGTCGTCTTGTTCCTTGATGTGATTAGCCTGTATGCGCATCAGATGCACGTTGCCCCGATTGACAAGGCAGGTCTCAAACACTTGGTCGCGCTCATAGGGCAGGTGGTTGAGGATGCATGCCGCGGTATGGATGGCCTTGTCGCCCCCCGTCTGATAGAGGAAGGAGGCTTCAAGCGTACCGTCTTCCACACGTCCGATGCCAAGGGTGTCATCAAGCAAAGCATCCACACCGATGAAAAGGGGCATGCTCGACAGATCCGATTTACCAGCTTTTTGTGCTTTCTCAAAGGCCTGACGTGCACCGATGGCCATGCGATCATTGTAGGCAAAAACGATGTCAACGGGCTCGTTGGCTATGTAAGGGCCAATGCTATCCATCACATCAAAAGCTCGCTGTCGTTGCCAATTGGCCACCACATCAGCCACGATGCGGATGTCGGGGAGGGAGTCAAGAACCTCATGCAGTCCCTGTTTACGTTCCTGCGAAGATGTGCTACTTGCCAATCCCTCTATCTCTATGATAGTGCCACCATGAGGCAGGAGGTCACGGATGTAATGGGCGGCTTTTCGTCCCACATCCACGTTATCCCCTCCCACAAAGGCTGTGTATTTGTCACTATTGATTTTGCGGTCAATCAGTACGACAGGAATGCCTGAATCGTATGCTTTCTCAATGACAGGACGGAGGGGTTCCCATTCGTTGGGTGCCACCACAATGGCATCTACACCTCGCCGGATGAAGCTCTCGATGTCGGCAATCTGCTGCTGAGTGTTGTCGGGCGTAGAGTGTATTTCCACATCTAGGTCTGTATGGAAGAAAGCTTCGCGTTGCATTTCCTCGTTCATCTGATTGCGCCATTCGTCCATGGAGCATTGGGAAACAGCAACAATTTTCTTTCTTTCACCAGTGCAGGAAAAGAATAGCCCCATCAAGAGACCAACAAGCAAGAATTGTAAACGATTCAGAACCATAGGCTATGTACAAGATTGGCTTTTTTCTGTTATTTTGGTGGCGAAGATAGACAAAAAAGCTGAAACTTCCGCAAGTTCCAGCCAACTTTTTACAAAACTAATCTATTCTATCTGCTAACCAAACCTTATTTTCGTGTATAGAAGAAGAAAAGGTATGCCACTCCAACTGCCATCACGGCGACTGCGCCTGCCTGACCCACTGCATCAGAAGCAAAGCCCATGAGCAAAGGAAAGAGAGTGCCACCAAAGAGACCCATAATCATCAACCCGCTAACTTCGTTCTGCTTGTCGCCAGCAGCATCGAGAGCACGGGCAAAACAGAGAGAGAAGACATTGGAGTTACCGTAGCCAACAAGGGCGATAGCCGCATAAAGCACCCACTGTTCAGTACCCATCCACATGCCAGCCATGGCAAGTGCCATCATCACAACACTGATGAGCAGGAATGTGCGGTTACTCACCTTCTGAAGGATGAAGCTACCTGTGAGACATCCTATAGTACGGAAAATGAAATAGAGCGATGTAGCAAAAGCAGCCTCGTTAAGAGTCATGCCAAGACGCTCGATTAGGAGCTTGGGGGCAGTGGTATTAGTGCCCACATCAATGCCCACATGACACATGATGCCAAGAAAGCAGAGCAGAATGAGGGGGGTGCCCAACAATTTGATAGCTCCCATGAAAGAGGACGGCTTGCCTTCCGTGCTGGGTTCCTCAATTCTGGTGATATAGAGCAACAGAGTGGCCAAAACACCTATTATTAAATAAATGGGGAAAAGAATGCGCCAATCGAGTCCGAAAGTGGGGATGCTTGCTTGTGCGCCCCACATGGCAATGTAGGGTGCCATGAACGAAGCAATAGCCTTGACGAACTGACCGAATGTGAGTGTTGAAGCAAGATTACCTCCCTGCATGACGGTAGCCACAAGCGGATTGAGCGAGGTCTGCATCAATGCGTTGCCAATGCCCAACAGAGAGAAGGCAATGAGCATCACATAGAAGTCCTCACCAAAAATGGGAATGAAGAGGCTGACTGCCGTGACAAGCAGAGATACCAGAACCGTATTCTTACGCCCTATCTTATTCATCAAAAGACTAGTTGGCACACTGAAGATAAGGAACCAGAAAAAAACGAGCGAAGGAAATATGTTCGCCATCGAATCAGAGAGATTGAGGTCTTCCTTCACATAGTTGCTGGCGATGCCCACCAGGTCCACGAAACCCATGGCAAAGAAACACAGCATGACAGGGATGAGTTTGGAAAGGTTGTTTTTGTTCATGTCGATTGAGATTTATGTTCGATTGTTGTTTTCTGCTGCAAAGTTAGCCACAAAACACTCGTCCCTTCGACAAGAATTGTTGCATCTACCCCAAAATCTGTTACAATGAAACATTTTTGCAAGCCGCTGCAACAATCTTTAAACCGTAAACTTTATTTGCAACCCTCTCCCCTCATTACTTCAACATACGCGAAGTAAAGCATGTCCTTATGCAAGGGGTTACGGCTCCAGTCGATATAGTGGCAAAGGCTATGGCAGAGATAGAGGTCTTGGGCATTTTTACTCCAACCACGCTCTTCCATTTCTTTCACCGTCTGCTCCATGTCACGCATAGCAAACTGCCTCTCTGCGTAATCCTGATAGCCCTTGCGACTGGTAATCTCGTTAATTGTTTTCATGAATTCGTTCTTGCCAAACTCATCATCCAACACACTCTGCAAGGCTGTCAGCGCCTCACACTGGTTCCACGAGGGGAAATACTCTTTCTTCTCCGGAGTGCCAGCATCATCCTTGCTGCATGATGCCATCGCGGGATCGCAGAAAACAAGGATGGCGGCCAACATCCACAAGAGACTCTTTTTCATGCTATTATCTATATGATAGTTCTGTCATTTCTTCTTTTTCCCCTCACCTCTCCCCACAAAAAAAAGGCACGTCCCAAGCCCTCGAAGGCTTGAGACGTGCAGATGAGGATTTAGATGTTCGCGATGCTCATGATGTCGGCAAACACGCCGGCTGCGGTGACCGATGCACCCGCACCATAGCCCTGGATGAGCATGGGGTACTGGTTGTAGCGTTCTGTGGTGATGAGGATGATGTTGTTGGAGCCTTCGAGGTCGTAGAAAGGATGGTGCTCGCCTACTCGCTGGAGGGAAACGGAGCCTTTGCCGTTCTCCAACTTCGCCACAAACTTCCAATGCTCATGAGCAGCCTCCACTTCCTTACGCTCCTGCTCAAACTGGGCATCGAGCGAGGGCAGGTTCTTCCAGAAGTCGTCCAAAGAGCCTTCGAAGAACGACTGGGGAATGAAGAGTTTCTTCTCCACATCCTCCTGATTCATCTTGTAGCCTGCCTCACGGGAAAGGATGACGAGTTTCCGCACCACATCCTTACCGCTCAAGTCAATGCGCGGGTCGGGTTCGCTGTAGCCCTCTTCCTTGGCCAGACGCACGGTCTCGCTGAAAGGCACATCGGCTGAAATCTTGTTGAAGATGAAGTTCAACGTGCCGCTCAGCACCGCCTCCAGTTTCAGAATCTTATCGCCCGAATTGATGAGGTCATTGATGGTGTTGATAATCGGCAGACCCGCACCTACATTCGTCTCGAAGAGGTACTTCACCCCACGTTTCCGCGCTGTCGCCTTCAACTTCGCATAGTTATCGTAGTCGCTCGATGCAGCCACCTTGTTGGCAGCCACCACCGAGATGTTGTTGCTCAACAAATCCTCATACAAGCCTGCCACCTCGGCACTTGCCGTGCAATCGACAAACACGCTGTTGAAGATGTTCATGCCAATCACCTCCTCTTTCAGACGCTTGATGTTGCTGGCTGGTGCCTGCTTCAGCACCTCGCGCAACCGCTGGATGGAAAACTCGCCGCATGGAGTCTTCCCCCCTTGAGGGGACAAGAGGGGGGCTTCAAGGTCTATCCCGTTCCTGTCAAACACCGCATTGTGACCGCTGGCAATGCCCACCACGTTGATTTGCAGGTTGCGCTCCTTCATCAACTTCTGACGCTGACTGGCAATCTGTTCCAGCAGGCTTCCGCCCACCGTGCCTACACCACAGAGGAAGACGTTCAGCACCTGATATTCCGACAGGAAGAACGAGTCGTGAATCACGTTCAGGCTCTTTCTGAGACTCTTACGCTCCACCACAAACGAGATGTTCGTCTCGCTGGCTCCCTGTGCGCAAGCAATCACGCTGATACCATTACGGCCCAACGTGCCAAACAACTTGCCCGCAATGCCAGGCGTATGCTTCATGTTCTCGCCCACAATGGCCACCGTCGCCAAGTCGCGTTCCAGTTTCATCTTGTACATGGCACCCATCTCAATCTCCTTGGCAAACTCCCTGTTCAGCACCTCGCAAGCACGGTCTGCGTCATCATCCGTCACACCAATCGACGTGCTGTTCTCCGACGATGCCTGACTCACCATGAACACGCTGATGCCATTCTCCGCCAACGTGGTGAAGATGCGACGGTTCACACCAATCACACCCACCATCGACAGACCGCTCACCGTGATGAGACTCGTGTTGTTGATAGACGAGATGCCTTTGATGGCACGCCCGTTATCTTCATCCTCATCCAGACTCGTGATGATGGTGCCCTTATCCTCTGGGTGGAACGTGTTCTTAATCAGAATCGGGATATTCTTCACACACACAGGGTAAATCGTGGGTGGATACACCACCTTCGCGCCGAAGTTGCACAACTCCGTTGCCTCCACATAGGAAAGCCGTTCGATGGGATATGCCGTGTTTATCACCCTCGGGTCTGCCGTCATGAAGCCCGACACATCCGTCCAAATCTCCAGCACCTCTGCATCCAACGCTGCCGCCAGAATGGCAGCCGTATAGTCGCTGCCGCCACGTCCGAGGTTGGTCACCTCGCCCGTCACACTGTCCGTCGAGATGAAACCACCAGCCACACAGACCTTGTGGGTTGCTGTGCCGTTCTTGAAATCCTTAAACAAATCCAGAATCAGCGGATTGCTCACCGAATTGCTGAACAGATTCCTCCCCTGCTTATGCTTTGTCTTGATAAACTCCAGCGAGTTATACCACTTGGCACCCTCAATCAAGGCAGCCACAATGTTGCTGCTGATGCGCTCGCCATACGAAACAATCGCATTGCTCGTCTTCTCACTCAGGTCGCCTATCAGATACACACCCTGATAGATGCTCTTCAACTGTCCCAGCAGGTCATCCACGACAACCAGCAACGCCTCCTTCTTCTTTGTGTCTGTGATGATTGCGTCAATCATCTGGTGGTGACGCTCCACCATCTCATTGTATGATGTCAGGTATGCTTCATCACCTGCCACAGCCAATTTCGACGTGTTTATCAACTTGTCGGTAATGCCGCCCAAAGCCGACACCACCACCACGACAGGTTCATCCTGTCCCTCCACAATCTTCTTCAGATTGAGGATACTTTCCACGGAACCTACGGATGTTCCGCCAAACTTTAATACTTTCACGATGAAAAATACAAGTTAAAATTGTTAATAAAAAGAAGCATGCAGGCTCTCGGCACGTAGGCAGACATACAACATCCGCGTGACATGTTACGCACCATGCCATCGCGCACACTTCAAAAATCGGGGACAAAGTTACGACTTTTTTCACCGTATAGCAAAAGAAAAAGCCCTAAAGTCGTTCGACCTCAGGGCTTTTCATTCCATAAAACTCTTTTTTTCGCATCCTCCCCTTCTTTTTTCATCAACGTGAGTTCGATGTAAGAATTACGCCTTCGGCGGACGAAGAAAAAACAAATAAAAACCGATGAAAACAAATAAAAACTCAAATTTCGGATATATTTTTACA
>OCVV011129210.1_pt1 | contig 10368 bp, 9 predicted proteins | sample 1539721 | NCBI WGS metagenome assembly OCVV01 (sample SAMN02144230, study PRJEB22623) | gut metagenome | biome: sheep rumen | host: Ovis aries | place: New Zealand
GAAGATGCTAATTATATACTATAAATAAGGTATTTATCCATATACTATATATGTGTTTATACTACTATTATATATCATATTAATTAATATTACTATATGGTATCTGTATAGTTATGTATCACTCTCTTTTTATTAATTATTTATAAGAAGTGTGATCAAATAAAAAAGAGAGATTATAAATCTCCCATATTAACTTTAACATTAGTCATTTTGTCTCTAATAAATAATATTATTAATATAATTACTAAAGTTACAGCTACAATTATTAATACATTAGTTATTAATTGTTTATCTATATGTTGTTCATCTTCATTAATAATTTGTTCAGGTTCTTCAATAACACCTAATACAGTACCATTATCATCAACATATACTGTCTTCTCACTACCCGATTCATCAATAATAGTGGAAGTGTGGTTAATAACATTATTATCATTAATTTGTATTTGAGTAGTAGCAACTACCTCCCCTACTTCATTTGTGATTTTAATAATTCTTGTATTTGGATTATATGTAGTAGTTGTAGTGCTATCATTATTATTGTTATAAGGGTTTTCACTACTGTTATTGGGATCATTTTGATTCCTGGTAGTTGTTGTATGGTCATCTGGTTGAGTATTATAATTTACGTCATTATACACTCTTGTACCATTTACATTTTTAGGACCAGTAGTTCCAAAGTTTGGTTGTGATACATATGTATAACTTGGTTTAGCTGATACCCCTCCCCTATATTGATTATATAAGTTATTAGCTGCATTAGTATCATATAAATTAAAATTATTAGTATTTATACCTGTAGTAGATATATTAAATGAATTAGCTGATAGACCTCCAGATATACCAGATATATTGGAACCACTTGTAACATCTACTTGATACATCTTACCATTTATTTTAACTATATTATATGTATGTGTAGAAGTATATGTACCATTATTTACTGAATTCATATCTACTATATATGATTCTATACCCATCTTATCCATTAGATAAGAGAAAGCAATTGAGAATCCTATACAAACAGATTTTCTTTCGATAAATGCATTATATATAGATGTTTGACCTTCTACTAATATTTGATGTGTAGTTAAATCATGGTATTGAGTAGTATCATGGATATATTTAGCAGCTCTCCATACTTTTTCTGCATCAGATGATGCACCAGCAGTTAATATAGGTACTAATTTATTTACAAATTGTTCAGTATAATTTTTTTGTTCAGTAGTTATTCTTAAAGGAGCATACATAGAAGTAACATGATATGTATCTAATATAAACTCACCAAATTGTTGATCTACAGCTAAATCATCATTAGTAAACTTAAATCGAATAGGTTCTTGTTCGCCTTTTAATGAATATCTATAATAGTTTCTGTTTACATCATCTAAACCATATTTAGATGCATAGTAATTGTATGCTTCAGCTACATTGACTGATTCGTTTTCTGCAAATACAAAATGGAATTCACCAAACTTTTTATTATTATATATATTATCTATTGAATTCTTTAATTCTTGAGTGTTATGTACTCTTATACCAGCAGCACCCCATGCAGATGCGTAGTAATCAGCTTGTTCAATTTTAATTCCTTCATCAAACTGTGATTCACTTATTTCATTATTCATATAAAAATATTTTGTACCTTCATCTGTCCATCCTGCTTGATATTTAGAAGCGTTAAATAGATTAATAGCATCATCCATAGATATTTTATATGTATCATGAGTATTAATATCTTCACAGTAGTAATTAACGACATATTTGCCATTTTCTTTTTCAATTGCAGCTCGAGCTGTATCACATGTAAGTGAATATGAATTATTAATATAACTTGAAGCTATATAACATAAAGAAAATAATAATAAATATGCTGGAATTAAATATTTAGCTTTCATATAATTCACTCCCTATTATAATTATACAATAATATTTATGTTCTAGGAAAATATTCTTGATAATCTTTCTTCAACTTGTCATTTGAAACATGAGTATATATTTGAGTTGTACTTATATCAGAATGGCCTAGTAATTCTTGAATAACTCTTAAATCTGCTCCATTTTCTAATAAATGTGTAGCAAATGTATGTCTTAAAGTATGAGGAGATATATTTTTAGTTATTCCTTTAATTAAACATTCTTTTTTAATCATTTTAAATATACCTTGTCTTGTCATTTTTGAGCCATGATTATTTATAAATATATAATTATTTTCTCCTTTAATAAGCATACATGGTCTAGCTATATTTATATAATCTTTTAAAGCATCTAATGCATAGTCATTTATAGGAACTATTCTTTCTTTAGATCCTTTACCAATGATTCTTACAATACAATCATCAAAGTCTATGTTTTTAAATTCCAAATCAACAACTTCAGATATTCTTAATCCTGTAGCATACATTAATTCTAATATAGCTTTATTACGATAATCATAGTTAGTTTGTACATTAATATCTAATAGTTTATTTACTTCATCAATAGTTAAATATGTAGGTAAATGTATTCCTAACTTAGGTTCTTTAATAGTTTCACTAGGATTAGTTTTAATCTTACCTATTTTATTCATATAAGTATAAAAACCTTTAATTGATGATATATTTCTAGATACTGTAGCAGGAGCATATTCACTTAAATCAGTTATATATTTTTCTATATCTTTAGTAGATAATTTAAGTAAATCTTTCTTATTGTAATAAGTATTTAGTTTAGATAAATCTGAATCATATGAAGAAATAGTATTATTTGAATAATTTAAATCTATTTCTAGGTAATTTAAATAATCAGATATATAATTATTATTCATACTATTCCTCCTTTATATTAAAAAAGATGATTATTTTAAATCAATCTCATCTTTTATATTAATATCTATATTAGTGTAATCAAATGAAGATATATCTACATTTTCCCAGTCAAATAGATTATCTGGAAGTGGTTCAACCATTTCTATTTCTTCTTGAACTATTTTTACAACCGCATTATCAGTTTTATAGTCTTCACTTGTAATTGGTTCAAATACAGTTACAGTATTATCCTCATTAGTTTGTACAACTTGTTTAGTGTTCTTTTTCTTTTTACTTACTTTCTTAGTCTTAGTTTTAGTAATATCAGGATTAACTCTTTCCACTTCTACTTCCACTAGTTTATTATCATCTAATAAATTAGTTGGTTCAATATTGGTTGTTAATCTTAAACCTACACATAATACTAATATTATTACTATAAATAATAGTAAACTTAAATCTTTTGCTTTCATACAAAACCCTCCCTAGTGTATATAATTATTGTATCATTTAAATATTTAGAATAATATAATATTATGTAAAATAATTGTATAAGAATATGATATAATAATCATGGTGGTTAGTATGGAATTACTTGCTGATAAACTAAGACCAACTAAATTATCTGATGTAATAGGTCAGGAACATTTAATTGGCAAAGATAAAGTATTAACTAATTTAATAAAAAATAAGAAACTATTCTCAATGATACTATATGGTAATCCTGGAATAGGTAAAACATCTATTGCATATGCATGTGTAAATGAATTAGGTGTTAAATATAGATTATTAAATGCTGTAGTTAATAATAAAGATGATTTTAATGTCGTTATTGAAGAAGCTAAGATGTACGGAGAAATAGTATTAATTGTTGATGAAATACATCGTATGAATAAAGATAAACAAGATTTATTACTACCATATTTAGAGAATGGTTTAATTATATTGATAGGTTTAACTACTTCTAATCCATATTATAAAGTTAATCCTGCTATAAGAAGTAGATGCCAAATATTCGAATTACATAGTTTATCTATTAAAGATATTATTAAAGGTATTGATAAAACAGTTAAATTATTAAAAGATTGTAGAATTGATAAAGATGCAAAAGAATTAATTGCACATTTATCATCTGGAGATTATAGATCTGCACTTAATTTATTAGAGGTATGTTACTACTCTACTAAAGATCACCATATAACAAGTGATGTTGTTAAGAGTATTAATTCAAAACCGGTTGTATTAGGTGATCAAAATGGAGATTACCATTATCAATTGATAAGTGCTTTCCAAAAAAGTATAAGAGGCTCTGATGCAGATGCTGCAGTATATTATTTAGGAAGACTAATAGAGATTGGTGATTTAGATATTATATATAGACGAATGACTGTCATAGCATATGAAGATATTGGTTTAGCTAATCCTTCAATGGGGCCAAAAGTACATGCAGCTATAGAAGCAGCTGAAATGTTGGGATTACCTGAAGCTAGAATACCACTTGCTGATGTTGTTATTGAATTAGCATTATCACCTAAGTCTAATTCAGGAATATGTGCTATTGATGCAGTATTAAGTGATATAGAACATGGTTCTACTGGAAATGTACCTCAACATATTAATTCAGAGAATAATCCATTATATAAATATCCACACTCTTATCCTAAACATTGGGTTAAACAACAATATTTACCTGATGAAATAAAGAATAAGAAATATTATAATCCTTGTAATAATAAATATGAGGATGGTCTTAATAAGATTAATAAGGAGATGAAATCATGAATATAGCAATAATAGGATCTGGTGTATTCGGTATAGCAAATGCTATAAGTTTATCTAGTAATAAAAATAATAAAATAATTATGTGGACTGAAAGCGATGAATCTTTAAATAGAATAGAATCATCAAGAAGTAAATATGAATTATTAGGTGGTATTAAAATACCTAAAAGTATTAAGTTTACTACTTCATATGAGGAAGTATTAAAGAATGCTGATATCGTATTAATCATGACATCAGCTAAGTTTATTGATTCTGTAGCTAAGAATATGAAACCATATATAAATAATAATATGACATTTATAATTGGTTCTAAAGGTATAGAACAAAATACATGTAGATTTGTACATGAAGTATTTAAAGATAATATTCATACTAAGAATTTAGGAGTTATATCTGGACCTTCATTTGCTATTGATATAGCTAATCTAGAACCAACAGCATTAGCATGTGCTACAAAGAATACTAAAGTATTCAATAAGGTTAAGAAAGCATATAAAGATACAAATATTAAACTAAGAAGATCAAAAGATTTAATAGGAACAGAATTATCTGGTTCAATTAAAAATGTAGTTGCTATAGCATCTGGTATGTTAGAAGGATTGGGATATAAAGAATCTACAAGAGCATTTTTAATAACTGAATCATTACATGATATAAAAGAGTTAATATATGGTTTAGGTGGAAGTAAAAAATCTATATTATCTTATGCAGGTGTTGGAGATTTACTACTTACTGCAACTTCTACTAAATCACGTAATTATTCATTTGGTATATTACTTGCTACTAATAAGAAGAAAGCTAATAAATATTTAGAAGAAACAACTGTTGAAGGATATTACACTTTAAAATCAATTTATTCTCTTATAAAGAAGAAAAAAGTAAGTATGCCATTAATAGATTTAATATATAGAATAGTAATATATGATGAAGATCCAAATAGATTAATTGATTTCTTAATGAAAAAAGACTAGTTTATCTAGCCTTTTTATTTGTTTATTATATCATTTATAACATATGAAGCTAATAATATACCTGCTGTATTAGGTACTAAGGATGATGTTGCTTTTTCTTCTATATCTATAGGTCTTTCTTTTGAAGATACTACATGTACCTTTTTAGCATTTATTCTATTATCTCTACATTGTTTTCTTAATATTTTAGCTATTGGATCATATTCTGTTTTATCTAATGTTGTTATTTCTAATTTAGTAGGATCAAGTTTTTTAGCTGTACCCATAGATTCTATTAATTTAAAACTATTATTAATTGATAATTCAATTAGTTTAAATTTAACTGACATAGTATCACAGGCATCAATTATATAATCATAATTATCTATATAATCAATTATATTATTCTCATCAAGTTTTATATCTAATCCTTTTATATTACATTCTGGATTAATTAATTTAGCTCTTTTTATTGCTTCATTAATTTTTTTATTACCAACATTAGATGAGTTAGTTATTAATTGTCTATTAATATTAGTAATATCAATTGTGTCATAGTCTATTATAGTTATATTAATAAAACCATTTCTTACTAATGATTCTAAAGTAGCAGATCCAACTCCCCCTACTCCAATTAATAAGATATTTGTATTTTGTATTTTATTAAAGTTTTCTTCATTAATTAATTTAATTAATCTATCAAACAATTAACTCACCTTCTTAAATGCATCATCTATTAATTCTTTGTAATTAATATAATACATACTATCTGTATCATTTGTAGGTCTTATATATGCTAGATATTCTATATTACCATCTCCACCTTTAATAGGAGACATAGTTAAATTATTAATATAATATTTATTCTTTTCTAAATATCTAGTAATGTTAAATAATATTTTAAAATGTATTTCTTTATTTAATATAATACCTTTATATCTATCAGCTATAGCTTTGCCACATTCAAATTGAGGTTTTACGAGTAATATCATATCGTATTTTTTATCTTGTTCTAATACTTTATCAATAACATATTTTAAAGATATAAATGATACATCAGATACTATTAAATCTACATCATCAAAGAATGAATGAGGGATATCTTTAAGATTAAGATTTTCATGTAATTCTATTCTTTCATCTTTTCTTAATTCAGGAACCATTACATCTGTACCAACATCTATAGCTATTACTTTCTTAGCACCATGTTGAAGTGCACAGTCAGTAAAACCACCTGTAGATGAACCAATATCCATGATAGTTTTGTTCTTTAAATCAAGATTAAACTTATTAATTGCTTCTTCTAGTTTTAATCCACCTCTTGAAACGTATTTTAAGGTGTCATTTGGAAGAATTTCTATATTATCTATATCATTTACCATATATGATTGTTTAGACTCTATAAAACCATTTATTTTAACTTTTCTTAATTTTATTAATTCTTGTGCTTTAGCTCTAGTAGGTACTAAACCTCTATTAACTAATTCTTTATCTAATCTCATTAGATACACCCTCTTTTTATGTAATTATTATAACATAATAAAAGAGTAATTACTTACTCTTTAAATATTTATCACATGTATTAGACAATACTTTTTTCATAGGTTTTGTATAATTAAATCTTTTAGATAATATTTCTATAGAAGCATATACATCTCCATCTTCATGTCTATCAGCTGATGCACACCAATCACATAACATCTCAGTTAGATCCATGATAGTCATACCATTTATACCATTACCAAAATGTTCTGGATGATGTCTATTATATCTATAATGATGTTCTAATGCTTTCTTTAATTGAAATAAGAAATAATCATACATTGGACTACCTACAGATGCTTCATGTAATCTTGGAGTCCAAATATCAAATTCATGTTTTTCAGGTTCTTCTAATTTAGATCTATCATGATTTAATTTTCTATCTAATAATTCATCTTTATATACATTATATAAGTCATCTGAGTCATGATATCTATTACCTAATTTATATATCTTACTATTACTATTGATATCAGTAAATAAATTACTATATGAAGGTATATCATCTCCATGTAATAAGACTAATAATAAATCTATTAATGTAGCATCATTTATACCTGTCTTAATTTGTAAATTATCTGTTAGTGATGTTTCTAATTGTTTTTGTACAATGTCTATATAATAAGCTACTCTTTTAATATGTTTAAGTGTTTCTACTCTACTGTCGTATTCTTCCATATCAACCAAATCCTTAATATATTATTTTTTAGTATTACTCTTTAAAAATCTCATCATAGGTTTAACTTCTACTACTTTATGTACACTATCAGATTTAATTTCTTGTTGTAATTCCATAGCTAATTTTAATTTATTCATATGTTTATTATCTTGTTCAATAGATGCTAATTCTTGTTCTTTAATATTATTCATTTGAACTTTAGCTTCTTCTATATCACCATTTTCATAGAATAGATTAATTAATTCTTGAGGAAGATTAGTCCCTTTTTTAATCTCTAACATATCTGATAATGGATGTTTTTCTAAATACTCTCTTACACGCATGAAATAAATATGATAACAGTTTTCACATACAAAATTTTCAAATGGTATTTTTTTACCACAGTTAATACATTTACCATATGTAAGTTTCATAATCATTTCTCCTTAGATAAATTATTATAATAATTATATCTTTCAATAGCAAACTCTTTATTCAATTTAAGTAGTTCTTCTGCTTCTTCTTTATTTATTTTCTTTAAACTATTATATCTATTTTCATTAGATAGGAACTCATCATATTTATCAAAGTTAGGTTCTTTAGAATCTAAATATAATATATTATCTTTATATCTCATTAATAAGTTATAACCTACTTCTGTAGCTAACTTACCTTCTTTTAACGAACAAGACATTCCTTCTTTAATACCATGTTCAATACATGATGCATAGCAAATAATAATTGATGGTCCTTCATGTTCAAAAGCTTCTTTAATAGCTTTAATTGTATGCATAGGATTAGCTGATAGATTAACTGAAGCAACATATACATTTTTATATTGCATAGCAATTCTAAATAAGTCTTTCTTATTATTCTTTTTACCGTTTAAGTTAAATTTAGCTACTTGTCCTATATTTGATGATTTAGATGATTGACCACCTGTATTGGAATATACTTCTGTATCAAGTACCATAATCTTAATATTTTCATTAGAAGATAAGATATGATCTATTCCATTAAATCCAATGTCATATGCCCATCCATCTCCACCTAATGCTACTATAGTTCTTGAAGGAATATAATCTATATATTCTTTAATTTCATCAGGTATATCTAATTCTATTAATTTATTATATATATTATTTGTTATTTCATGATTATTATAATTATTAATTAAATCAGTTAATAATGTTTTTATATCTTCATTATAAGTATTAATATTATTTTTAATAATATTTAATAATCTATTTCTCTTAGTTTCATATGAAATATGCATACCATATGCAAATTCAGCATTATCCTCAAATAATGAATTAGCCCATGGTAAACTATATGGAGTTGAAGGAACAGATCCACCATATATAGATGAACATCCGGTTGCATTAGCAATAACTATTTCATCACCATATAATTGAGATAATAATTTAATATATGCAGCTTCACCACATCCTTGGCATGCTCCTGAGAATTCAAATTTAGGTTTAATAAATTGAGAATTCTTTATATTAAATCTATCTCCAACTTTATTAGTATATTCATTAAAGTATTTGTTAATTCTTTCATCATCTGTTGGGCTTTTAGGTTCAAGTGTTAAAGCACCAGTTGGACATGCGCTTATACATACACCACATCCTAAACAATCTTTAGATGATACAATTACTTCATATTTATTATCATTATCACCTAATGCATTTATAGGTCCTTCATTATTAATAAACGGTCTTATAGCTGCGTGAGGACAATATAAAGAACACATACCACATTGTATACATTTTGCTGGATTCCATTTTGCTACATATTCAGATACATTGCGTTTTTCATTCTTAGTTAATCCACCTTCAAACATACCATTTTTATACTTAATTACATCTGATACTTTTAATGAATTACCTTTATGTGCATTTATAATATCAATAATATTAGTTTTATCTTCTCTATTAATATTAGTATCAATTATATCATCTACTTTAATAATCTTTTTACTAATATCTTTAATAGCATTTATATTATTATCTATTATAGATTGATCTTTGTTCTTAAATTGATTAGTTATATTATTAACTAATATATCTTCATACTTATCATATTTTAATAGATTTAATATAGCAGCTTCCATGATTTTAGATATTTTACCTGGTATATCATTATTAGCAGCAATATGAGATGCATCTATTAAATATACTGATATATTTCTATTTTTAATAATATCTATATCATTTTGTAATAGTTTATTTATTAAATTCATATCATGAGTATTAACTAATAATATACCATTATCTTGAATATCATTTAATACTTCATATCTAAAGAAATATGATTCATTTGTAACGGCTACTATATCAGCTGATTCTACATAATAAGGAGCATTAATCTTTTTATCAGAATATCTTAAATGAGATATAGTTAATCCTCCTGATTTCTTTGAATCATATTCAAAATAACCTTGTACTTTATGATTAGTACCTATTATATTTAATATATCTTTAGATGCAGATACCATACCATCTGATCCATATCCATATATTTTGATTTCAGTAGCATCTAGGTTAATTGAATAATCTTTAGATTTAATAGATGTATTTGTAACATCATCAATTATACCTACTGTGAAATTATTTTTAGGTGTAGACATTAACATAGAATAAATACC
>OCVV012857615.1_pt1 | contig 10368 bp, 9 predicted proteins | sample 1539721 | NCBI WGS metagenome assembly OCVV01 (sample SAMN02144230, study PRJEB22623) | gut metagenome | biome: sheep rumen | host: Ovis aries | place: New Zealand
CCTTCCTGGTACCGGTTCCGGAAGGAAGTATGGGCATTCGACCCTGTAAAACAGCAGTGGGACATCCTGGGCACCTTCGACGAAACCGCCCTGGCCGGTGCCGGCGTGGCCGTCGGCCGGAATGGAATCGTGGTCACCGGCGGCGAATGCAAGCCCGGCGTCCGGAGCCCCCGGAACTTTGTCCTGCATTAGTACTTCACTTATGAAACGTTTCGCCATCCTGCTCGGTCTTTCCCTTATCGCTATTTCCTGCGCTTCGCCTGCGCCGGAGGTCTCCCTCCTGCCGCTGCCCAAGGAAGTCTGCTGGGGAAAGGGTTCCGTAGCGGAAAGCGAGCCGGACGTGCAGTGGGTGGACAGCATTCCCGGGGCCCGGCAAAATGAGGATGAAGCCTATCGGCTCACCGTAGGGAAGCAGGGCATCCTGATCGAGGCCGTGACGGAAAAAGGCCGGTGGAATGCGCTGCGGACCCTTTCCCAGCTTACCCGTGACGGGAAAGTGACCTGCTGCACGGTCACCGACTGGCCCTCTTTCCGTGTCCGCGGCTGGATGATGGATGTGGGGCGGACCTACATTTCCCTGGAAGAACTTTACCGGGAAGTGGAAGTCTTCTCCCGCTTCAAACTCAATGTCTTCCACCTGCACCTGACGGAAAACGAAGCCTGGCGGCTGGAGAGCAAGTTGTATCCGCAGCTCAACGCCCCCGATGCCATGACCCGCCAGAAGGGCCTTTTCTATACCCGGAAAGAAATCCGGGAGCTGGACGCTTTCTGCCGGTCTCGGGGCGTCACCCTCGTTCCGGAAATCGACATGCCGGGCCACAGCGCCGCATTCGAGCGGGCTTTCGGCTTTCCCATGCAGTCGGAAAAGGGCCTTGCCGTGGTGCAGGACCTGCTGGAGGAAGCTATGGAGGTGTTTTCGTCGGAGTACATCCATATCGGCACGGACGAGGTCCATTTCACAATGGAGGATTTTGTCCCTGAAGTGGTCCGTTTCGTGCGTTCGAAGGGGCGGAAAGCCGTTTCCTGGAATCCGGGATGGATATACGCACCCGGCGAGATCGACGCCACGCAGCTATGGAGCTACCGCGGGAAGGCGCAGCCCGGCATCCCCGCCGTCGACTGCCGCCTCCACTACGTCAACCATTACGACCTTTTCGGCGATATCGTGGCCTTGCACACAAGTCGCATCTGCGGGGCCGATGAAGGCTCCCCGGACCTAGCCGGCAGCATCGTCGCCCTCTGGAATGACGTCTATATCCCCGACGAGGAACGGATCCTGCGGGAGAACAACCTTTATGCGTCGGCCCTGACGCTCTCCGACCGGGCCTGGCGCGGAGGCGGCTACCAGTACTTTGACGCTTTCGGCGCGGTCCTTCCGGAAGAGGGTCCGGCCCGGGCCGACTTCCTGGACTTCGAAAAGCGCATGCTCCCTTACCTGGACGGGCTGCCTTCCGGCTATGTCCGCCAGGGGAACGCCCGATGGGCCCTTTCTCCCGTTTATCCCAACGGAGGAGACCTGGACGCCGTTTTTCCCCCAGAAGAAGGGGAGTGGGAGACGGATCGGACGGTTTCCGGTTCCGGAATCTACCTCCGGCATGTCTGGGGTCCTTCCATTGTCGCCGGCGTGTATCCGAATCCCCAGCCCGGCAGCACCGTCTATGCCCGGACCCGGATCTGCTCCGACCGGGAGCAGACTGTCCGGCTGCTGTTCCAGACCCAGAATCACAGCCGTTCGGAGCGGGACCTCCCGGAGCCGGAAGGCGCCTGGGACTACCGGCGCAGCCGCATCTGGATTGACGGGAAGGAAATCCAGCCTTCCGAGCGGACCGTCCGGCTGCAGAAAGGATGGAATGAAGTCCTTGTGAAACTGCCTGTCGGGGCCTTCTCCACGCCGGAAACCCGCCTGGTGAAATGGATGTTCACCTGTGCTTTCCTTACCCCGGACGGCCGGTCGGCTGCTCCGCTGACGTATGACTGTAATTTCTGAAGACCATGATACTGAGCTCCTTACTTGCCTTGATTGCGGCAACCGTCATCCAGGTCCAGCACCGGCAGGTGCCCGTCGTGACCGACCGGGACGTCGCCGTCGCCTCCGTCACCGTGCCGGAAGGCATTATCCCGGAGTGGCAGTTTGCCGTCTCGGGCCTTCCCGCAGGAGCCCTCCGCGGCGCTTATGTCCGGAACGGCTGGGTGTATGTGAATGTCGACGGCCGCCGGATCAAGGACCTGACCCGCCCGTTCCGGCTTACCGTGTCGGCCCGCGGTGCCGAAGTCCGGAACACCGGCATCCGGGAGCACCGGCTGGCCAGGAAGGTCCGCACCCGTGGGGACGGCGGCGTCCAGGCCTACCGCATTCCCGGCCTGGTGACCTCGGGGAAGGGAACCCTCATTGCCACCTACGACATCCGCCGCAACAGTTCCCGCGACCTGCAGGAGGACATTGACGTCGGGATCAGCCGGTCTACTGACGGCGGCCTTACCTGGGGGCCGATGATCATCGCCATGGACATGGGCGAGTGGGGCGGACTGCCGGAAAACGTGAACGGAATCGGCGACCCCTGCATCCTGGTGGACGAAGTGACGGGAGACATTCTCCTATTTGCCGCCTGGACCCATGGCGGAACGGCCGGAGAAGCGGCCTGGTGGTCGGCCGGAAGCGGATTTGACCCGGCTTCCACGCCGCAGCTCATGATGGTCCGCTCCACCGACGACGGCCTCACCTGGAGCGCTCCCGTGAATCTGACCCGTCAGGTGAAGCAGGCGTCCTGGCATTTCACTTTCCAGGGCCCCGGCCGCGGCATCACCATGGCCGACGGCACCCTCGTGGTTCCCTTCCAGCACCAGGAACCGGACCGCACCCCTGCCGCCGGCATCATGTATTCCAAAGACCGCGGCGCCACCTGGCAGGTGCATGCGTATGCCAAGATCAACACCACCGAGTCGCAAGTGGCGGAAGTGGAGCCGGGCGTGCTGATGCTGAACATGCGCGACAACCGGGGTACCGGCCGCGCCGTGTACGTGACCCGTGACCTGGGAAAGACCTGGGAACCCCATGTCTCCGACGCCGCCCTGGTGGAACCGGTGTGCATGGCCAGTCTGCTGAAGGCGGGGGACCTCCTTCTTTTCTCCAATCCCGCCGACCCGAAGGTCCGCCGCAATATCACCGTCCGCGTGAGCGAGGACGGCGGCGTCACCTGGCCCCGGGAACTCCTGCTGGACGAAGGAACCGGCTGGGGCTACTCCTGCCTGAGCATGATCGACAGCGACACGGTGGGCATCCTCTACGAGAGTTCCCAAGCCCACATGACCTTCCAGGCTGTTAAACTCCGAGACATCCGCTAAGCCATGACAAGCGAAAAACTGCAAAAAATCTATCCCTGGATCGTGGTCGGCCTGCTCTCCGCGGTCGCTTTCCTGAATTACCTGGACCGCCAGATGCTCTCCACCATGCAGGCCGCCATCGGGGCCGATATCGCCGAGCTCCGGCAGGCCCGTTCCTTCGGCCGGCTGATGGCTGTCTTCCTATGGGTCTACGCCCTGGTGAGTCCCTTTGCCGGCAGTATCGCCGACCGCCTGAGCCGCAAGTGGCTCATCGTGGGCTCCCTTGGCGTATGGTCGCTGGTGACCCTTCTGATGGGCCACTGTGAAACCTTCTCCCAGATGTACTGGCTCCGCGGCCTGATGGGCGTAAGCGAAGCCCTCTACATCCCCTCCGGCCTCTCCCTGATTGCCGACTACCACACCGGCCGGAGCCGCTCCCTGGCGGTGGGCCTTCACATGACAGGCCTGTACCTGGGACAGGCTGTGGGCGGGTTCGGCGCCATTTTTTCCAGCGCCCTCAGCTGGCGGATGACCTTCCACTGGTTCGGGATCGTCGGCATCCTTTATGCCGTCGTGCTGGTGTTCTGCCTCAAGGAAAAACGGCAGCCGGCTGCTGCTCAGGCGGCCCGCGCCGGCACAGACCGGGAACCGGTCCTGCGCTCCTTCGGCCTGATCTTCTCCAACATAGCCTTCTGGGTCATCCTGTTCTTCTTCGCCTCTACGTCGCTGCCGGGCTGGGCCACCAAGAACTGGCTGCCCACGCTGTTTTCGCAGCACATTGACGGCGGCATGGCCGTGGCGGGTCCCGTCGCCACCATCACCATCGCCCTGGCTTCTTTTATCGGCGTTATGGTGGGCGGACCGCTTAGTGACCGCTGGGTCAGGAAAAACCTCAGGGGACGCATCTATACCAGCGCCATCGGCCTGTCGATGATGATTCCGGCGCTCGTTCTGATGGGTCTCGGGAAGGGACTGGTCCCCGCCGTGGCGTCGGGACTGGTCTTCGGCTTGGGATACGGGATGTTCGACACCAACAACATGCCCATCCTCTGTCAGTTTGTCCCTTCCCGCCTCAGGGCTACGGCTTACGGCGTGATGAATATGGTGGGGGTGACCATGGGCGCCCTCTGCACTACGCTCCTGGGAAAAATCCCCAACCTGGGGCTCTCCTTTGCCGTTTTGGGCGGCGTTACAGCCCTGGCGCTGGTCCTGCAGCTCACCGTACTGAATCCGCAGACTGACGATATGCAATAAACTATACACGGATATGCGAAACCAATTTTTCCTTCTTGCCGCAGCGATGCTGCTGGCCGCCGGCTGTAAAAGTGCCGTCACTCCATCCGTCATCACCCTGCCGGTCCCTCCGCGCGAAGCCTCCCAGACCGACATGCTGCAATTTGCCGCCGATCCCATTGAGGATGTCGGCATCGGGATCGTAGGGCTGGGGATGCGCGGCAGCAGTGCCGTCCAGCGCCTCACGTTCGTTCCCGGTTGCCACGTCGCCGCCGTCTGCGACGTCGAGACCGACCGTGCCCGGCAGGGCATTGATTTCCTTGCCGGAAAGGGCTTGTCGGCCCACCTGTACGGCGGGGAGGAGGAGTCCTACAAGGCGCTGTGCGAGGATCCGGACGTGGACCTCGTGTACATCTGCACCGACTGGATCCATCACGTTCCCGTGGCCCTGTATGCCATGGAGCACGGCAAGCACGTCGCCATTGAGGTCCCGTCGGCCGAGACTCTCGAGGCCTGCTGGGACCTGGTGAATACCTCCGAACGTACGCGCAGGCACTGCATGATCCTGGAGAACTGCTGCTACGATTTCTTCGAGCTCACGGCCCTCACGATGGCCCAGCAGGGCGTTTTCGGCGAGATTATCCATGCGGAAGGGGCTTACAACCACAACCTGGATCCCTATTGGAAGCGCTACTGGGAGAACTGGCGCCTGGACTTCAACCGGAAGCACCGCGGCGACCTGTATCCCACCCACGGCTTCGGTCCGGTGTGCCAGGTGCTGAACATCCACCGCGGCGACCGGCTCACCACCCTCGTCGCCATGGACACCGACCCGTTCAACGGCCCCAAGCATGTTGAGGCCGCAACGGGCGCTCCCTGCACCGATTTCCGGAACGGCGACGTGACCATGACCATGCTCCGGACGGCGAAGGGGAAGAGCATCCTCATTGAGCATGACGTCATGACCCCGCGCCCCTACAGCCGCATGTACCAGCTGGTGGGCACAGACGGCTATGCCGGCAAGTATCCCGTCCAGGAAATGTGCCTGCGTCCCGAAGGGGCCGATAATGTGGACTACCAGAATCTGGGCTATGAGAAGGTGTACCGCGGAGAAAGCCTCCAGGAACTAATGGCCCGATACCGCAACCCCATCCTGACCCCCGAGCTGGAGGCTCTGGCGAAGGAAGTGGGCGGCCATGGCGGCATGGACTTCATCATGGACTACCGCCTGGTCTACTGTCTCAACAACGGCCTGCCGCTGGACATGGATGTTTACGACCTGGCCGAATGGTGCTGCATTACCGAACTCTCCCGCATCTCGCTGGAGAACGGCAGCGTTCCGGTGGAGGTGCCGGATTTCACCCGCGGCGCCTGGAACCGTATTCAAGGATTCTCTTATGCTTTTTCCCGTTAGAATATGATGAAGACTCTGCAAGAACTCACCGCCATTGCAAAAGCCTTTGACATTCATGGAAATATTCTGGATATCAAGCCTTTGGGAAATGGCCTCATCAATGACAATTACCGCGTTTTCACGGACGGTCCCGACGACTACGTCCTCCAGCGCATCAACACCGCCATCTTCCGCGACGTAGAACTGTTGCAGCACAACATCGAGTGCGCCACCGCCCATATCCGCCGCAAGGGAGGCATGACCCTGACCTTCCTCCCGTGCAAAGCCACCGGAAAGACCTACTGGACCGACGGGGAGACCCATTGGCGTGTCTCGGTTTTCATCAAGGATTCCTTCTCCTATGATACGGTTAATCCGGAGTATTCCTACTTTGCCGGCAAGACTTTCGGAGAGTTCGAGGCCATGCTTTCCGACATCCCGGACACCCTTGGCGAATCCATCCCTGACTTCCACAATATGGAACTGCGGGTCCGCCAGCTCAAGGATGCCGTCCAGGCCGATCCCGTCGGCCGCATGGCCGAGCCGGAAGTCCAGGCCATCCTGAAAGATCTTCTGCCCTACGAGGAAGAGATGTGCAAGGCAGAGCGCCTGTACCGGGAAGGAAAACTGCCGAAACGCATCTGCCACTGCGACACCAAGGTGAACAACATGCTTTTTGACGACAAGGGCCGCGTCCTCTGCGTGATCGACCTGGATACCCTGATGCCTTCGTTCGTGTTCTCGGACTTCGGCGACTTCCTCCGCACGGCCGCCAACACGGTGGCCGAGGATGATCCCGCCTGGGAGAAGGTGGACTTCCGGATGGATATCTTTGAAGCGTTCGCAAAAGGATACCTGGAAGGCGCAGGCTCGTTCCTCACTCCCGTGGAGGTGGAGAACCTGCCTTATGCCGCCTGCCGTTTCCCTTACATGCAGGCCGTCCGCTTCTTTGCCGACTATATCGGCGGCGACACCTACTACAAAATCAAGTATCCGGAACACAACCTGGTGCGTACGCGCAACCAGGTGGCGCTGTTCCACGCTGCCTGGAAAAAGATCCCTCAGATGCGGGAGATCATCGCCCGCTAGGGTTCATACATCGGGAAGGCCGCCTGGAGAATCTCCCGGCGGTTTTCTTTTGTGGACTCCAGAAACGCGCCTCCGGGGGTGAAGGCCAGGACGCGGTGGGCGTACTGCAGGGCTTCGTGGAGGTCGTGGGAGGAGAAAATGACGGCCATGCCGCTTTTCCGGGCCACTTCCCGGAGGGTCCGGAGGACCATGACGCGGCTGTCGACGTCGAGAAAGGCGGTGGGCTCGTCCAGAAGGAGGACATCGGCCCGCCGGGTCAGGCCGACGGCAATGCAGGCTTTCTGGAATTCACCGTCGCTGAGGGTGGAGATGTCCCGCTGGCGCAAATCGGTCAGTCCGAGCATGTCCAGCGCCGCTTCCAGCCTTTGCTGCGCCCCGGTGCGGAGCCTCCCGGCCCAGTCGCTCTCCCGGTAGCATCCGGTCCGCACGAATTCCTCCACCGTGAAGCCTTTCACCTTGGGGATTCCCGTCGGAATCAGGACGCATCTGGCCCCTGTATCCCCCTCCTTGGCGGCGAGGGTGCGGAGGAGGGTGGATTTGCCGCTGCCGTTGGGGCCGGCCAGGAGGAGGCATTCGCCGCCGAGGGCGGTGAACGAGATGTCTCTGGAGAGGATGCGGGAACCGTAGGAGAGGCTCAGATGACTCACTTGGATCATAGGCGGGACCTCCCTAACAGAATGAGGATGAGCGGAATTCCGACGAGTGCGAGCGTGCTTCCCACGGGAAGGGGAGTGGGACCGGCATGGGCGAGGATGTCACCGGCGAGGGCCAGGCCCGCACCGGCAGCCATTCCCCACGGAATCACCGTTCTGTGGGCCGATGTCCCGGACATCCGCCGCACCAGATGGGGCGCAGCGATGCCCACGAATCCAACCGGGCCGCAGAATGCCGTGACGGCACCTGTCATGATGGCGCAGCCCAGCATGGTCCTCAGACGGAGACCGCGGATCCCTACGCCAGAGAAGGCGGCGAATTCGTCTCCGAAAAGGACGAGGTCCAGGGCTTTCCTGTCGGCCAGACTGAAGGCGGCTCCGGCGGCGAGGGCGGCGGCCATCCACGCCAGACCGCTCCACCGTACGCTCGAGAAACTGCCGGCCATCCAGTTGTAGAAGAGCTTCAGGCTCTCCTCTCCGGCCGTATATTGCAGAACAGAACTCACCGCGCTGAGCACAAAGCCCAGCATGACTCCCACCAGCAGCAGCGTTCCCGTACTCCGGACGCGGGCCGACACAGCCACAATCACTCCTCCGGCGGCAAGGGCCCCGAGGAAGGCGGCGCTCACGAGGCTCAGGTTGGACGCCCAGCCGGCGGTGCTGCCCGTTACTGCGAGGGCGGCCAGGGCGGCGCCCAGCCCTGCTCCGCCGGAGACGCCCATGATATGGGGATCGGCCAGCGGGTTGCGGAAGATGGCCTGCATCTGGGTGCCGGACAGTGCCATGGCGGCGCCGGCGACAAGGGCCGTGAGCATGCGGGGAAGACGGAGGTCCCGGAAAATGGCCCCCTGCGGCAGGTTGAAGCCGTTTCCGGTCAGAAGGTCCAGCCCGGCCAGCAGAAGCACCAGCCCGATCGACAGGACTTTCCAGAGGGTGCGCCGGCTCATAGCTGTCGGGAGGGAATGAGGGCCATCAGGTAGCCGACGCCGGCTACGCCCGCGACGGTCCAGAGGATGTCGGTGGCTTTCAGGGCCACGGGATAGGCGCTGATGACAAAGTTCCCGGGCATGGGAACCAGGCCGAAATGCTGCTGCAGGAGCACCAGCGCGATGCCCAGCACCAGGCCGATGGCCATCCCGAGCAGGGATACCAGCCAGCCTTCCAGGAGGAAAATGCGTCTCAGGAGACTTTCCGGAGCCCCCAGGCTTCTGAGGGTTTCCCGGTCGCCTTCCTTCTCGATGATGAGCATCCGGAGGGAACTGTAGATATTGAAGGCCACGATGAGCACGACAAAGACAAGGATCAGGTAGATGGCCAGTTTTTCGTAGCGCATCATTTTGTACACGCCTTCATCCTGCTGGTAGCGGTCGAGTACTTTGAAACCGTCACCCAGGCGCTTCTGGAGCTCTTTCTGCAGGGTCCCGGCCTTGCCGGGTGCGGTCCAGATCTCGACGGCGGAGACTTCCGTCCCGTATTCCAGGAGTTCCCGGAGGGTTTCGATGGGGACGACGAGAAGCTTGGCGTCCAGCTCCGCATTCACGGATACGACGCCGGCGGTCTGCACGCGGACGGTGCGCAGCGACGCGGCGGGATTGGAGAGGGAGACTTGCTGCGTCCGGGACGGGTAATGAATCTCCAGGGGCGTCACGAAACGGGGATTCAGCCCCAGGGAATGGGCCAGCTGGGCTCCGGCCACCGCCTGTGGCAGCGACCCGCGGTGCAGCGTCCACTGCCCGTCGATGATGTGATTCTTCAGGGCCGACTCTTCCTCTGACGCTTCGTCCATCCCTTTTACGCGGGCAAGGCTCTGCCGGCCTTCATAGGAGAGGAAGACTTGCTCCTCGAGGACGCTGCTCAGGCGCACGACGTCGTCGTTGTCAACGGCCCATTGGAAAGCGTCCTGGGAAGGCGTGAAAACCTTGCCGGCGGCGGGGCGGACCACCAGGTCGGCCGCAGCGTCGGAAAGGGAGTCTTTCACCAGGGCGTTGAATCCGTTGAATACGGACAGGATCACAATGAGCGCCGCCGTCCCGACAGCCATCCCTGCGACTCCCAGGCCCGAAATCAGGTTGATCACATTGTAGGATTTCCGGGCAAAAAGGTAACGGAGGGCTATTCTGAGCGGCAGCATTGTCATTCTGAGCGTCAGCGAAGAATCTATTTTTTCAGCAGTTCATCGATATGCTGGGCATAGTCCAGCGAACTGTCCAGGAGGAAATTCAGTTCCGGGACAATGCGCAGCTGCTTGGCCACGACGTGGCCCAGTTCGCCACGGAGGGCTTTGTTGTTTTCTTCCAGCAGCTGCATCACGGGGCCCTGTTTCTCGGAGGGGAAGATGCTGACGAACACCTTGGCCACCGACAGGTCCGGGCTCACCCGGACTTCGCTCACCGTCACCAGGGCGCCGCCGAATGCGGCCATTCCCTTGGCCCGGATGATTTCCGCCAGGTGTTTCTGCAGTTCGCGCGCTACTTTCAGCTGTCTTGTGGTCGCTTGTTTTTCCATTATTTAACCTTGATAATGAAATAGTTCTTCTTGCCTTTCTGGGCCAGGATGTAATGGCCGTTCACGATGTCTTCCGCGGTGACGGAGGCGTTGATGTCGGTCACTTTGTCTTTGTTGATGGCGATGCCGTTCCCCTGCACCATCTTGCGGGCCTCTCCCTTGGAGGGAAGGATC
>OCVV011054317.1_pt1 | contig 10364 bp, 7 predicted proteins | sample 1539721 | NCBI WGS metagenome assembly OCVV01 (sample SAMN02144230, study PRJEB22623) | gut metagenome | biome: sheep rumen | host: Ovis aries | place: New Zealand
CACATCAGTAACGTTAAGATACGTGTCATAATATTATCAGTGTTAACGCTGACAAATTTACGTTTTTTTTCTGAATGCACAAAATAAAACACATAAAAGTTAAGGTTGGGGGTATAGACCCCACCCTAAATAAAGCAGAAAAGCACCCCCTGCCAAACCATCCTCCGATAGGACATTTTTGTCATTTCGCCTTTTTAATTTTGTCAACGAAAAAATGCAAACCAGGAGAAAAGGAGGCACGAAAAACGAGAAAAAAACGCTTTTTCTCATCATTTCGTACACTCTTTTTCGTGAAAGCATAGCTTTTACATTGTCATTCGATAGCTTTCACGATGAGAAACGATAGCTTTTACATCCTGAAAGCATAGCTTTTGCGACGCAAAAACCATCGTTTTTTCATGCTTTTTCATAACCTGTCACTGATTATCAACGAGTTACACCCCTCTGTAGACTTCGCTGTACGCGGCCAGCAGGAAATAATTTTGAAATATCGTAAGCATGAGGCGTTAACGGAAGACCCCAAATAGGACATTTTTGTCATCGGTTAACATAAATCAAGTCCAATTCAACACCGTATTCAGACTGTTTTTTCGAACACGAATGTGAGTTACCATATTATGACTTTATCTACTATTGCTTGTTGCTCGGTAGCGGTGCGACGTAGATAAATGCGTGTGGTTTCTATACTCTCATGGCCCATCAGGTCTGCAAGCAGAGATATGTCATTGAACTTCTCGAGGAAGTTCTTTGCATAACGATGTCGGAATGAATGAGGATAAACCACTTTCGGATTTAGGCCGTACTTCACGGCAAAGTTCTTCAACTGTTGCGCTATGCCACGAGTGGTTATTCTTTCCCCGAAACGGTTGAGGAAAAGATAACCACTTTCTCTTTTGCTGGCAGAAAGCCATTCCAGTGCTTCATCACGCAGCTTCTTAGGGATGAATAAGCGACGTATCTTTCCCCCCTTGGTGTAAATGTCGTAATAGCCCACGTTTACATGTTCCACTTTTAGCTGTACCAGTTCACTGACTCTTGCGCCCGTAGCAGCGAGGAATCTAACCACGAAGTACCACTCCAGATTGTTCTCCTTCTTTAATTTGTTCTTCAAGAAAGTGTAATCAGCATTACTGATGACATTCTCCAAATATGAACGCTGCTGCACCTTCACCGATTTTAGACGCAGACGTGGCTTGCGCAAATACTCCAGATACTTGTTCAATGCCTGGATCCGTAAGTTTACGGTCTTAGGCTTGAACGTTTCAATGAGATACGTCTTGTAGAGCAATAAGTTTTTCTTGTTCAATTCCTTGTGCTTTGAATTGAAGTCGTTTACAGCATAGATGTATGCTGAAACGGTGTTCTTCGCCATGTTTGAATGGATCAGATACTCTTTGAATTTTTCAACCATGATAAATGTATTTATTTGTATAAGATTGGGGAATAGCCCCAATATAAATATATCATGGTCGTTACTTGTTTTAGTTCCTATTATGAGAAGTTCGCCGACGGAACAACCGTCTGCATAGATGATGAGATTCCGTTTGATGTGCCAAAGGGGTGGGAATTAGCTCGATTTGGAAATGTCATGTATAATCGTGATAGTGAAAGAATTCCTTTGTCCGTATCAGAAAGAAGCAAACTATCTAAGACATACGATTATTATGGAGCATCAGGAGTTATTGACAAAGTTGATAAATATTTGTTCGATAAGGATTTGTTACTTATAGGTGAAGATGGTGCCAATCTTATAAATCGAAGCACGCCCATAGCATTTATAGCTCGTGGAAAATATTGGGTAAATAATCATGCTCATGTACTTGATTGTATTGATTCTGTATTCATGCAATATGTCTGCCTTTACATCAATTCCATTTCATTGGTAGATTATGTAACAGGAACTGCGCAACCAAAGATGAATCAAGAAAAGATGAATTCTATTTTGCTATTTATTCCTCCATATAATGAGCAAAAACGAATTTTAGAAAAGCTCCAAGAAGTCTTGCCTGTTGTAGAGCAGTACGATAGTGCGCAAAGCAAGTTGGATGGCCTAAATGCCAATATCAATGAGTTGCTTAAGAAATCCATTCTTCAAGAGGCAATTCAAGGCAAGCTTGTTCCGCAAGACCCGAACGACGAGCCTGCATCTGTACTTCTCCAACGTATCAAGGAAGAAAAACTTAGACTTATAAAGGAAGGCAAATTGAAGAAAAAGGACGTTATCGACAGCACAATCTTTCGTGGTGACGATAACAAGTATTATGAGCAGATAGATGGTAATATCCTTCAAATAGAGGCTGATTATACATTCCCTGACACATGGGAAGTTGTAAGGTTGGCTCATATTTGTAGGCTCATGGATGGTGAAAAGAAAGAAGGAAATTATGTCTGCCTTGATGCGAAGTATTTGCGAGGCAAGTCTTCAGGGGATATTTTGCCAAAGGGCAAATTCGTTTCAACAGGTGACAATATTATTCTTGTGGATGGCGAAAACTCAGGGGAAGTGTTTGCCGTTCCACACGATGGTTACATGGGTAGTACATTCAAGCAATTATGGGTTAGTGAGAATATGCACTTACCTTATGTGTTATACTTTATTCTATTCTACAAAGACTTGCTGCGTAACTCAAAGAAAGGTGCAGCGATTCCTCATTTGAATAAGGAAATTTTCTATTCTTTGGTAATAGGCATTCCGCCATATCAAGAGCAGGAGCGAATAACAAGACGTATTGAAGAAATCACTAACAGGATAAAGGGTGTTTAGCCCTTTATCCTGTTAAACACTGTTTCTATTTTCTTTACGATACGCTCTTGTTCTTTTAGCGGTGGCATAGGGATGATTGTATTATGAAGAGCTTTAGCTGAGAACCCTTGTATTCCGATACCTTTTCCGCCAATCAGTCCGATTAAATTATACAGATAAAAAATGTAAAAGAAATATTTGGTACAAAGCGGCAGATATGCTCTCAGTTTATGAATATGGTTCTGAAGCATAATGGGATAATCATATGTCCAGATACAGGAGCGTCCAACATCTCCTCCTTCACATACAAGCAAGTCACCCTTGATAGCCTGACAGCGTTCAATCTCGCTTTCTTCAAAAGGCATCATCTTCAAATTATCAAGCCTAAATCCATCCCAGTAAAGGTTTGATGTTGTGATGTACTCCATAAGTGTACCTGCGGAATTGCCCTTATTGAGTTGTTTCCCATTATTGTGAGCAAACAAATAACCTATTCTTGTCCAAACCCAATTGCTAGGTATGTTAAATGGAATGTCATCAGTAATATCAATCAAATTCTTGCCTATCTGCTCATAATACTTGCTACTACGTCAAATGTACAGAAACATCTTCAAACCGTTTGACAATACGTATTTGTTCTTGCAAAGGAGGTAAGGCTATAAGTAATTCTTGTATTCTCATTATTGCCAGTTTAGGTTGTCCAACTTTTGTAGTATGACTTTTTATTTGTGATTGAACGTATTCTGATTGAAGGGCGAACATAAGAAATCTTTTGTTAATCTGGCTAAATACTATTTTATCCGCATTTTCTGTAAGGTTGGCATTATCCAGTTCTTTAGGCACCTCCCCAATTCTTCCTATTGTTCCAGCAACTGTAATATAAAGGTCATCTTTAGAAATACTATACGCTTTTATTTGCTGATATACTTCTTCTGTAATATAATGAATATCGGACAAAGCTATAGTTCCATTCTTCATGTCAGAAACTCTTATATATTTATGTCCCGTATCAATGGTAGATAACTTACATCCAACAGGTATCCTTTTCCCACCGAAAATGGAAGTGATGGTTCCCAAGCGACACCACTCCCAAGATTGTGGAATGTTAAATGGTATCTCCTCGTCGATGCAGATTACCTCTTTACCTTTCTTCTCGAAGTACTTGTTATCGTCACCTTTGAAGATGACGGAATCAACCACATCTTTCTTCTTCAACTTACCTTCTTTTACAAGACGTAACTTCTCTTCTTTGATTCGTTGGAGAAGAATGGATGCAGATTCCTCGTTAGGGTCTTGTGGGACAAGGTTACCCTTAATTGCTTCTTGCAATATGCTTTTGCGGAGCTTAGATTTAATACCCTCATTAAGAAGATTCTGTTCGACCTGACTATGGGCATATCTTTCGACGTAAGGAAGAATTATTCTAATTTGGGAAACAATTCTATGTTGCTCTTCAATTGGAGGAACAGGCATTAAATGAGCAATAAGTTTTTCTCTTGAAATATTAGGTTGCGCTCCACCTTCACCCTTCTTAATAAAATCAAGTTGGCTACCCATTAAGAAATAGAATAGATACCAGTTAAAAATGCCGATAGGTGTACAAGCACAACAAGCCTGATTGGTTGTCATCTCTTTTCCTACTATAGCCACTTTACCGATTGTCGCACCATACATGGCAATCATGACATCACCAACCTTGTTTAATCGTAATGAGCACTCTTTAAAAGCCCTTTCCGTAATTTTTATTTCTGTGTCATAGACTACATCATTATTAAGTTCTCCTGTTCTCAGCCAGAGGATATTCCCATTATAGTATTCTATATTACTTTTGGCTGGAGTTGCACCAGCTCCCCATTCTCCGATGCTTCCCATTCTGCACCATTCCCATCCACAAGGTAAAGAGTATGGCAGTTCATCGTCTATGCATTTTACCTCGCCAGTTGCAAGTATCTTCTCATAATAGGAATTGTCCTCACCACGATAAATGATAGATTCCTTCTTGTCTTTTTTTGTTTTGCCCTCTTTTACGAGACGCGCTTTCTCTGCCCTGATCTTTTCAAGCAGAACAGATGCTGGCTCATCGTTTGGGTCTTGTGGTACCAGTTTACCTTGTATAGCCCACTGCAATATGCTGTTTTTAAGTTGCTTTCCTGTCATAATTAGAAATATTTACGTCCGCTTCCTTCACAATCGGTAAATTGCGTTTACTGTGAATCTCGTTGTTATTCAGCAGAGTCTAAGGAAGCTTGATTTTATTCGACTTCTCATCAAATTCCTCTATCCATTCTCTCATCTTTGCTTGAAGCAGGTTTTTCTCTGGAATACATAATTCGTATGATGTGGCATATACATTGGCGTCTTCAGGCAAGGTCAATTCTACAAGGGCATCATCTTTGTCTTTACACAGTAGAATACCAATCGTAGGCTTTTCAAAAGCCTCTTTGACATGTCGGTCATAGTAGTTGACATACATTTGCATCTGACCGAGGTCTTGGTGTGATAGGTCACCAGCCTTTAAATCCACGAGGACATAGCATTGAAGCAGACGGTTATATAGCACCAAGTCCACATAGAAGTGCTTCTCGTTGAACGTGAACTTCTTCTGCCTTGCCTCAAACAAGAAGCCCTTTCCCATTTCAAGCAGGAAATCCTGCAGTTTGGTGATAATTGCCGATTCCAAACTTGATTCGCTGAAACTGCTATCACGATGTAGTCCAAGGAACTCTAACGTAAGAGGGTCTTTTATGATATCTTTAGGCTTTTCTATCGTTTGTCCTTCTTGCGACAGGCGCATGACTTCCTCTTTATCACGACTCAGTGCCAGACGCTCATAAAGGCTTGCCCCATATTCGCGTTTTAATTGTCGTACACTCCAGTCTCGTTTGTGACACTCAATCTCGTAGAAACGACGTTCCTTCTCATCCTTAATGCGCATAAGCACCAGATAATGAGACCAGGAGAGGGTGAATTGGTGAACTCTGTTTGTTACACCCAATTGAATTTCTTCTGCACCGCAGACTAATTCTGGGGAATTGGGTAAACACTGTTTATCTTTTTTTTCTATAATAGGGTCCACATTGTAGACCACTTTTTGATTTTGATGTCCGTCCAATTGGGTCCACACTGTGGACCCAATCATTTCCTCTCTGTATGTCAGATAGAAAAATCGGCATTTTTTTAGGGTCTCAACCGACCAACCTTGTCCGTATTTATTTGTCAAACGTGCCGATATATTCTTCAAGACAGCTTGGCCATATTGAGCCCGTTGCTCACCTTGTTGCTCATCCTCAACAATATATTGCCCGACACCATAATAGGTGTAAACCATTGTTGTGTCAATGGTAGTCTTAACCCTCTTGTGGGCAATGTCTATCAGAGCGGATATACGCTCAAACAGAGCCTCTTCCCTTAATCGTATGTCATTCATGCTTCATTAGGTTTGATGTCAATCCCCAAGATGCGCTGAATCTCAGAAAGTGTCTTGTCTATCTCATGGTCGAGAGCAGCGCGTTTCTTGTAATAGTCTGCAAGCAGTTCTGCAGGAGGTAGTATTTCTTCTTCGTCCTTTGGGAACTTGCATTGGTCGAAGTTACAATCCATGTCAAGAAGCTGTTGTGCGGTAAAGCAACGTGATTTCTCATCGTTGTTCTCTTCATCCACAATCTCTTGCCGGTTATTCCACCAGTCAATGATTGGTTGGCAGTGCTCAGCTCGCATTGGCTTTGTCTTAGAAAAATGCTTATAGCCCTCTGGCATGTCAAGGCGATAGAACCATGTTTCTTTCGTGCTGAGGCCTTCTTCTGCGCCTTCTGCCTTTTCATTGTTGAAGAAAAGGACGTTAGTGGCTATGCTTGTATATGGTGCAAAGATGCTGCCAGGCAGTCGGATGATGGTGTGAAGATTGAACTCACGTAACATTTTCTGTTTGATAGCCAGCTTTGCATTGTCTGTGCCAAACAGGAAACCGTCTGGCAAGATTACCGCTGCACGGCCTTTTTCAGCAAGACGATACATAATAAGCACCATAAAGAGGTCTGCAGTCTCGCTTGAACTCAAATCGGACGGGAAGTGTTGCTTGATGTCGTTCTTCTCACTGCCTCCGTATGGTGGATTCATTAATACTACATCGAACTTGTCTTCATCCGTATAATTAAGTACATCCTTCGTCAGGGAATTGTTGTGCATCACCTTTGGAGAATCAATGTCATGCAGGAGCATATTCGTGACACACAACATGTAAGGGAATTGCTTCTTCTCTATTCCATAGATTGATTTTGCATATTCCTCCTTGTCTTCTGCCGTCTGCACCTTCTTATCAAGGGCTTTCAGCCAGCTTGTTATGAAACCGCCAGTACCACAAGCAAAGTCTGCCATCTTCTCACCAACCTTAGGGTTGATGATTTCAGCCATAAAGTCAGTCAGGGCACGTGGCGTATAGAACTCACCTGCTGAACCTGCCGACTGCATCTCCTTCAGGATGGATTCGTATATCTCACCAAAAGCATGACTTTCCTCATAATCGCCGAGGTCAAGTTGGTCAATGACATTGATAACCTGGCGAAGCAACACGCCGTCCTTCATATACTGGTTTGCGTCCTCAAAAGTAGTACGAACAATGGCACTACGCATTGGAGTATTGGGAGTTACTTCAAGACCTTTCAGTGTCGGAAACAGGGTGTCGTTGACAAATCTCAACAGTTTATCAGCAGTTAGTGCTTCTCCGTCGCCATTATCTTTTGCCCAGTTGCGCCATCGACAATTCTCAGGAATAAAGGAAGTGTATCCATCCTCATTAAACTCCCAATCATTTTCCTTCTCATCATATACTTTTAAGAACAACATCCATGCGATTTGCTCGATACGTTGGGCATCGCCGTTGATACCAGCATCGTTGCGCATGATGTTTCGGATGCTCTTTACAAAATTGTTAAGTGCCATATGTGGTTATGCTATGTTATTATAAATTAATTCTTCAAGTTCCTTTACTGCCGAGAAATATTGTTGGTTTCCGCCGAAGAATTTTGCTATGTTTGCAGGTGAACCCATTTGTCGGAACGGATCAAGGCGTAAGACAGTCCTGTTCTCCAATTGAGTAATGCCATCATTAGCATATTTCTCTAACAGTGCCTCAAGTACCTTTCGGGCTTTTTCTCCATATTTATTGAATATGTCACGTTTCTTTACATTCTCTGCACGTTCGCGACGGGTTAACGGTTTCTTTCCGTAGGCTATATGGCAAATGAAATCGAAGTCGTCAACATCTTCCATGTCCTTGTCTCGCTTCAAGGCTTGAAGGTCTATGCCATTCTCAAGCAGCAGGTCAGTAATCTCTGTTTTCTTATCTGCTGCATTCCAGTGTTGAATGAAGTCATCGAGGTTGGCATAGGTGTTGTTGATGTTCTTACGTGTGTAGTCTGTTATGCTTTCCGTACGCAGGAGTTTTCCGTTGGTGTCATATACAGATACTACTTTGTTGATTACTTCTACGGTGCAACCGTCCTTGTTGACTATCGGTTTCTCTGCCGACCAATTGCCTTCGTACCCATCATCGGGAACAGGAGGATAAGGATTTGGCGGAACATCATGGCCTTGCTGTCCGTATCCCTCATGTACTTCTATCGGACCGTTCCAGTCTGGGTCGGCAAAAAGGCGGGTGACATTACGAAAATCCATTATGGTAAAATGGGTTTTGCCTTCCTTTTCCCTTATTCTGGTACCTCGACCTATGATTTGCTTGAACTCTGTCATGGAGTTGATGCGCTGGTCAAGCACTATGAGTTTGACCATCTTGCAATCCACACCTGTTGACAACAGTTTGCTTGTCGTAGCGATTACAGGATATTTTGAGGCAACAGATATGAAATAGTCCAATTTAGATTGACCGTAAGGGTCGCTGCCAGTAATACGGACAACATAGTCTGGATTCTTTTTGCACATGTCGGAATTCTCGTTTGTAAGTGCTGTGCGCATACGATCAGCGTGGTCCTCATCAGCACAGAATACTATGGTTTTTGCCATCCTGTCTGTGCTTTTCAGATATTGTGTTATCTCATGTGCAACTTCACGGATACGGTCTTCTATAATGATGTTATAGTCGTAGTCAGAGTTGTTGTATATACGGTCTTCTATCAAGTTGCCGTTTATGTCTCTTTGACCTTTTGAGGGGCGCCATTCATCTCCGATGTTCGTCGTGACGTTTATAACTTTGAAAGGGGCGAGGAAACCATCTTCAATTCCCTCCTTTAGACTGTAGGTGTAAATAGGTTCTCCAAAATAAGTTATGCTCGATTGATATTTAGTCTCTTTGGGAGTGGCTGTCATACCTAATTGGATGGAATCGGTGAAGTATTCCAGTATTTCACGCCAATTGCTGTCATCTTTTGCACTGCCTCTGTGACACTCATCTACAATAACCATATCAAAGAACTCTGGCTTAAATAGTTCCTTGTAGTTCTGCTTGCCGTCTTGACCGATGAGTTGTTGATAGAGGGCAAAGTACACTTCGTATGCAGTGATTCCGCTTCCTAAGTCTTGTTGGTAGCTTACTTTATGTATGGTTTTGTTGAGTGGTTTGAAATCTTGTTGTATAGATTGGTCAACCAATACATTTCTGTCTGCCAGATATAATACTTTCTTCACCAGGCCGGCCTTCAAAAGACGATAGACAATTTGGAAAGCGGTGTATGTCTTGCCTGTTCCTGTAGCCATGACAAGTAGAAGACGTTTCTTCCCTTGTGCTACGGCATTTACGGTACGGTTTATTGCATTTCGCTGATAGTACCGAGGTGGGAAAATGTCCTGGCCAGAGCAGTATGGTTGGGAAATAATGGTTTTCTCTTTATCGCTCAGACCATTGCCGTCGTTGCTTTCAGAAATGAATCTTGAATACAGTTCCTGTTTAGTCGGGAAGTCATTCATGGAGAAAGAGCGTTCTTTCCCTGTAAGGAAATCGTACTCTTGAAATCCTTGGCCATTGGAACTGAATGCAAACGGAACGTCCATCATTTGCGCATATTCTTTGGCTTGCTGCATACCAAAACTCACAGAGTGGTTAGCATCTTTTGCCTCGACTATGGCGATAGGTGTGGCATGGTTATAATACAGCACATAGTCTGCGAACTTTGGTTTCTCACGTGCAACAAGGTTTCCTTTAAGGTTAATCTTACCATCTGTAAGCTTAACCTTGGTTTCCATCGTTATGTCTTCTTTCTTCCAGCCTTTTTGCTCAATACTGGGAGTAATGTAGCGGAATTTTATATCTTCCTCAGACAGTGCATGTATATTATCCATAAGCAACTTCCGGTAAGTGTATATTATAGGAATATGACACAAAGATAATCAATTTCTCTCAAAAAGTGAAGTTTTATTCGTCAAATAAGGTAAAGACTGCGTGTTTTATCTCATTTTTGCAGCAAAACGATATCTTTACATCCTTTTTCTTCTGCTTTTTTGTTGCTTATTGGTGATAAAACTTTTTTGATTTCTGCTCCATAGGAGCATGGGAAGAGAGTGCAATAAGTCTAAATTAGTAGTGAAAGCCGTTAGGGGCTATAGTCCGCGAGCCTTGTATATGCGTTCCTTGGCATCGTTAATCTCCTGGAACTTACGCTTCGCCGCCTCC
>OCVV011214766.1_pt1 | contig 10364 bp, 10 predicted proteins | sample 1539721 | NCBI WGS metagenome assembly OCVV01 (sample SAMN02144230, study PRJEB22623) | gut metagenome | biome: sheep rumen | host: Ovis aries | place: New Zealand
CGGGAGCTGCTTTGCTGCGGAGCGATCCGGAGGACTTATACATTAATTCATATATCTCCTCAACCAAGGGCCTGAGCAGATCGTCAGACTCTGTCTGTAAGATCGCTCCTAAGTTACTTTATGATCCCGCCGCCGGCCACATAGTCATCCCTGTAAAAAACGACCGCCTGCCCGGGCGTGACCGCACGCACATCTTTTCTGAACTCGCAATGTATCTCATCCTCACCGGTCCTTGTGACCAGACACTGCTCGCCCCGGTGATTATATCTGATCTTCGTCAGAAACTCTGCTGATTCGCCGATCTTCATCTCCGGTATTCCCATGAAGGTGATATGATCCGCGCACAGCTCCTTCGTGAACACGTCTTCGTGCTCTCCTACCACTACCTCATTGGTATCGGTACGAAGCTCGGTGACAAAAACCCGGCGTCCCATGGGCAGGTTCAGTCCGCGCCTCTGTCCGATCGTGTAATGGAGCAGACCTTTATGCCTACCCAGGATCTCCCCGTCTTTTGTGACAAAATTTCCCTCCGGCATTTTTTTGTCGGTGTTTTTTTCAATAAAAGACGCATAATCCCCGTCCGGCACAAAGCAGATCTCCTGACTGTCATGCTTTCCCGCCACCGGCAGTCCTGCCTTCATGGCAATGGCCCGCACTTCCGGTTTCGTATATTCGCCGATCGGAAGCAGTGTATGCGACAGCTGCTCCTGGGTCAGACCATACAGAGCGTATGTCTGATCTTTTTCAGCTGTCACGGAATTCCTGATGGCGAATCGGCCGTTCTGCAGTCTGGCGATCTTTGCGTAATGCCCGGTCGCTATATAATCCGCGCCTATCGCCATACTCCTTTGCAGAAGTGCCTCCCACTTTACATAGCGGTTGCATGCGATGCAGGGATTCGGCGTTCTTCCGTGAAGATATTCGTCTATAAAATAATTGATGACGTATTTACGGAATTCTTCCTTAAAGTTCATCACATAATATGGGATATCCAGCACTTCGGCCACACGGCGGGCGTCTTCTACCGCGCTGACTCCGCAGCAGCCGCCCTCGCGTTCCAGCGTGCAGCTGTCTTCATCCTGCCATATCTGCATCGTGACCCCGATGACATTGTATCCCTGTTCTTTTAAAATGTAGGCTGCCGCAGAGGAATCCACTCCGCCGGACATACCTATCACCACTGTTTTTTTATTCATATTATCTCCGTTATAAAAACTTCCGCCTTTCCTCTGTGCGGCGTGTGCATCTCCCGCAGGGTTTATTGGTTTTCTAAGCCCGGGTATCATGCTCTGTCGCACTCAGGTATGCAGGCGACATGCTTCGAAGCCTTGAAACGATCTGTTTCATGACAGAGACCGCTGTATTTATCTCTTCCTTTGTAGTCTGATAGGACAGAGTAAAACGGATCGTGCTCTTTGCCTGATCCCGTGAGCATCCCAGTGCTGTCAGCACATGGGATGGATCCAGCGAGCCCGACGAACAGGCCGATCCGCCCGAAGCACAGATATCCTGCATGTCAAGCATGATCAGAACTGACTCAGCCTGCACATACGAAAATGTCATGTTTACGTTATTCGGGAGACGTTTTTCCCGATGGCCGTTCAGCCTGACTTGCGGAATTTCCTTTTCCAGTCTGCCGATCATATAATCCCGCAGCTGTTTTTCATAACGGCCGCGCGCCTCCATCTGCTCTGCGGCAATCTCAGCCGCCATTCCCATTCCCACGATCGCAGGTACATTTTCTGTGCCCGCACGACGCTGGTGTTCCTGAGAGCCTCCGTGAATAAACGCTGTAAGCGGAGTTCCTTTTCTTATGTATAAAAAACCGCAGCCTTTGGGGCCGTAAAACTTATGACCGCTGGCGCTGAGCATATCAAAATTTGTTTTTCCCGCATCGATATTTACATGACCGAAGGCCTGCACGGCGTCTGTGTGAAACCATATACCATGCTTTGCGGCGATCTCTCCGATCTCTTCGACAGGCATAATCGTGCCCACCTCATTGTTCGCGTACATTATGGATATGAGGATCGTTTCCTCAGTGACGGCGTCTTCCACTGACTGAGGATCGATCATCCCCTGACTGTCCGGCTGCAGATATGTCACTTTTGCGCCTCTGGTACGTTCCAGATATTCACATGTGCGCAGTACGGCAGGATGTTCGATACTCGTCGTGATGATGTGATTTCCTTTTCCACGAGCGGCTTCAAAGGCTGCCTTGATCGCCCAGTTGTCCGACTCGCTGCCTCCGGAAGTAAAATATATTTCCTCTGGAAGCGCTCCCAATGCTGAGGCGATCTGTCTCCTGGCCTTGGATATTGCTTCTTTGCTTCTGGCTCCCGCCTTATATATAGAAGATGGATTTCCGTAAAATTCAGAAAAATAAGGCAGCATAACCTCCGTCACCTTTTCATCGGTGCGTGTGGTAGCCGCATTATCCAGATATATCATTTAGTTTTCCTCTTTCGCTCCCCTCTTGCGGGGCATTTTTCGCAGAATATGACCCTGTTCCGGGATCTGTCTTTCTAGGTCAGTTTCACAGAATACGGCCCTGTTCCGGGATCTGTCTTTCTGGGTCAGTTTCACAGAATACGGCCCTGTTCCGGGATCTGTCTTTCCGGATCAGTTTTTGCAGGAGATAACCTCGTCATCGTGTCCTTTCAGCAGACTTCTGCTTTCGTTGACCAGCTCATCCAGCATCATGGAGTCCACCGCCGCGGCGATTGCATCGTTGATCCGTTTCCAGACAACCTTTGTCACACAAAGATCGGCGCTCTCGCAGACGGACATGTTTTTCAGCACGCTTATATCTTTTATCTTTTTCAGATCCTCAATGTCCAGATCACCGAACCCCGGCATGTCCTTTATCGCCGGACAGGAGACTGCATCGAGATTTCCCTCCAGGGCCCGGAGTACATCTCCCACGGAGATCTCCCCTGCGGGTCTCGCCAGCCGATATCCGCCGCCGGCCCCCCGTACGCTCTGCACGAGCTCCGCTTTTTTCAAGGACCGCATCAGCTGCTCCAGATAGCTCTCGGAAAGCTCCTGTCTCTCCGCGATACTCTGTGTAGAGACGGCGCCTTCGTCCTGATGCACTGCCAGATCGATCAGCGCCCTGAGACCATATCTTCCTTTTGTAGTAAGTTTCATATTTTATACCTGATTATTATATATTCTGATACAACAGCCGGGCGGATGTTTACGCGGATATTTCTACCGATGATCCCTCCGTTCCACCTGCTGTTTATTCTGTATCTGTCCTGTTTTTAAGATGCCCCTACGATATCATCCGACTATTTCTTTGTCAAGGAAGGATAAACAGCAAATGCTTCCTCATTCGTTTTCCCGCACCCATTCTCTCGTATACTCGATGAATTTCGCGCATGCTCTGGAACAGGTTTTCAGAGACCTGGTCCCTATGCTGATCGTTCTCCGCTGGGGCTCGTCCAGCTGCATGCATATGACGCCGTACGGGTTATCCCGCAGCAGAAGTTCGGGAAATATCCCGTAACCGAGTCCCTTGCTGACCATGGACAGCGCGGCAAAATCGTTATCCATCGAGAATACCGTATTTGGCGTGATTCCTTTGTTCTGAAATATCGCGCCGACAGCCGTATTTGCATCGAAACGCATGGAAATAAAGGGATACTCTCCCAGTGCCGATATCGGAAAGTACTTTTCCCCCGCCAGCGGGTGATCCTTGCCGACGGCCGCCATAAGGCTTTCCTCCCGGAGCGGAAATACATCCATCCTGGAATTCATCTTTGACCAGAAAAAGCCGCAGTCAACCTCTCCGTTCATGACCATCTGCTCCGTGCGGATCGGATCCTCCTCTGAGATCAGCTCTATCTGTATATTCGGAAAATCTTCCTGAAAACGACGTATGATGTTTGGTACCCAGTGAATAGAGATGCTGTCAAAGATCTGTACTCTGACAACGCCGTTCTCCAATCCGTTCAGCTCATTGACCGTCTGCATGAAGCGGTGTTCCCATGACTCCAGCTGCTGCATGTGCGGCAATATCATTTTTCCCTCGCGGCTCAGCCTTACGCCGCCGTGTTCTCTTACAAACAAATTCAGACCTGTCGCTTCCTCCATCGCGCTGATAATATAGCTGACGCCTGCCTGCGTATAGTCAAGCTCTTCAGCCGCCTTGCGGAAGCTTCCGTTTTCAACCACTGATAAAAAGACTTTTGCATTGATTTTATCCATTATCCTTATCTCCACCCACACTCTCTTTTAGCACAGTCCACAATGGGAAATTAAGTTATTGAAACTTCCCACTTACATTGAAAGATCAGTTTTAATCATGAAACATAACATCGGAAAGGTTTTGTCTTGCGGCCGGTACTTTGAATTTTCAAGTTCAAACGAAGAAAATTCATTAGTACCGCTGCCTGCAAGACAGAAGCGGGAGCGTCCTGACGGTGTTATTATCATGATTAAACTGTTTCAGAAATGACATGTGGAAAGCTCTGATAACTTAATTTCCCATGAATAAATTTTTATTATTCCTACTATAATATCACACCTTTTCCGACAAGTAAATTTTATCGCCGCATAAAGATTTTTCCGTTTTTCTTTTCATGGGAACTGACATATACTTATCTCAACAGAAAGATATCCTTCCGTATGAAAAAGAAAGAGGAACAAAATATGAGTATTCTTTATATGATCGTCATTATACTGACTATGTCTCTCCTCATTCTGTTTACCGGAATAGGAGTAACTGTTTTCGGAGCCTGGGCTTTATATGAAACACGCTGTTACGGCCTGTTTCACGGGAGATCTTCTCATCATCACCGTTCAGGCACACGATCTTAATAAAGGCCATCAAATCTAACTTCTAAATTGTAATACATATAAACAGAAACTCCCGGCTGCCGCATCGTTATGATGTGGTACGCCGGGAGTTTTTGTCATCTATTCAAGAACGCCTCTGTCGTTCATGCCTCATTTTTATATCGACTTTTGACTCAAACAGGTGTAATATTAGCTTTGATTTATTTTTTAATGCTGATTATGCATTAAATAAATATATATCAGCTATCAAATCACTTAGTTTATCTGTAGGAGATTTTTTATAAATGAGTTTCAAATTTATTTCAAAGCTTCCCAGACCTGACGAGATCAAGGAGCTGATCCCGTTCTCCGACGGTCTGAAAAAGATCAAGACAGAACGTGATGAGGAGATCCGAAAGGTATTCACCGGCGAATCTGATAAATTTCTGGTCATCATCGGCCCCTGCTCCGCCGACAATGAGGACGCGGTCCTGGAATACGTGGAGAATCTGGCAAAGGTACAGGATAAGGTCGCTGACCGGCTGATCCTGATCCCCCGCGTTTACACGAATAAACCCAGAACCACAGGTCAGGGATACAAGGGTCTCATGCACCAGCCTGATCCCGAGAAGCGTCCCGACCTGCGGGCCGGTCTGATCGCCATGAGAAAGATGCACATCCACGCCATAGAGGTCTCCGGGCTTACATCCGCGGATGAGATGCTTTACCCTGCCAACTGGAGCTATGTGGATGATTTCCTCTCTTACGTGGCCATCGGCGCGCGTTCCGTGGAAAACCAGCAGCATCGCCTGACTGCTTCGGGAATCGATATTCCCACAGGTATGAAAAACCCTACCAGCGGCGATCTGTCAGTCATGCTGAATTCCATCGTTGCCGCCCAGTCCAGCCACAACTTCATTTACAGAAGCGACGAATACGAGACTACCGGCAACCCTCTGGCACACGCGATCCTGAGGGGCGCGACAAACAAACATGGCGATTCGATCCCGAATTATCATTTTGAAGATCTGGAGCTTTTGCTGGAAAAATATGAGGATGTGGATGTTCAGAACAGAGCGGTCATCGTAGATACGAATCATTCCAACTCTGCGAAGAAATACGCGATGCAGCCGCGCATCACCCGTGAGGTGCTGAACAGCAGAAAATACGATCCGCGGGTGGCAAAGCTGGTAAAGGGTCTGATGATCGAAAGCTACCTGATGCCGGGGGCACAGAAGATCGGATGCGAGCATCATGTATACGGAAAATCTATCACGGATCCGTGCCTTGGCTGGGATGAGTCTGAGCGACTGATCTACGAGATCGCAGCGCTGTGCTGATCCGGAAAGCTGTTGCTGTTCCGTAAATTTTTACTTCAATGAGATCCCTGTAAAGGAGATCTCTGTAAAAAAGAGCTCTGTAAAAACAAGTGGGGTGCGGGCATTTTCCCGGAGCAGGTAGTTAACCGGTCCGGAAAAACATCCGCACCCTTCTATTATGTATGTGATTTCTCCGTATGAACAGCGGTTAAGGCTATACCTTTACAGGATCAAACATTTTCCCTTAAACTTCTTTATTTTATCGCTGAGTACGATTCCTACTTTTCGGTCATCGCCTTTATTAAGGACCGGTAATGAAGATGAGCGGAACAGCCCTGTTCCAAAATACCTGTCGTCCAGCATAAGGATCGTGCCGGAAATATACTCTATATAATCATTTCCATCCCAATGGTTCGGAAACGATTTCTGACGTATGAACGGCTGCAGGACCATATGCTCTACAGAATGGTCTTCCCATAGACTGCTCCATGTCTCTTCATCTGTCATCTGACCCGCGTAAACCTTTTCACTTTTGCCAAGGCAGTAATGTTTCACAATATAGTCATTCTTATTTTTCCGCGCCATCTCCCAGCGATCAGGATACATTCCCCAGACAGTAGTCGGTATTACATGGCTGCGCAGAAAAGCAGTCTCTTCATCGTTCAGTACACGTCCTGTAAAATCATCCTCGAAAAAAAGGCTGAAAACTCTCTTATCATGTGCAAGGAATACACTCCTGAAATCATTATAGTATCCCTGACGGATCATGCGAAAAATCATTCTGTCAGATAATGACAGCACATCTTTCTGATTTAAGGCGCTGAGTATGAACGCGCCCTGCGTCTTCTCCAGCATCTCTTCTTCTGAGGTATCATCAAACTCCAGTATTTCTACTTCTTTTCCAAGCGCGCTGTAGAACGGAACGTACAGTTTAATAGAATCAGAACGATCAGCACTTTTAAGCACGCATATCTTATTATAATACCGTGGAATTTTTGCCAGATAAGCCAGCATGTCTTCCATTCTTGAATCTTTTACCTTTACCCCGGCTGCCGCTGCCAGTTCCCGTCCTTTTTTATCAGCAAAAAAGGACAGAAAATATCCGTTGCCGAAGAATCTGGCAGTTATCTCGCATACCAGTATTCTGTTGTCTTCACTGATAATATAGTCAATACGTGATGTCCCGATATTATAGGGCGTGAATTTGCATTTCTCCAGAATAGAAAGGACTCTGGGCTCATATGGGATCAGATGAAGATACTCTTTGTAATGCTCGGCATAAAAATGAAGACACTTCCCGAGAATAGTACAGATTCTGTGTAATTCCCTGTCCCTCTTCGAGGTGACGACCATGGGCCTGTCGAAATACCAGTGGAAATAGTATTCTGAAAGATTCCGATGCACCTGGTCAAAAACATCCCAGTATTTAGTTCTTCCGGATGTCAAGATTTGTCTGTTTCAGAAATGACGTGTGGGAAGTTTTTATCATTTATGTTAAACAATTCCGATTGGTAACCAAGACACTGGAAACCATTTCGATTAATAATTGGAATTATATCATTTCCGATCTTCAATTGTTTTCTGACCCAATAGCAAATGCTGACGGACATGCCTATACTGTCTGTATAACGCATCATTTTTTCTATATTACTCATACTAAGCGCACGATCAGGCGCAGTACGGCCCCGCTGTTTTTTATGATCTGCATTAGATGGCATTATATAATCCTCATAAAGCTCCTTTTCAAGTTTTTTGTCATAGTATCCCAGCCATTGTCCGAGCATTGCCAGATTTTCCATACACGCTGTAAGAAATTCAGGTTTATAATTAATAATTCCCGCTTCATGCAGCATACCAAAAAACTCTTTAATATGCTCATCCGTCAGGTACGGTGTAAATATCGGCTGGATCAGTGCTGAATTAGCTCTTATACCGTTGTTCTGACAGAGACGTACCGCATTCAATCTTTCCTCGATCGGCGCTGCATAAGGTTCCAATATATTTCGAAATTCTGTCGGCATAATGGAAACGCTGGTATTAAACTGCATGTAATCCTTCAGCTGAATAAAAAGATCCAGAATCGTCTCACCTTCGTATTCGCACATCAGCTGCCGGACGCCGGCCTTTGACGCGACAAAAAGCCTTGCGTTTGAATCTGGATATTCTTTAAAATATTTCATGTTTCTTTTCAGGCTCTGATTCTATAGCCTGTGCCAGAGCTCTTAAAAGCTCATTCTTTTTCCGTATATCGTCCTTAGTCACCTCCCTGTCAGGAGTTCCATTCATTTCTTTCAATAATTTGCGCACATAAAGATGATAATTCGAATAGGCTGTAATCGTCTGTTCATGCACTCCATCCGTAACAAGGCAGTACTGGCATCCGACAAAGCATCCTTTCACAGGGTTGATCTCAAAGGTCAGCGTAGGGCATCTTCCTGTATAGTTATGAATTTCCGTTTCCACGGTTTCAGGATCAATTTCACAGGTTATCAGCCGTGTTACGGGAATGACCGTTCTGCTCTCCATTCTTCTTTTAAAAATCTCTGAGCCGGTTTTCAGACGTGTCAGAGTTTCGTCCGAAGCTTCCACCTGCACTCCTAAGTTCTTCAGGTATTCTTTATCTACTACCTGAGGCGTAAATCCCTCCATGTTATAGACATTCGTGTTGTGTCCATAGAATTTTTCAAATAATAATTCGTTGTTCAGCTTTTGTATTCCTGTCATTACTCTCCGGCTTTTTTAGATAAAACTTTTTTATTCTTTTCTTTTAAAACAACAGATGCCCAATCGGCAGGCTTCTGATCTGCTGATTGGACATCTGTTTTAATGACCTTAAAATATTATAATGTACTATTTTTACCTTATATGTAATGATTCCACATAAGTCTGCGTGGTGGAAAGATCCGCATGTCCGAGGATCTCCTGCAGGCTCTTCAGATCCTTTCCGTTCTGGATCTGGTGGATCGCGAAGGAATGGCGCAGCGTATGCGGCGTGATATCCTTCTGTATTCCTGCCTCCTGCGCATAGGCCTTAAGCACCTTCCAGAAGCCCTGGCGGCTCATCGGATTTCCCTGACAGTTCGTAAAGAGACTGTCTACATTTTTTCCCTTGCGGAGCTGATCCCTGGACGTATCCAGATACGTCTCCAGCAGTCTTTTAGCTGTGTCTCCGTAGGGGATTGTGCGTTCCTTGCCGTTATCGCAGCATTTAATATACCCCATCTGCAGATCCACATCCTTCAGCTCCAGGTGGATCAGCTCGCTTACACGTATTCCGGTGCAGTAAAGCAGTTCCAGCATAGCTTTATCCCGGATCCCTTTTGCGGTTCCTGCGTCAGGCTGCTCCAGAAGCAGATGAACCTCTTCGATGCTCAGTGTCTGGGGAACCTTTTTTTCCACCTTGGGAGATTTCAGTTTCTCTGTCGGGTCATTTTCAATTCTTTTTTCTTTTACAAGATATTTGAAAAATGAACGAAGGGCTGCGATATTTCTGGAAACAGTCGCCGGGGACATATGGTATTGCTCAAGATGCAGAACATATGAATTCAGATTCGTTTCATTGACCTGATCTATCTCAATAATATTATTTTCCGAGAAAAAAGCTGCCGCCTTTTTCAAATCTCTCTCATAGGAAACCTGCGTATTGTACGATTTTTTCTTTACATCTCTCAGATAAGTGACATACTCCTCTATTGCATTAAACATCGTGAACCCTAACCTCATTATTTCATATACATCATTGTTTCTCCCGGCCAAGCGCCAATACTGTTTCCCCTATAAGTCTTAATTATTTATGTAATCCCAATATGGAACATTATAATAGCAGTCAGCCATATTTGCAAACCCCAATTTTCCGCGTATTTACAGGGTTTTTACGCTTTTTTCGCAAAAAAATACAAGATACATGGATCGGCCTGTCCGGCGACCCACAACATCTTGTATTTTTCTAATTTTAATTTTTTTTAATTTTTTTGTAAATATTACGGTATACTGTATATTCCTGCGGAGTTTGCCTGTTTTCACTGATCCTGCCGCTGCACAGACGGTTAAACGCTTTCCCTTTTGCGCAGCCGCAGAGGGGTGTTTTGCGTCTTTTTCAATAGTTTTTAAGGATTACTCCTTTTTCTCATCAGCAGCTTCCGCGATCTCCTTTATCGCTTCTCCCGCTTCTCTGTGCGCTTCTTCCGCTTCTCCGTGTGCTTCTTCCGCTTCTCTGTGCGCTTCTTCCGTTTCTCCTTGTGCCGCTTCTGCTTCTCCGGTTTC
>OCVV011284374.1_pt1 | contig 10361 bp, 4 predicted proteins | sample 1539721 | NCBI WGS metagenome assembly OCVV01 (sample SAMN02144230, study PRJEB22623) | gut metagenome | biome: sheep rumen | host: Ovis aries | place: New Zealand
TGCTCTACGCGCTCGTCATGGCCGTCACCGTGGGCGCGATCGACCCCGCGGCCCTCGGCGCGAGCGCGTCCCCGCTCGCGGACGCCGCCCGCCTGCACTACGGGCGCGCGGGCTTCGCGACGCTCACCGTCGGCGCGCTCCTCGCGTTCGTGACGACCGGCAACGCCGGCCTCATGGGCGCGGCGCGCTACCCGGTGGCGCTCGCGCGAGACCGCTACGCGCCGCGCCTTTTCGCCGCGGCCATGGGGCGCCGCCGCGTGCCCGTCCCGGCCCTCCTGCTCACCGGCGCCGTCGTGGGCGCGGTGCAGTTTCTCGACCTTGAAACGCTCGTCAAGGTCGCCTCGACGGTCGTGATGCTCTCGTACGTCCTCACCAACCTCTCCGTCGTGATCCTCCGCGAAAGCGGGATCATGAACTACCGCCCGAGCTTCCGCACGCCGCTCTACCCGGCGCTCCCGATCGGCTGCACGGTCGTCTTCGCGCTTCTTGTCGCGGAGCAGGGCAGCACCGCCGTCGCCGCCGGGCTCGTCCTCGCGAGCCTCGCCCTCTACATGCGCTACGGACTCAGGGTCCGCCGCGAATCCGCCTTGAAGCAGCTCGTCGGGCGCCTCGCGCGGGACGACTTCGAGACGCCGGCGCTCGAAGCGGAGCTGCGCGAAGTCGTCCGCACGCGCGACGGCCTCGTCGAGGACGCCTTCGACCTCGCCGTCCAAGAAGCCCCGGCCGTGATCCTGCCGGGACCGTCCACGCTGCGCGGGTTCTTCGAAGAAGCGGCCAAGGCGGCGGCGGCGGCGCTCGGCTGCTCCGCCGGCGAACTCCTCGACCGCCTCGTCGCGCGCGAACGCGCGTCGAGCACCGAAATCGCGCCGGGCGTCGCCGTGCCCCACGCCGAAGTGCCGGGCGCGGCGGGCAAGTTCCTCGTCGTCCTCGCCAAGTGCGACGGCGGCGTGCGCTTCTCCGACGACGACGACTCCCCGCCCGTCCGCACCGCGGTCTTCGTTTTCGCCTCGAAGGACCGCCGCGGCGACCACCTCCGCGCCCTCGCCATGGTGGCGCAGACCATCCTCGCGCGCCGCTTCGGCGCCCGCTGGGAAAAGGCCCGCACGCCGCAGCAGCTGCGCGACATTTTCCTCCTCGCCCGCCGCACGCGCGGCCCGGGGGCGTCCGGATACTGACCTCGCTTCGCGGCATGGCGGCGACGGTCCTCTACCTCAACGCGGGCGACCACGAACTGGAATGGCCGCGGAAGCTCGCGGGCATCCGGCGCTACGCCAAGGCGCAGGGCTGGCGGGTGGAGGCGTTCCGCCGGCGCGACGTGCCGGCGCGCGACGTGCCGGCCCTCCTGCGCCGTTGCCGCCCGGCCGGCTGCATCGTGGAGGACACCGATCCCGGCCAGCGCCTTCCCCCGCGGCTCTTCGGCGCCCTGCCCGTCGCGTACCTCGATTCGTCGGCCCCGGAGGAACGCCGCGGCCTGCCGCTCGTGCTCTGCGACCACGGCGCCGTCGCGGAGCGGGCCTTTCGCGAGCTCTCGGCCGGCGACCCGCCGTGCTTCGCGGTCGTGCCGAGCCCGTCCTTCGTCTCCTGGAACGCGCTCCGCATCCGCGCGTTCGAGGCGCGCTGCGCCCGCGCCGGCAGGCCGTGCCGCGTGTTTTCGGGCTTCGCGAACGAAGATGCCGGCCGCCGGACGGAGCGGCTTTCGAGCTGGCTCGCGTCCCTTCCCCCGCACGCTGCGGTTTTCGCCGCGAACGACCGCGCGGCCAAGGACGTCGCGACGGCCGCGGCGGCGGTCCGCCGGCGCTTTCCCCGCGACTACACGCTCCTCGGCGTGGACGCCACCCCGGAGACCTTCGCCGACTCGACCACGCCCGGCATCTCGTCCGTCGAGCTCGACTTCGAGCTGGCCGGATACCTGGCGGCGAAGGCGCTGGAAGGGGAAATGTCGCGCAAGGACGATCACGGCAATCCGGGTCCGGCCTTCGGCCCGCTACTGGTCGTGCGGAAGGAATCGACGCGCGGGCGGGGCCGCCGCGAACGGCACGTCCTGGAAGCGGTCGAGATGATCCGCCGCGAGGCGTGCGAGGGGCTCGCCGCCGCCGCCCTCGCCGCCCGGTTTCCCGGCTCCCGGAAGCATTTCGAGCGCCGTTTCCGCGAGGCGATGGGACGCGGAATCCTCGACGAAATCCTCCACGTCCGCCTCCAGACCGCGGTCGACCTGCTTTCGCGCCGCGCCCCCCCGATCTCTTCCATCCCGGATTTCTGCGGCTTCGGAACCGCCCGCGAACTGCAAAAACTCTTCCGCGCCCGTTTCGGGATGTCCATGCGGGAATGGAGGGCGTTGCACGGGCGGTGATTTTTATGCTCCAAAAGTTCGCAAACGGCGTCTACGAACTGCTACACTGACCATCACTGAAGGCGCATCGCGCCCACCGCACGGTCACCCGCAAGTGAAAAGGATCCCGCCCATGAAGACACCGTTCCATCCCCCGTTTGCCACGACGGCGGCCGCCGTTTTCGCCGCAGTCTCGTTCGCCGCCCCGGCTGCGGCGGACGATCCGTGGATCGCGTCCACGACAAGCGACCCGTTCGGCATCGACACCGGCTACCCGGTCGGCCCCCAAACCCGCATCGACGCCGATTTCGAGTTCCTCGCCCGCACGGCCGACACGGCCGGCCAGGACACCGCCATCGGGGCCTTGGGCACGTACCAGCAATTCGTCTACGAGGCCGGCGGCGGCGTGTGCGACCGCGTCTACCTGAGCGGGCAGACAGGCACGGGCGGCATTTCGTGGTCCAACAGCACAGGCGGCAACTGGACGGGCACGGGCGCCACGATGGTCCCCGGCGTCCGCTACCGGTCGAGAGTCGATCCCCACGAGGGCGTCGTGACGCTCACGGCCGACGGAGTGGAAGTGTACCGCCCCCCGTCCCCGTTCACCGGCCTCGCCCAGGGAACGTCCACGGGGTCGCTCAAGATCTTCGACGACGCCGCCCTCGACGGCAACCATCCGGCCATGATGAAGCTCTACGGCTTCCGCATCCACGAGGCCGGCACGCTCGTCCGCGACTTCGTTCCCGCTCTCGAAAACGGCGTCGCGGGCCTCTACGACAGAATCGGCGGCGGTTTCTATCGCAACGCGAGAAACCCGAACGTCGCGTTCGAGCATGGCGGCGACATCATGGAGGTCGAGGGCGACGCCTGGATCGCGGGCGACGGCACGTCGGCCGTCAACGCCCGGCACCTCTTCGGCCCCGGATCGCGCATCGAGGTCGACTACGCGCTCGACGACTTTTCGACCAAGCAGATCCGCGTCTTCGGGCAGGACTCCGCCAACGCCGGCCGCATCGCGCTCTACGTGCAAGGCGCCCTCACGCTTGCGCTCGGATACGGGACCTCGTCGTTCATTACGCCGATCGCGAACAAGCGCCTCGACGCCGCGCGCCACACGTGCGTCGTCGACGCCACGGACGGGTTCGTCGGCCTCGTGACGGGCGGCGTCACGAACTACGCCGGCACGATGAATCTTTCCGAGGTTTCCGCCGGCACGCGCCCGGTGGCCCTTTTCGGCGACGCCAACGCCGACTCCGGAGCGGTGTTTTCCAATTGCGGCAAGTCGCGGATCTACCGCGCGAGGTTCTGGCGCGGCGGCGTCATGGAACACGACTACGTGCCGTGCGTGAAGGGCGGCGTCCCCGGCTTCCGCGACGCCGTGGACGGCTCGTTCGTCACGGCGGAGAACCCGGCCGCGCTCACCCCGGGCGGGGCGTGTGAAACCATCCCGGACGACGGCTTCGTCCAGACCGTCGGCAACGACGTCGCGCCATCCGTCGGCGGCCACTACTTCGACACCGGCTACCTCGCCGGCCCGAACACGAAGATCGAAATCGACTACGCCCTCGCGGCGCCCAAAAGCGCGGAGCACAGCGGCGACTGGTGGGTGTTCCAGACCTCGATCGGCAACAACAACGACATGATTGCCCACGGCCACACGCTCAAGGGGAATCTCAACAGCCTCGGCTCGGGATACGTGAACCAGTTCTCCACGCTTCCCGTTTCGTCCTCGACGAACGCCGTCGGCGTCCGCCGCACCGCCGTTTTCGACGCGCCGCGGAAGACCGTCTCCGTCGTCACCGCCGGATGGACGAACTTCGCGGCCGCGGTCTCCGCGGCCCCGGCCAACATGACGCAGTCCCTCAAGGTGGCGTCGTCCTACGGAGGAGGAGGAGGCTACACCCCGCTCAAGCTCTACGGGCTTCGCATCTACGAATCCGGCTCCCTCGTGCGCGACTACGTGCCGTACGTGAACAACGGGCAGCCCGGACTCCGGTACGGGACGACGTTCAAGGCGTTCACGCGCAACGGCGGAATCGCCGCCGCCGGCGAGGTGATCGCCGGCGGAACGGTCGCGACCTCCTCGGCCGACGACGGCGACGCCTACGCCGAGTCGTTCGGCGCGTCCGCGATCAACACGCGCTACTTTCCCGATTCCGCGACCAGAATCGAACTGGACTACCAGGTGATGCTGACCAAGAAGGCGTCGACCGTGGCCGGCACCACGGAGGGCGGCGGCACGACGTTCTGCCTCTGGGTGAACGGCAACGGCAATCTCGAATCCAACCTCGGCGGATGGTGCGGCGGCTGGGGCGCGAACGGCGTGGGCGCCGCGACGACGCATCGCCGGACCGCCGTCTTCGACGTGCCGACCCGTTCGGCGGCGCTGTACGAACACGGCGGCGCGACCCCCATCGCCACGAAGGATTCGTCGAAGATCAACGACAAGGGCAAGAGCAACCGCCCGGTCGCGCTTTTCGCGACGTGCCAGTCCACCGACGGCGCGACGATGAACTACCACGGCCACGTCCGCATCTACCGCTTCAAGGTCTGGGAAAACAACGCCCTCGTCCGCGACTTCGTGCCGTACGTCGCCCCGGACGGAACGCCCTGCATGTTCGACGCCGTCGAAAAGGAAGCCTTCCCCGCGACGGGCCTCAAGGTTTCCGGGCGCGGACACGGCGGTGCGGAGGAGTGGATCGAGGCCCCGGCAAGCATTTCGTTGAACGAAGGCCAGGGCAATACGTTCACCGCCCGCGCCGTCGGCGCGCAGCGTTATGTCTGGACGCGCGACGGCGAGGAGGTTCCCGGCGCGGCCGGCGAGACGCTGACCGTCGAATGGACGCGCGGCGACTACGCCGAACACGCCTACACCGTGACGCCGGTCTACGACGTCTTCGGCGAGGAAACCTCCGGTGCACCCGTCGCGTTCACCGTGGCGAACAACCCCTCCGCCTTCATGATGGTCGTCCGATAGCGGACGGTTCGGTCCATGCTCCTCGGATCCGGGGACCCGTCCGTCCGCCATCTCCGCCGATCTGGGGTAGAATCGGCCGACGCGGGCGGACGGCCCGCGCCGGCCATGGCGACGATCCTCTACCTCGGATACAACCCGGACGAAGAAAAGCACCGCCGGAAACTCGGCGGCATCCGGCGGTACGTGCGGTCGCGGGGATGGAACCTCGCGACCGTGCCGCGCGCGGAGTGCCCGCCGGAGAACGTGCCGGCGCTCCTCGCGGAAACGAAACCGGACGGATGCGTCTGCGAATGCTCCCCGCCGGTGCCCCCGCCGCGCGCGGCGGCGTTCGGACGGACCCCGGTCGTGTGGCTCGACCCGTTCGTCCCCGTCCGCGCCCGCTCCGCCGCGACGGTGGCGTGCGACAACGAAGGCGTCGCGCGCGCCGCTTTCCGCGAACTTTCCGCGGGCCTTCCGCCGTGTTGCGGGATCGTGCCGAGCCGCATGCTTGCGTGGTGGAACGAAGAGCGCGCCGAGGCGTTCCGCGCGCTGTGCGACAAGGCGGACCTGCCGTGCCGGATTTTCCCCGGCAAGCGCGGCGAAGACGTCGCGGTTCGCATCGCGCGGCTCGCCGCATGGCTTGCGGACATGCCGCGAGGCTGCGGGGTTTTCGCCATGAACGACTTCACGGCGGGCGACGTCATCCAGGCCGCCGGCGCGATCTCCCGCCGCATCCCTCGCGACCTCGCGCTCGTCGGCGTGGACGGCATGCCGGAAGGCGGAAACGACGCCTCCCCGGCGGGACTCACGTCGATCCAGCTCGATTTCGAAAGCGCCGGATACACCGCGGCGCGGCTCCTCGCCTCGCGCCTCGACGCGGCGGAGCCCCCCTGCGGCCCCGAAACCGCGTTTTTCGGCCCGTTTCTCGTCCTGCGCCACAAGTCCACCGGCGGCCGCGGACGGCGCGAGCCGCAGATGCTCCGCGCGGTCGAAATGATCCGCCGGGAAGCGGCGGACGGTCTCACCGCCGCGGCGCTCACGGCCCGCTTTCCCGGCTCGCGCAAGCACTTCGAGCAACGCTTCCGCGAGGCCACCGGACACTCAGTTCTCGACGAAATCCTCCACGTCCGCCTCGAAAAAGTGAAGGTGCTGCTCGCCCGGACCCGCACGCCGCTCGGCGCCGTCGCGCCGCTGTGCGGCTTCGGGTCCGACACCGACCTGCGCCGTCTCTTCCACCGCCGCACCGGCGCAAGCCTGCGCGAATGGCGCAAGGCCCACGCCCTGCGGCCGGGTCAGGCGAAGCTTCGCAAATAAATGCTCCAAAAGTGCCGATTTTCGGCATTCCCGGATGGTAGGCTCGGAAGGAGCGGCGGCGATGACCGCCCCGCCGGGCGCCTGCCCGTCCACCCCCAACCGGAGAAAATACATGTCTCGCACTTCCCGCTTTTCCGCGTCCGCGACGGTCCCGTCCGCGTTCGCCGCCAGAGCGCTCGCGCCGATGGCGCTTGCTTTGCTGGTCCCCGCAACGGCCTGGGCAGGCCTGCTCTACGAGCCGTCCAACTACGCCGCGCGCGACGCGCTACTCCTCCAGCTCGACGGCATCCGCAACGTCGGCATGCTGAAGGCCCACGACAACGCCGCCTCGCAGTGGGTTGATCTCGCGGCGGGCAACACGGTCTCTTTCGGCAACAAGACCGGCGACGGCGTAGTCAGCGAATGGGCGGACGACGGCTACGTCTTCGGCGGCGGCGAGATCGGTCGCCTCGCCGATGCCGTCACGCTGGGCAACGCCTTCACGATCCAGCTTGTCTTCGACGCCGACAAGTCGGCGCAGACCGCGAGCTATCCCTTCTTTATCGACTGCGATGGCCGTGACCTTTGCTGCGTTTACACGTATAAGGTCACGAGCAACAACCAGCTGATATTCCGTGTTAATCCAGGCTCGGGCAATATCAATGCCAGCATACAGAACTGGACGGGCCGGCACTACTACGCGACGGCGCTCTACGACAAAGGCAAATCCTCGGTCTTCGAGACGGCCACCGGAACGGTGACGGCCGGCACCACGACGACCTCGGTTGGTGCGCGCTCGTTCACGGTCGGCGGCCGCTGGACGGGTTCCGCCTCCGACAAGGATCGCTATCTCAACGGCACGATCAAGGCCGTGCGCATCTACAACAAGGTTCTCGACACCGACGAACTGTCGCAGAACCGCGCGCTCGACGATGCGCGGTTCTTTGGCGGGATCCCCGTCACGAACGCCGTCGTCGCGACGTCCGTCGAGGGTCTCGAAGGCAACGAGGAAAGCGGCGTCTACGCCTTCGACGACGCCGGCTACACCTTCTCCGCGCCGAAGAAGGCGACGCTGGGCGGAGAGGACTACGTCTGCACCGGCTTCACCCGCGAAATCTGGGATGGTGCGAACTGGGGCGCGGCGGCGACCTTCACGGCCACTTCGTGCGTGCTGAAGGACACCTCGGCCAAGGTCCGCATCACCTGGCAGTGGCGGAAATCGGACACGGTTCCCGCCGTCGCCCAGGACGCGTACATCGAAAGCGACGGCTCGACCTTCGTCAACACCGGCGTCGTACCGGCCCCCGATCTGCGGGTCGAAGTCGATTACGCCCTGACCTCCATCGTCAACGACACCAAGCTTTTCGGCGCCTACACGGGTTCCGGGCAAAACGCCGAATACTACGTCAACACCTCCGGCGGCTATTCGTTCCACGTCGGACAGGGATGGATCGGCGGGATCTATCTTGCGATGCCCGACCTGAACCGGCACACGGTCGTCATGGACATCCCGGAGGGGGAGGTCCGTTACGTCACCGGTGCCGAAACGGTCGCAACCGTGGCAATGAAGGCGAAGCCCGGCCTTGCCGCCGCGGGAACCGTCCCGATCGGCCTCTTCGGCCGCATTTCGAACGCCAGCGGCGCCGTGAAAGAGGGCAACAGCGCCACGCTGCGCATCTACGGCGCGAAGTTCTACAAGGGCGGCGCGCTCGTGAAAAACCTCGTCCCGTGCGTGAAGGGCGGCGTCGCCGGCTTCCGCGACACCGTGAGCGGTGCCTTCCATTCCGCCGAATTCAACGTCGCCAATCTCACGGCCGGCGGCGACGTCGAAACCGTCCCCGACGACGGCTTTATCGAGCTCGCCGGCAACGACCAGACCCAGGCGGACGGCGCGAAGGGCGGCCACTTCATCGACACGGGCTACACGCCCGGTCCGAACACCCGCATCGAACTCGACTACGCCTTGGCGGCGAACCGCTCCGGAAGCGGAGACTGGTTCCTTCTCCAGGCAGGTAACAGCACCGAGACCGTGGCTCTTTATCAAAATGCAAACGCAATGGGCGCCTGCCTCGGCACGGCCATGTGGAAGGGCGTCGGGCTGCCGTCGCAGGCCAATGCCGCGTTCGTGCGCCGCACCGCGATCTTCGATTCGCAGAACAGGGCCGTCACGATTACGACGGCGGGCTACGCCAACTACGCCAACACGAACGACGTGTTCGCGGCCTTTTCGGCGGATGCCGCGTCGTCCATCGTCCTCGGCGCGACCGCCGGCAAGGGTGGCGGATACACCCCGCTGCGCATCTACGGGCTCAGAATCTACGAATCCGGCGTACTTGAGCGTGAATACGTCCCTTGCGTGAAGAACGGCGCTCCCGGGATGAAATACGGCGACACGTTCGTCAGGTTGTATTGGGACGCAAACAACGGCAAAAACGGTTTCCCGGTGGCTGGCGGCGATGTTGCTGTTTCGTCCGACCGCGACCGCGACGCCTACGCGCTCTTCTCCGGCGCGCAGCGCGTCGACACCGGCTACACGCCGAACGCCAAGACCAGACTCGTCGTCGATTTCGCCTTCGCCAACGGCTACAACAAGCCGCAGCAGGAGCTCTTCGACGCGGGCAGCGGACTGTTCTGCCGCCTCTACACGCAGGACAGCAGCGGAGTCAACGGGAAATACTCGATGATCTTCAACAAGGGTTGGACCGTTGCGCACTCCGGGATTCCGGTGGATCACCAGCGCCGGCTGGTCGTCTTCGACGGCCCCAATGCGACGATGAGCATGACGCCCGGAGCGACGGACGGTTCCACATACTCCAGCTCCAGCGTGTCGGCCTCGGGCGGGACGAGCGCCCACACGCTCGTGTTCGGTTCGCTCGCCGTGCCGGACGAGACGCAAGGCTACCTCTACGCCAAGGCGCGCCTCTACCGCCTCACGATCTACGATGACGGCCAGAAGGTCCGCGACTACGTGCCGACCGTCGAAAACGGCGTCGCGGGTCTCCGCGATCTGGTCCATCCCGAGAGTGCGCCGCTGACGGCGGAAGGCCTGACGGTCTCCGGGCTTGGCCACGAGGGCGCGGAGGAATGGATCGCCACCCCGGCGGCCGAAACGAACCTCAAGCGCGATGACTCGGTGAGTTTCACTGCCCTCGCCGTCGGTGCCATCCGCTACGTCTGGACGCGCAACGGCGAAACGCTCGTCGAAACCGGCGACACGATTTCCGTGGCCGGGACGCGCGGGACCTACGGAGTCCCCGACGCCTACACCGTGACGCCCGTCTACGACGTGTTCGGCGAGGAGACGCTTGGCGGAACGTACTCGTTCTCCGTGACCGTCCTCCCGAGCGCCACCGTTCTCGTGATCCGCTAACCGGCCGGCAATAAAAAATCGCGGAGTTCCGGCTCCGCGATTTTTTGCTCCAAAAGTTCTTGTGCCGGACCTCGAAATCGGGTAAAACGTGAGCCGCGCCGGATTCGGCGCCGGACCGGTCGCCCCCGAACGGGAAAAACGGCCTGAAAACAGCGAACCATCGACATCATGAGCAAGAAATCCCACGCCCTTTCCTTCGCCGCCCTTCCGGCGCTTGTCTCCGCCGCTTGCGCGGCCATCGCCGCCGAGCCCCCCGCTCTCCCGGCACACTCCGCGCTCCCGCCGCCCTCCGCGCCCATTTCCTGCGGCGATCTGTCCTGTGCCCGGCGCGGAAGCGCCGGGTTCGTCCTCGCCACCGACTACGCCCCGGCCGACGGCGCCACCGACGCCGCCGACGGCCTCCAGCGCTGCAT
>OCVV011217504.1_pt1 | contig 10358 bp, 9 predicted proteins | sample 1539721 | NCBI WGS metagenome assembly OCVV01 (sample SAMN02144230, study PRJEB22623) | gut metagenome | biome: sheep rumen | host: Ovis aries | place: New Zealand
AAGAAGGTCGGCAAGGAAAAGCTGTACATCGCGGGCATGGTCATCTCCGCCATCGGCTACCTGGGCTTCGGCCTCTTCGCCACCAGCGTTCCCATCATGATCGTCTGCAATGTGCTCAAGGGCGCTGGCCTGGGCATCTCCGGCGCCATGGCCATGGGCATCGTGGCCGACACGCTGACCTACGGCAATCTCAAGACCGGCATCGACACCGTCGGCATGGGCAACGCGGGTGTCTCCGCCGCCCAGAAGATCGGCATGGGCCTCGGCACCGCAGTCTTCGGCTGGATCCTCTCCGGCGCCGGCTTTGACGGCGCGCTGGACCTTCAGGGCCTGCCCCAGCCCCAGAGCGTGACCACCGCGGTGGAGTTCGTGTTCACCTGGATCCCCCTGGTCATGTTCGCCATCATCTCGGTGGTTCTGATCCTCTTCTTCCATCTTGACCGCGATCTCAAGAAGCTCAAAGAAGAAAAGGGCATTGTGGAAGCCTGATAAATCGATTAAAATACCAGTCAGGGATGTGTTCATCACATCCCTGATTTCATAAAGGAGGATCCTTATGTTCTGCCAGTTTCCCGAAAACTTTGTCTGGGGCGTGGCTACTGCCGCGGCGCAGATCGAGGGCGCGGCCTTTGAGGACGGGCGCGGCCCCTCTATCTGGGACGTTTTCAGCCGCCTGCCCGGCAAGATCAAAAACGGCGGCGTCCCGGACGTCTGCTGCGATTCCTATCACAATATCGAGCGGGACGTGGCCAAGCTCCGCGAGCTTGGCGTCAAGGCCTACCGCCTGTCCTTTTCCTGGTCCCGGATCCTGCCGAACGGCACCGGAGAGGTCAACCCGGCAGGGATCGACTATTATAAACGCCTGCTCACCGCGCTGAAGGAAGCCGGTATTCAGGTCAACGCCACGATCTATCACTGGGACCTGCCCTACGCCCTGCAGGTCAAAGGAGGCTTTGGCAGCCGGGAAATCATCGGCTGGTACCGGAACTACGCGTCCATCCTCTTCGACAATTTCGGAGACTTGGTGGACTACTGGGTCACCTTCAACGAACCCATCGCCACCTATGTGGGCCACGCCAAGGGCTTCTTCGCCCCGGGGCTGACGGATGAGAAATACGCCCGTCAGTGCATCCATCATCTGCTCCTCTGCCATGGGGAGGCTGTCAGGCTCTTCCGGGAGAAGCGGCTTTCGGGCCGGATCGGCGTGGTGGTGGACGTGTGGAAGCACTATCCCGCAAGACCTGACAATGCGGATGATATTGCCAGCGCCATGAGGAACAACGAGATCGAGGGTTACGGCATGTTTCTGCATCCGCTCTTCCTCGGCGGCTACAGCCGGACACTGAGCGCCTACATGGAAAAAAACGGCCTCACGCCGAAATCAGAGCCCGGCGACATGGAGATCATTTGCCAAAAGCTGGACTTTTACGGGCTGAACTTTTATAATGGCTTATATGATAACGCCGACGAGCAACGCAGGGCAGCCGAGGGCGGCAACTTCCAGAACCGCCCGGAGCAGCATCTGGAGGCGGTGTACGACGTGCTGCACATGCTGGCGGAGGACTACGGGATCCGCATTCCGATCTACATCACCGAAAACGGCGTGGCCCAGGACGACGGCCTGGATCGGGATGCGCTCCTGAACGATGAGGAGCGCATCGCCTATGTGGCGGAGACCCTCCGCCATGTGCGCCGGGCCATGGAGGACGGCATCGACGTGCGGGGTTATTACCTCTGGTCTCTGATGGACAATTTCGAGTGGTCGGCGGGCTTTGCTGCCCGCTTCGGCCTGTACTATACCGACTATGAGACGCTGCAGCTTATCCCGAAAAAGAGCGCGGCCTGGTACCGGGATGTGATCCGGAACCGGGGCTTTGAATAAGGCAGGAGGAAAAAACCATGTGGAATTACGCGTTTCAGGTGCCTGAACAGAAGAAGCTGCGCTATATCGTCCATACCGATTGCAAGAACGAGGCTGACGACCAGTTCACCCTGGCCCATATCCTGATGACGGACAAGCTGGACGTGCGCGGCATCATCGCCGGGCATTTCGATAAAGGCAACAATCTTCGCTATCCGCCGCGAACCACGGCTCAGGCCAGCCTGGAAGAAGTGAATCTGATCCTGGATCTGATGGGCCTTGCCGGGCGCTATCCCGTGTTTAAGGGAGCGGAAACCGGGATCGACGATGAGAAGACTCCCATCGTCACCGAGGCAGCCCGCTTCATCGTGGAGGAAGCCATGCGGGACGATCCCCGCCCGCTGTATATCGGCATGCAGGGCGCCATCACGGACCTTGCCTGCGCGATTCTGATGGAACCGCGGATCTGCGAGAGGATGACCTGTATCTGGATCGGCGGGGCGGACTATCCCGAGGGCGGGGAGGAATTTAACCTGATGAGCGATGTGCACGCCGCCAATGTGGTCTTCTCTTCCTCTATGCCCCTTTGGCAGGTGCCCACCGGGACCTACAAGCAGTTTGCCGTCTCCCTGGCAGAGCTGCAGCTGCGGGTCCGTCCCTGGGGCAGAATCGGCCGCTATCTCTTTGAACAGATGGTGGCGCTGAACAACAAACTGGCGGATCTGGCCCACTGGCCCCACGGAGAGACCTGGTGCCTGGGGGACGAGGGCGTGATCTGCGCCCTGCTGGAGGATCGGGAGCGGCAGGGCGGCTATACCGAGATCCCCGCACCCCGGATCGGGCCGGATATGCGCTATCTGCCCGGCGATCCCGGACGGAAGATCCGGGTCTATCACAGCATGGACGCGCGGCTGGATCTGGAAGACTTGTACGCAAAGCTGCAGATCAATTTTTCCGGAGAAGGAAAGTGAGGACTGATATGAGAGCTGTCAAAACCGCCGTCATCGGCTGCGGTGCCATCAGCGATATCTATCTGAGCAATATGATAAACAAGTACGCCACGCTGGACGTGGTGGCCTGCTGTGCCAGCCGCCGGGAAAACGCGGAAAAGAAGGCGGCCCAGTACGGCATCCGCCCCGCCGCCACCGATGAGATCCTTGCCGATCCCGAGGTGGAGCTGGTCGTGGTGCTCACCCCGGCCCCCAGCCACTATGAGCTGGTGAAAAAGGCGCTGCTGGCCGGGAAGCACGTCTATACCGAAAAGCCCATCGCCACCGAGCTTTGGCAGGCGAAGGAGCTTGTTTCCCAGGCAAAAGAGAAGGGCCTGCTGCTGGGCGCGGCGCCGGAGACCTTCCTGGGCAGCCTCTTCCAGACCGGGCGCAAGGATCTGGACGATGGTCTGATTGGCGAGATCACCTCCTTCCATGTGGCGGCCAACCGGGATCTGACCGTCCTGGCCAGTCTCTTCAAGTTCCTGCGGCAGCCGGGCGGCGGCATCTGCTACGACTACGGCGTGTATTATCTCACGGCGTTGGTCTCCCTGCTGGGGCCGATGGCGGAGGTCTATGCCAAAGTGGGAAATCACGCGAAGACCCGCACCAACGTGGTGCCCATCAGCCCGGAATACGGGCAAGACTATGTCTATGACAACGAGGCCCAGGTGAACGCCATCCTCACCACGAAGAGCGGCGTCACCGGCACCTTGTCCCTCAACGGCGACAGCGCCATGCAGGATCAGGCCTATTTTACCATCCAGGGCACCAAGGGCATTTTGCAGCTGGGGGACGCCAACCAGTTCGGCGGCGAAGCGCGCTGGCTGCCCGACAACCCCCGGGAGGCCGTATGGCAGACCCTGGAGCCGGTATCGACCTTGTCGGACAACTGCAGGGGTCTGGGTGTGGCGGATATGGCCCGCTGCATCCGGGAGGGAGGCATCCCGCAGGTCAGCGCCGGGCTGCCCTGCCATGTGCTGGACATCATCGAGAAGATCATGGAGAGCGGTAAGAACGGACAGGTTCGTCTCACCGAGACAGACTGTGACCGGCCTGCGCCCTTTGCCGATTGGCAGGAGCTGCTGAAATGATCGTATAGCCCAATTCCTATCCGGGCTTCGTGTGCTGTTTTCTTTTGCAGTGGACGGTATTCAGGCCTTTTATAAAGAATGCATCGAAAAAGGCTTGGAGGATATCATCGCTGTGAAACCACAGTTCCACGGCGGTCACACCTGTGCCATGTGGTTTCATGATCCGAATGGAACCGGATCGAAGCACATTCGTGCGCGGATCATTCGTTTGAAGCGATCAGAAGAAACGAAGAAAGAACACACCGTGGATCGCCGGCACCCGAAGCAATCGTTTGTGAGCCCATCCGCATCGGCAGGATCCAGGAGCTTTACGTTGATCTGCTGCATGTGACGCGAGAAGACGATCCTGAAAAACATGGACTGCAAGGCTGACAAATGGCAGGAGGCCATGCGGAAGGAAATTGCCTTAGCCTCGGCGGGCATCCAGACCATGCAAAACGCCGCCGGAGCGCACACAACATCCGTATCAATCAAGTATCTCGACGGCATGAATCTGGCAACTGCTACCGCCTAGAAACGTGAAACTAGAGTATCTGTCCCAGATCTTCGGCGTAGAGCAGCCGGAGGCCCACCGCGCCTGGTGTGACGCCGAGGCCAACGTCGGCGTGTATTTCGAACTGAAAGAACTGGACTGATCGCGTCCGCGCGTTGTCCAAGAAGAAGCGGCTCGGCATCCCTTTGTGAAATAGACGGAGGAATAATCATGGGATTTGGTGATTTCATCTCGCATCTGGTCCTGAAATATCTTGTGATACCCAAGACACCGAAGGTATTGCCCGGGAAAACACATATCGCCTGCATCGGCGACAGCATCACCTTCGGCGCGGGCGTCAACGGGAAAACGCAGATGACCTGGGAGCACTTTCTCAATGAGCTCCTGGGGGAGGAGTATCAGGTCATCAACTACGGCATCAGCGGCAGAACGCTGCAGGAGAAAGGGGACTATCCCTACAAAAAGGATAAGTTCTATCAGATCTCCCTTCGCTGTGGGGCGGAGATCTACCTCATCATGCTTGGAACCAATGACGCAAAGCCCTATAACTGGGACAGAGAGCGCTATCGGAGGGAGCTTGCCTCCTTTGTGGAGGAGTATCGCGCGCTGCCCCAGCAGCCCCAGGTGGTGCTGATGACGCCGCCCCGGTGCTATGACGATCCGAAGATCGGAAAGGTTGCCTTTGACATCGAAAGAGAGACCATCGATCGGGAGATCGTCCCCATCCTGCGGGAAGAAGCAGAAGGGAAGGGCCTGCCCGTTGTGGATCTCAATGCCTTTACCCAAGGGCATCCGGATTGGTTTGGGGATGGCGTCCATCCCAACGAGACCGGAAACCGCCAGATCGCCGGATACCTGGCCGAGCAGCTCCGCAGCCTGGGCCTTTGCAGATAAAGGTGACAAAGCTGCAGCGAGCAAATCGCGCAAGCTCCTTCTTGCATCCGGAAGGAAAATGCGGTATAAAATGCAAGAGCATTTTGCTATGGGAGGAAACTATGAAAAAATCCATCATCTGGCTCCTGATTCTCGCGCTGCTGGTTGGCGCAACTGTGTTAGCGCTCGGGCATAAGCGGAGCGAAGCCCCGGAACAGGCGCAGACCGCCGTTGAAACGGAGCCTGAGACGACGGAGATTGCGGCGGCTGAGACGGATGACGAAGCGGAGCCGGCAGCGGAAGAGGTCGCTGCCGGCGTGGAAAAGGACACGGCCACGGAAGAGACCACAACGGTGGAGACCCGGGTGACAGGGATCCAGAAGTACGGCAACGTGGAGCTGGAGGTCAAGGCTACGGAACTGCTGGAGTTGGGCTTTGCCTACGGAGACCTGCTGCGTGTGGAGCTGGCCGGACAGAGCCTGGAAATGCCGCTTTGCTCCAACTACTCCGATGTGGAAAGCGGCTGCATGGTCTGCAGAGCCCTGATAGATGACAATACGGACAAGGTCTCCATCGCTGTCAACATGGGCGACATGGCTACCGGCATCGGCCTTGCGGAAAAAACCACCATCGAGGAAGAGCCGGGCTATCGCTGGGATCTTCTTCTGGAGGAGCCGGTCATGGTCCGCATTTCCGTGGCGGAGAAGGGCGCCTACGCCGACGAGTATCTGCTGCACCAGCTGGTGCGCACAGATGAGCGGGCGGATTATCCGGAGCTGACGGATGCGGAATTTGCCAATTTCCGCATGATCGCCACCACCGGCATGGGGGAAGGCGTGCTGTATCGCTCCTCCTCGCCCATCAATCCCAAGCTGGACCGGAACCGGGAGGCGGACGCCGCAGCAGAGGCTGCCGGGATCCGCACCGTGCTGAATCTTTCGGACAGCGAGGATGTGATGCGCGCCTATGAGGGCTATGCCGGCAGTTATTACAGCACCCTGGATGTGCTCCCGCTCAACCTTGGCGTTACATTCAGTGACGAGAGCTTCCGGGCTGGCCTTGCCGAGGGCTTGATGTATATGACCACTCATGAGGGCCCCTACCTGATCCACTGCAATGAGGGCAAGGACCGGGTAGGCTTCGTCGCGGCACTGCTGGAGAGCCTGATGGGGGCTTCTGCCGACGAGGTGATGGCGGACTACATGCTCACTTACTGTAACTACTTCGGTGTGGAGCCGGGAAGCGAGCGTTATGAGACCATCCTGGAGCGGAACATTGTGAAGACCCTGCAGGAGAGCTTTGGCGTGGAGGATCTTCGCGAGGCGGATCTATCCGCCTGTGCGGCAGACTACCTGCGTTCTCTGGGCCTGAGCGACGAGAGCATCGCGGCGCTCAAGCTTCGGCTCAGCGGGATGTGAGCCATACGTCTTGAGGAGACGTGCAGCAAACCAAGAAAAAACCTTGACAGTGAAAAACTCAGTTTTTCACTGCCAAGGTTTTTCTTTAAGGAAGAGACGGCATCAATCCGCGGAGGGTTCCCCGTCACGGAGCTTTTCTGCCAGGTCCGTGATGCTTTGGGCCATGTCGGCGTTCAGGCCAACGGCCCGGTCGGACAGGCTCTGCGGAACGAAGGCCTTGCTGCGGCTGAGGCGGACAAGGCGGATGTTCTCGTGCTCCCGCAGCAGCTTTTCAAAGGGGAAGCGGATGATGGTGGGGGTGTTGAAGCCCACACCCAGCTCCAGCAGCACGGTTTTCTTTCCCCGGCATTCCGAGAGGAAGCGGCTGAAGCGCTCCTCGGCGGCGTGCCAGTCTTCGTCCTCCACGAAGTAGTTGTCGCTGCGCAGATTCATGGCCATCTCGCCGCCGCAGACCGGGCAGCGGGGAACCATGTGTGAGGGGATCCGCGCGTTTCTCCGCGCCTGGTCCATCTGACGGAACATCTCCTCGGCGTCGTAGGTTTTGGGGTGGCAGCCCCGCTTGCACTGGATCTTCCGGTAGCTGCCCTGGGTGGCGAAAATCTGCTCCGGGCTGAGGCCGGCCTTTTTAAACTGCTCGTCCACATTGGTGCTGAGCAGGAAGAGCTTTTTGCCCTTCAGCGCATCCAGCAGAGTCTTGTGCAGGGGCGTCACGTCCAGGTCGATGCCGGCGATCAGCGCCATGTGGGACCAGTAGCCCCAGCGGCTCTCCTCATCGGGGAAGGGATAGAAGCCCGCGGAATACATGTCCTGCATATAGGGGCCTTTCCCGTAAGCCTTCTGAAATTCGCCGAAGTTTTCCTCGAAGAACTTGCCGCCGTATTGGGCTCCGGCGGCAGCGCTCATCCCTGCGCCTGCGCCCAGCAGCACATAGTCCGCCGCCCGGAGAAAGCCTGCGGCCCGGTCGATCTGCCTGGCATAGGGCAGGTCCTGGGTGATATAGTCCCCGGCGTAGTCAGCGGAGAGAAAGTCCGCAAAGCCCGTTTTCTTTCTGGCGTTTCGGTTGAACATACTATGTGCCTCCTTGACATTTGCTGGGACCATTATAATAAATAGGATCGGTCCCTGCAAGCAGGTACTTTTTTGTTACCATGAAAACAGCCCCGGCAGTGTTCTGCCGGGGCTGAAATGTGAATACGGAAAGCCGGAAGGGGAGGAACCTTTATTGGCTGCGCTGCTTTAAACAGGCCTCCGCCCGGATCAGGACCTCGCGGATCGCAGGGTAGGTCATGATCGGCTCCGCCTCCTCAAAGGGGAGCCACGCGAGAGAAACGACCTCGCCGGGCTGCGGGATCAGATCCCAGGTGAGGGGCTGGGCCAGGAAGAAGACCACGGCCTTTTCCACATTGGGCTTGGGGGAATAGACGGCGATCTCCCGGAAGGAGCAGTCCAGCGCCACCTCCAGGTTGGTCTCCTCCTTGATCTCCCGCAGGGCGGTCTCCTGCTCGGTCTCCCCGGCCTCCACATGGCCTTTGGGCAAAACGTATTTCCCGGAAGGGGTGTGCTCCACCAGATAGAGCCGCTGCCCGTCCCGGACGGTATACACAACGGCGCCGCAGGATTGTTCATATCGCATAGGCAGACCTCAGTCCAGCCCGATGAGGCTGTAGTTCCGGGAGCGGAGCAGACGCATCATACCCATGTTGTCGCTGGGCAGCTTTTCCGCAAGAATGCCGGTGATGGCAATGTCCTCGGTGCGGTGGCAGTCGGACCCGGCGGTGGCGATGAGACCGAACTCTTTCGCATAGTCCTGAGCCAGCTCGTTGCGGCTGTTGTGCCGGGGATTGGCGTTGTAGACCTCCACCCCGTCCAGATACCTTGCGATGGCCGGGGTGCAGCCCCGGCGATAGGGGTGGGCCTGAATGATCAGGGCGCCGGCTGTCCGGGCAATGGGGGAGAAGGCGGCAATGCCCATGCGGAAGATCTCCTCCGGCTCTGCCAGCAGGTCGTTCTGCCAGCCGTAGAGCAGGTAGTCGTTATCGCTCTCGTCAAAGCGGAGCTCTGCGCCTTTGAAAACCTTGAGCCCCTGCTTTTCCCCCTCCTCCTTGACGAGTCTGTAGCCCTCCAGAAAAGCGCCGATCTTGTCGCCGGGGGCGGCGGGGTCGATGCCCAGATAGTCAAAGGTGGTGCGGTTATAGTGATCGGTGACAATGAGGGCGCTGTAGCCCGCGGCCTTGTAGCCGGCCACGATCTCGTCGGCCTTCAGCCAGCCGCAGCGACTTACATGGGTGGTGTGCAGATGGGGTTCGATCTTATACATCAGGAAGCTCCCTTCAAAAACGATGGCATTATTCCGCAATCTCCAACAGGGTCCCGCTGCTGCGGCAGAGGGCTCGCAGGGCCTCGGGACAGGCGGCGTCGGTAATGAGCTGGTCGATATCTCCCAGGGTTGCGTAGCTCATGAGCCCGGTAGAGCCGAACTTGGCCGAATCGCACAGCAGGATGCGTTTTTCGCTCTGCTGCACGGCGAGACGCTTGATTTCAAAATCCAGGTAGGAGGAGACGTTCAGCTTCCCGTCGGCAGAGAGACCGGTGGCGGCAAGCAGGGCCTTGCCGAAGTGGTAGCGGCCCAGAAACTCCAGGGTGCTCACATCGGCTACGGAGTTGGTCCTGCGGTTCAGCGCGCCGGGCAGCACGATCAACTCCAGATTGGGCTTCTTGGCAGCCTGGGCGATGATGGCCAGGTTCCCGGTGACGATGGTGGCGTGGATGTCCTGGGGCAGCATGTCCAGCAGATGCATGGTGGTGGTGCCCGCGTCCACAAAGAGGGTGTCCCGGTCGTTTACCAGGAAGGCGGCCTGGCGGGCGATGGCGATCTTGGCGTCGGTATGGAGCTTGGCCCGCTGGGCAAAGAGAGGGATCTCCTGCTGCAGCACCGAGCGCACCCCGCCGTAGACCTTCTCCACCGTGCCGGTCTTTTCCAGGAAGGCCACGTCCGCCCGGATGGTGTTCATGGAGACGGGGAAGGCGTCACACAGCTCCTGCATGGTGGCTGAGCCCCGGCGGGCGATGTAGGCGGCCATCTCTTTTCTGCGGTTTTCTCGCATGGTCAGGCTCCTTTCCGGGTATCCTACGTGAGTTTGAAACCAGTATAACGCGACTTACCAAAATTGTCAACTTTATTGTAAATTCTGTGAAGTCTTGTAAAATAACAGGGCAAAATTCACAACAAAACCCCAAATCAAATTGACAAGCTATCGTCAGGATGATAAAATCACGGATGAGATCCACCGAGGGGGAACTGCGCCCTTCGGCAATTAACAAAACATGAAAGTGAGGAAAAGAACATGGCTAAGGTTAAAGTCGGCGTTGCGGGCTACGGAACCATCGGCACCCGCCTGGCAGACGGTGTTGCGCTGCAGGAGGACATGGAACTCGTAGGTATCGTGGGACACTCTCCCTCTCTGGCCATCCGGGCCCTTGCGGAAAACGGCATGATCGGCGTGAACGGGGTGGAGTACAAGCTGTACCTGGTGGACATGGCCCTCAAGCCCAAGTTCGACGCACTGGGCATCCCTGTGGAGGGCAGCTTTGAGGAGCTGTGCGCCAAGGTCGACGTGATGCTGGACGCCT
>OCVV011333539.1_pt1 | contig 10357 bp, 11 predicted proteins | sample 1539721 | NCBI WGS metagenome assembly OCVV01 (sample SAMN02144230, study PRJEB22623) | gut metagenome | biome: sheep rumen | host: Ovis aries | place: New Zealand
CCATACATCGTTGCCGACGGCAACCCCGTCGTTTATGGCGGACTCAACGAGAAGATACTTACCAATAATGGAGTCGATGAGAAAGCACAACACCACATCTCTAACGCCTATCGACTGGTATTCCACGGCAAGACAGCACTTCAGGACGACATCCTGCAGATACGCGAACAGATACCTGAAGGAAAGGAAATCAACAACATCGTAGAGTTCCTCAGCACCACCCGCTTAGGAATCATCGGTAAGATTATCGGAGAATAACTTTCCTTCCATCAACACGACGAAAACCTCTTGCCTTCCCTGTTCTTCTACCACTAAGGTCGTAGAAGGATAAGGAGGGCAAGTTTCTTAATAATCGGTACGCTAAATACATTTTTTTTGCATAAAGACAAAGAAAAAGGCATTTTACTTTACATTTATCACTTTTTCCTTTGATTTTTTGCCACATCTTCGTAACTTTGCATGCGATTTTGAATGTATATGCAAGATGAAACTATTTGATGTATATCCACTGTTCGATGTTAACATCGTCCGCGGCAAAGGTTGTCGCGTGTGGGACGATAAAGGTCAGGAGTACCTTGACCTCTATGGAGGACATGCCGTCATAAGCATCGGACACGCACATCCTCATTATATCGAGAAGGTTACCGAGCAGTTAAACCGCATAGGTTTCTACTCTAATTCTGTCATCAACCGTCTTCAGGAAGAGTTGGCAGAACGTTTGGGACGTATCAGCGGCTATGACGACTATCAGCTGTTCCTCATTAACAGCGGAGCCGAAGCCAACGAGAATGCTCTTAAGCTGGCATCGTTCACCAATGGACGTACCCGTGTGCTCTCAGCACAGAAAGCCTTTCACGGACGCACATCATTAGCTGTAGAGGTTACCAACAATCCGAAGATTATAGCCCCCATCAACGATAATGGTCATGTTACCTACTTGCCACTCAATGACCTCCCCGCATGGGAACAGGAACTCAGCAAGGGTGACGTATGTGCTGTTATCTTAGAATGTATTCAGGGCGTGGGTGGCATACAGTTGGTAACACCAGAGTTTGCACAGGGCATAGCTGCCACATGTAAGAAATATGGTACTATTCTCATCTGCGACGAGATACAGTGTGGCTACGGACGTTCAGGAAAATTCTTTGCACACCAGTGGTTAGACATCCGTCCCGACATCATAACGGTAGCTAAAGGCATAGCCAACGGTTTCCCCATGGGTGGTGTACTCATAGCACCAGAGTTCAAACCTGTTTACGGACAACTCGGAACCACCTTCGGCGGCAATCATCTTGCCTGCGCTGCCGCACTCGCAGTACTCGATGTCTTCGAAGAAGAGAATCTTGTGGAGAACGCCCGCGAGGTCGGAGAATACCTGATGGAGGGCATACGTTCCGTATGTTGCGATGCCATCGCAACACATCGCATCCAAGACATTCGTGGACGCGGTTTGATGATAGGTATAGACCTTAGTGTTCCCCACAAGGATGTCCGCGTGCCGCTTATCTATGACAAGCACTGTTTTACAGGTTGTGCAGGCACAAATGTTCTCCGTCTCCTTCCACCGCTGTGTCTCAGCAAAGCAGAAGCCGACGAGTTCCTTGAGAAGTTTGATGAAGTTCTAAACGATATAACGTAATAACGATATAACGAAACAACGAAAAAAAAATGAAAATAGCAGTAATAGGAGCAGGAGCTATGGGTGGCGCCACCGTTGAAGGCCTCATCAAGGGGACCTTTGTAAACAACAATGATATTATCGTTGCCGACCCATGCAAGGCTACCCTTCAGCGTTTTACCGACAAGGGAGTAGCCACCACCGACGATAATGCTAAGGCAGCATCAGCTGCCGACATAGTAATGGTGGTAGTAAAACCCTGGCTCGTAGAAACGGTTCTTAAAGGCATACGTCAGTCATTAGATGCAAGCCGACAAACGCTTATTGTCATCGCAGCAGGAGCATCGTCAACAAACATCCGCGAGTGGGTGGGTGACATTCCTCTGTTCCTTGCTATCCCCAATATCGCTATTGCGGAGTTGGCATCAATGACGTTTGTTGTCGATGCTACACCTCAACACACAGGACGTGCTGACGAGGTGAAGGCGCTTTTCAACTCTATGGGTGACACCATCTTCACCGACGAGGCTCATCTTGGTAGCGGCACAGCTCTCGCGTCGTGCGGCATAGCCTATGCGCTACGTTATATTCGTGCAGCCTCCGAAGGAGGAGTACAGTTAGGTTTCAAGGCTGACGACGCCACCCGTATCGTGGCCCAGACGGTAAAGGGTGCCGTTAGTCTGTTGGTATCCAGCGGCAAACACCCCGAACAACTTATCGACCAGGTAACTACTCCTGGAGGAGTCACCATAAAGGGACTTAATGCTATGGAGGAAGCTGGTTTCAGCAATGCTGTCATTAAAGGATTAGTAAAGTAAAAAAATAACAATAATGGTAGAAGAACAATTAAAACAAATAGGAGAACGACTTCGCGGACTTCGCGAAGTGCTTGACATTCCTCTTGAGGAGATTGCCGAGACTATAGGTCTCAGCGTTGACAAATACAAGAAGATAGAGAGCGGCGAAGTTGACATCACCATTTCAAGCCTCATGAAGATAGCCAACAAGTACGGCATCAGCGCTGAGGAGTTGATGTTTGCCGAAGTCCCACACATGAATTCTTACTTTGTAGTCCGCAAGGGACAGGGAAAGTCGGTAGAACGCATCAAGGCATACAAATACCAGTCGCTGGTAAGTGGTTTCAAGAACCACAAGGCTGACGTGTTTATTGTTACCGTAGAACCCAAACCCGGTGCACGTACTATATACAAGAACACCCACTCGGGTCAGGAGTTCAATATGGTGTTAGAGGGTAAGATGGAGTTATACATCAGCGGAAAGACTATCGTTCTCAACGAAGGCGACAGCATATACTTCGACTCTTCGAAACCACACGGAATGCTTGCCGTCGGTGACAAAGCGGTGAAGTTTTTAGCATTTACCGTAGAATAAAGACAACACCCCGACCCGCACAAGGGGACAAACAAAATAAAGAAATACTTATGGTAGAAAGATTTTTAAGACAGACACATTTCGAGTCTGTAGAGGATTACAATAAGAATTTGGAATTTATCATTCCCGAGCATTTCAACTTTGCCTACGACGTGATGGACGTATGGGCAGAGGAGAACCCCGACGGTCTTGCCATACTCTGGACCAACGACGAGGGCAAGGAGCGCAGGACGACATTCCGTCAGCTTAAAGAGGAGAGCGACGCGGCTGCAGCGTACTTGCAGTCTATAGGCATCGGCAAGGGCGACCCTGTTATGCTTATCCTGAAGCGCCGCTACGACTGGTGGGTAGTGATGCTGGCACTCCACAAGCTGGCAGCGGTAGTTATTCCCGCCACCCACATGCTGACGAAGCACGATATAATATATCGCAACACCCGCGCCTCGGTAAAGGCAATACTATGTGTTGACGACGACTATGTTGTCAGTCAGGTAAAGGCAGCACTTCCCGAAAGTCCCTCGGTGAAGAATGTAGAGATCGTCAACGACTCTTGGGAGGAGAAGTGGAAGCAGGCACCGAAGTTTGTGCGTCCTGCGGAGAAGAACAACAACGAGGACACTATGCTGATGTACTTCACCAGCGGCACCTCCGGCGAGCCCAAGATGGTAGCCCACGATTTCCTCTATGCTCTTGGACACCTTACCACCGGTGTCTATTGGCATAACCTTCATCCCGGCAGCCTCCACCTCACCGTTGCCGACACTGGATGGGGAAAAGCGGTATGGGGCAAGTTCTACGGACAGTGGTTTGCCGGTGCCACAGTATTTGTCTTCGACCATGAGAAGTTCAATGCCGACACCCTACTCCGTCAGATTGAGAAATATAAGGTCACATCGTTCTGTGCACCGCCAACGATATACCGTTTCATGATTCGCGAGGACCTGTCGAAGTACGACCTCAGCTCTCTTGAGTATTGCACGACGGCTGGTGAGGCTCTTAACCCCGCTGTCTTCGACAAGTTCTACGAGAAGACTGGCATCCGCATGATGGAAGGTTTCGGACAGACCGAGACGACAATGACACTCGGCACCTTCCCCTGGATGAAACCGAAACCCGGTTCTATGGGAATGCCTAACGCACAATACGATATTGCCCTCGTAAAGCCTGACGGTACCCCCTGCGAGGATGGTGAGAAGGGCGAGATTGTCATCAAAGTAGATGAGAAGAATAAGCCCGTAGGACTTTTCAAGGGTTACTATCGCGATGAAAAGAAGACCCGTGAGGCTTGGCACGATGGCTATTACCATACTGGTGATATGGCTTGGCGCGACGAAGACGGCTACTACTGGTTCGAGGGACGTATTGACGACGTTATCAAGTCATCAGGCTACCGCATCGGTCCTTTCGAGGTAGAGTCAGCCCTTATGACCCACCCCGCTGTTGTGGAATGTGCCATCACTGGTGTTCCCGACGACATCCGAGGAATGGTTGTCAAAGCAACTGTCGTTCTTGGTAAGGAGTGGAAGAGTCGTGCCGGCGACGAACTGGTAAAAGAACTCCAGCAGCACGTAAAACGCGAGACGGCACCTTACAAGTATCCGCGAATAGTGGAGTTCGTTGACGAACTGCCGAAGACTATCTCTGGAAAGATACGTCGCGTAGAGATAAGGAAGAGTGATGAGTTAAGAGTGAAGAGTGAAGAATAAAGAGTCAAGAACATATATAAACGATGAGGGGCAGTCGTGCACGACCGCCCCTCCGTTTTGTCCTCAAATAAATGATTACTCTGGCAGTGAAATTGCCTCTGAAGGACAAACACCAGCACATGTGCCACACTCTGTACAAGCGTCAGCATCGATAGAGTAACGCTCGCCCTCAGAAATTGCTCCTACTGGACATTCGTCGATACAGGTTCCACATGCAATACAATCTTCACCAATTACGTAAGCCATAATGTTTTTTGTTTAATTATTAATAATGAAGTTATTTACTCTCAAATGTATTGCAAAGGTATGAATAAATTCCGAAATACCTAATTTTAGGTATGAGAAATCAAATGATTTAATATTTGTTAACACAGAAATAGGTAATCCGGATACTAAAACAATAAAAGCCGCAAGTGTACGTTATTAGAGAAATGAAGAAGTTATTATCTATATTTATCATATTCCTGACAGCAGCTATTCAGCTTAATGCCCAGGAGCGCACAGTGCAGAATCGTCCTTATACCGACCTGCGTCCATTTCACTTTGGAGTGCTTGTAGGTGGTCATCTTCAGGACATCGAGTTCGACAATGTAGGTCCTCAGACTATCACCTTGGATGACGGCACCCAGGTAGAGCGTTTCATCAGCTGCGATCAAGACCGTTGGGAGTTAGGTTTTAATGTCGGCGTACTTGGCGAGTTCCGTCTTCACGAACATTTTGCGCTTCGTATAGCACCAGCGATGTATTTCGGTACTCGTCATCTTACCTTCTTAAATCATTCCGAGAATATGCCTGACGGCAGTCCTGTCATACAACGTCAGGAGTTAAAGACAGCCTATATCACTTCTGCGGTAGATCTTATCTTTGCCGCCAAGCGTTTCAACAACCACCGTCCATATATTATGGCAGGTATCAATCCTATGATGAACCTCTCCGGCAAGGACGAGGACATAGTACGTCTGAAGCGTTTCGACTGCTACTTAGAACTGGGTATGGGTTGCGATTTCTACCTGCCTTTTTTCAAGTTGCGTCCTGAGTTGAAGTTTATGTATGGTCTTACCAACAACCTCAACACTTCTCACATCAACAACATGCAGGACAAGAATATGAAGATATACTCCAACTCCGTCAACAAAGCGCGCGGCAAGATGATAGTCCTTACTTTCTACTTCGAGTAAGGTTAACAATCATCTTTCCTATATATATTCCGCTCTTTCCGTTCTGGTCGTTGGCAACCTCTATGCCGTCGGCATTCTTTACGTACTTCAATTCCTTAAAGAACGTATGCGAGTGTCCGCCCAGCACCAGGTCTATACCCTTTGTCTTACTCATCATTTGTCCGTCGGTAAGGGTATTTACCTTATCCCATCCTAAGTGTGAGAGACATATAACGATGTCGCACTTCTTCTCGCCCCTCAGCAAGTCCGCCATCTCCTGCGCTACTATCACCGGGTCAATGAAGCGCACCCCCTCGCAGTTATAGTCAGATACCAGTCCTTCAAGTTTTGGTCCCAGTCCGAAGACACCAATCTTCAATCCGCCTCTTTTTATGATGACATAGCGTTTTACCAGTCCTTGCACGGGAGTTCCGGCAAAGTCGTAGTTAGAGCATACTATAGGGAAATCAGCCATTTTGAATATTCGTGCCATATTCTCCAGTCCGAAGTCAAACTCGTGGTTCCCTATTGTTGCAGCATCGTAGTGCATACGGTTCATCAGTCCTACCTCCACCTCACCGCCATAGAGGTTATAATATGGTGAGCCCTGCGAGAAGTCTCCGCTGTCGAACAGCAGCAAGTCAGGATATTTCGCACGTTCCTCTTCGAGCATCGCTATGCGACGTAGGTATCCTCCTCTTCCTGCAAACAGTGTATCAGCGAGGTTCTTGCTTAGAGGTTGTACACAGCTGTGGGTATCATTGGTATGAAGAATTACCAACTGTTTGTCCTGTGCCCATACAGCCACAGACATACAGAACAATATGCTCAATATAATGTTTCTTCTATTCATAATCTTCATTTTTCAATTACTATTCTTCCTTCCACTTTAGCATCTACAGTCTCACCGTTCTTCATCTTCTCCTTGAAGTATTCGGCTATGACGTTGCGTACGTTATTCTTCTCCTCCTTAGGCATCACCACGTCAGTAGAAGCCTTGAAAGCAGTCATATCGTCGTTGCCCTGTGCCACGAAGTCTATGGTAGCCACACGATAGGAGTTCTTCGCCTTAACATCCTCACCGTTGATATGTGCCTGCAACAGTTTTCCGTCCTCAGACAGTCGCAACTGAACACCGTGACTTAAGCCTTCGCCTCCACGTTTTGCTATTTGCCGCAGTAGTTCCAAAGTCTTTTCGCTGGATAGTGTCACAAAACATATCTTATTCTCGAAGGGAGCCACCTCCATGATGTCTCCATAGGTAACGGCGCCCTCTGCGATAGATGCTCTTATTCCACCTATATTATATACTGCGAAGTCAGGTTTCTCGTTGTAATCCTTTGCTGCCCACATCAGTATGTCGGGAAGCAGGTTCGACAGTAGTCCCTCAGGTCTTTTAGCCGACATATACTGTGCCGCCTTGCCCACCACAGGACTTTTAATACTATCCACCGCATGTGTAAATGGCTCCATATACTCGTCTAGTTCCTTCGACAGCGGTTTGTCATAACGTGAATCAATAAGGATACGTGTTCTTTCTATGCCAGAGATTTTGTATGAACTGCGACACGCCGTCATCGTCAGTGTCGCGCATAGAAGTGTTATAAACAGGTGTTTGCTCTTCATAAACATTAGGTTTTTGCGGTGACAAAGATACTAACAATTCCTTAAAAAACAAAGAAAAGTGAGAAAACCTTTGGAAATTTATAGCTTTTTGCTTACCTTTGCACCCGCTTTTTCGACGTAACCGATGGAAGGAAGAAGAGTAGCCTGTCTATGTTGCGCGAAACTTAATATAAATAAAACAATTCAAAACAATGGATTTAATTAAAGTTGCTGAAGAAGCATTTGCAACAGGCAAGAAATTCCCTGAGTTCAAGTCAGGTGACACAATCACTGTTGCTTACAAGATTATCGAGGGTTCTAAGGAGCGTATCCAGCTCTATCGTGGCGTAGTCATCAAGATCGTAGGCCAGGGTGACAAGAAGCGTTTTACTGTTCGCAAGATGTCAGGAACCATTGGTGTAGAGCGTATTTTCCCAATTGAGTCACCCAACATTGACAGCATTGAGGTGAACAAGCGTGGTAAGGTTCGCCGCACGAAGCTCTACTATCTGCGCAACCTCACTGGTAAGAAGGCTCGCATCGCAGAGAAGAGAACAATTACAAAGGCTGAATAATTCAGAAAGAAAAAAAGAACTTCCCACTATCGGGAAGTTTTTTTTATGTTTCCTTTTTCGTCTATTACTATTTTTCCGTTAGGGAAGTCCTCTTCCGTAAGCTGTCGCATCATCAGTGCCGCCCCACCCTTCTCGTCGGGTTTCGGTCCCGAGTTATAGGTCTGACGGAAGGAGTGTATCTCTCCCTTTACGAAACGTCCTCTCTCATCGACTACCGCCTCGAGTATCGGAGCCAGTCCCGAGATACCCTGAACATTTATTCCCGCCATCGTACAGAAGTTTCCCAAGCTGTAGGCTATCAGTCTGTCCTTATACAGCTCCAGCGCCCTCACCACGTGAGGACCGTGTCCGAAGACTATGTCGGCACCATTATCTATGCAGAAGTGTGTGAACTTCCTCAGAAATCCTCTTTTCTCCCCATAGAACATCTCTGTCCCTTCGGGAATATGTTGGAATTCCGTTCCCTCACCGCCTCCGTGTATCGACACTATCACTATATCAGCCTCGTTACGGAGTTTACTTATTATCATTGCCGCCCTGAGGAGTTGTGTGGAGTCGTTATGCTGAACGGTATAATAGTTATGTCCGAAGGCGCATATACCGTACCTCACCCCTTTTCTTTGCACCACGACAGACTCCGTGCGTCCCTTCACTCCGGCGAAGGCAATACCCTGTTCCTTCAGCGCCTCTTCCGTTGCTACGATGCCCTCCCATCCGAAGTCGTGAACGTGGTTATTAGCCATACTCAGGAAGTCTAATCCCGCCTCCTTGAGCCATCTGGCATACGACGGTGGAGTCCTGAAGGCATATTTCATCTCGTCCATCTCCTTCGTCAGCACTACGGTAGTGTCGCACAGCGGTCCCTCAAGATTTCCCAATGCTATGTCTGCACCGCTGAGAATACCCTTCACATCACGAAAGAGATACTCCCCGTCGGCTGGCGGCAGTTTCTCTTCGGGAAAGGTAGTACCCATCATGATGTCACCCACCATAACGATATGGTGATTCACCATTGGTTCCTCCTGTGTTTCTGTGGAATCCATCGTTTCCTCCGTCTTTGACTGTAGCATACGATTACTGTTGCAAGCAGCAAAAGCGCCCGCAACAAGCAACATCACAAAGACCTTTGGAAACATATTACATTACTCTGCGTACACCAACATAACGACGTGCATAATATCCGTCTGTTGAATTGCTGATTTTTACGCCCTCCCTTGTACTTGCATGGATGAAGGTGAAAGTACCATTCTCGTTAACATCGACAACAATACCTACGTGACCAACTCCTCTACCGCTACCAGGACTGGTAAAGAATACCAAGTCACCACGCTGCATCTCCTCGTCTTTGATAGGAATGTTACGTGCATACTGGTCGCGTGAAGAGCATCCTATATTCATATTAAGTTTCCCGAAGACGTAGCTCGTAAAGCCAGAGCAGTCGAAAGCCGACGGACCCTTAGCACCTCTGCGGTAACGGGTACCGAGGTGTGCGAAAGCCTCGTCCATGAGGTTTTCTGTTGCTGTAGTGTCATAGCCATAATCAAAATCGCTATCGTTGTACAGGAAGTCGTAATTATCTATTTCGTGTCTTGCCTCGTAAAGAGCCTCCTTGTCCTGCTTCTTCGTCTTAGGGCGACCAGCATTAGTCACCGTTGACATTGTGAAAAGCAGCATAACGACGCAAAGAACAATCTTTTTAATCATCTAATTCTTATATATTTTATTCAAATCAGATGCAAAATTACTAAAAGAAATGCATAAAAGGGTATTTTTTTACATATTTTATACCTTTTCAGCATATATTGACATGCGCACACAGTGCATAAACTTACCATTTTCGCTGTCTTGCACCGCCTGCATCAATACGCAGGAAGATGAACAGAAGCAGCGTAAATCCCCACAACGAGCTGCCTCCGTAGCTGAAGAACGGTAACGGGATACCAATCACAGGCGTCATTCCGAGCACCATACCGATGTTTATGAATACGTGGAAAAGGAAGATGCTCACCACGCAGTAGCCATAGACTCGTGCAAAACGGAACTGTTGTCGTTCAGCAAGTTTTATAAGTCGTAGTATCAGCGCCAGGAAGAGCAGCAGCACGACGGTACTGCCCACGAAGCCCTGTTCCTCGCCTACCGTACAGAATATGAAGTCGGTATCCTGTTCCGGCACGAATTTCAGTTTCGTTTGTGTTCCGTTAAGGAAACCTTTCCCGAGGAATCCTCCCGAGCCTATTGCTATCTCACTCTGGTGAACGTTATATCCTGCTCCTGCGGGGTCTTCTTCAAGTCCTAAGAGCACGT
>OCVV011355605.1_pt1 | contig 10356 bp, 3 predicted proteins | sample 1539721 | NCBI WGS metagenome assembly OCVV01 (sample SAMN02144230, study PRJEB22623) | gut metagenome | biome: sheep rumen | host: Ovis aries | place: New Zealand
ATAGAAGGCACAACTATCGATGCCCGGAACAATGCGGTAGGTTTCGTGTCCGACAGAGAAACCGGCCTGGGCATAGCCGGAATCAAGGTTACGGATGGTTACTCCTTTACCGTCACCGACGAAAACGGTGTTTACCAGTTCCAGGCCAACCGTTATACACGCAATATCTACATCTCCGTTCCTGCAGAGTATGAGATTCCTCTGGACCCGAAAACCAAGATTCCGCTTTTTTATTCCACAGGGGATTTCGACCGTAAACAGATGAACAGGAACGATTTTTCCCTGAAGAAACTGCCTGCCGTCGAAGAGAACTGGACTCTCATCGCAGTAGGAGACCCGCAGTGCAACACTGTTGCAAAGCACGACCGCTATGTCACGGAGACCATCCCGGACATCATAAAGTCGCTGGGCGAGCATCAGAAAAAGGGAGAGTATCCCAATGCTTACGCCATCACGCTCGGGGACATCATCGAAGACAGCCCTCACCTGTGGCCGTCGATGAAAGAGAGCATGTCGAATATTCTTGTGGGAGAGCGTTACCTGCCATTTTTCCAGTGCATCGGCAACCACGACCATAATGCGAATTATCAGACTCCTTACGAAGCGTCAAAATCCTACATCGAACAGTTCGGTCCCACCGACTATTCCTTCGACCGTGGCAAGGCGCATATCGTGGTGATGGACAATGTCATCTGCAAGGAAAACAGGACCACGACATGGCGCTACGACGGCGGACTTACCGACCAGCAGTGGAAATGGCTCCAGCAAGACCTGTCGCTTGTAGAAAACAAATCGGAAAAGATGATAATCTTCGTGGCCCACATTCCCTTCCGCTATGGAGTGGAGTCCGACGGAGCCTGCGTGAGTTATGACAGGCATTATTACGATGTGCTCCAGGCGCTCACGGAGTTCAATGAAGCCCATCTGATGATAGGACATACTCATTACACCCACAATTATATCCACCACAAGTACCTTACCGCAGGCGGAACCCCCGTTTACGAGCACGTCCACTGCGCCGCCTGCGGAGCCTGGTGGTCCGGGAACCTGTCGGCGGCCGGATCCCCCAACGGATACACCTACTACGATATTCGGGGAGCCGGCATGCACAACTGGGTGGCAAGAGGAACCAACATGGATGACAACGACGCCCAGATGAGAGTATATGACGGCAACGCAAGCTACGGTGAAGTCCAGGGAGACAAAGACTACCGTTTCTCATGGACCGGCGGAGGTTATATGAATCAGAATTCCGATGCCACACGGGCATCCACTTTCAGGGCAGGGCAATCCATTCTGAAAGACTGTTTCATAGCCGCCATCTGGGGAGATGACGACAGCAACTGGAGAGTTGAAATCGAATACAAGGGCAACACCTATCCGATGCAGAGGATAAGGAAAAGCATTGCGGACATGTGCGTGTCCGCCTTCTACCGCACGCAGCTCAACAAGAGCACTGTAACCTGGTCGAAGGACCTCAGTACTTATTGGTACGCAAACGTACCCGGGGCCGACCCGGCCACAGCCAAGGGCTGGACAGTAAAAGCATATCAGACCATCCCAGGCAGCGGCACACAGAACATTTATACCTGCAGCGACAGGTTGCAGACAGATTATACAGGATTTGCACACTGACACCATGAAAAGATTCTATTTGATATCTGCGATGCTGCCGCTTCTGTTCGCAGCTTGCAATAAAGAAGGAAAATCCGGAACGGACGATTCTCTTTTCCTGTCCGAGATAGGGGCCAGAATTGAAAACTTCACGCTCAAGTCCGTCGCGGATCCTGACGGGGGCAAAATCCGTTTTGAAGACGGCGACCGCATCCTTCTTGACAACGGGAAGCAAAATGCAGTTTACGTATGGAATGTCTCGCGGGAAGCGTTCGTGCCCGAGAATTCAGCGATTAAAAGCGCAGAAATCTACACTGCGGCCTTCCCTGCGGAGCTGGCAACGGGCAGCACCCCCGGCAATCTTGTCCTTGATGCTCCGAAATCCATTAATCTTGATGGATACTACATCGAAGACCTGCCGATGATGGCAAGCAGCGAGGACGACATCCTTGTATTCCGCGCTTACAGCGATGTAATCGGCACCAAACCCCATGTTCAGGAAGGCAGCGGCACCAGGCAAGACCCCTACATTGTTTCCTGCTGGGAAGACATAGGCACCATGATAGCAAAGGCTGCTGAACGCGAAGAGGCTTTCTACCGTCAGACTGAAGACATAGTCCTGCCGGCGGCTTTCCGTTTCCGGCCCGTTCCTATGTTCAGTGGCGAATACGATGGAGGAGGTCACAGCATCAGCGGACTCTCTTTCAGAAACACCAGCATCGACTCGCCGTCCGGGCTGTTCGCCGTTCTGGACGGAGCCACGGTCAAGAACCTGTCCCTGGAGGAAATCAGTTTCGTATCCGACCAGATGTATTTGGGAGGCATTGCAGGGAAGGCCCTCAAGTCAAATATCGAGGGCTGCAGCGTCAACGGTTACATCAAGTCCACGGCCCGTTTCACATGGGATGGTTGGGAAAGCATCACCACAGATGCAGCAAATCACGGTTTTGTGGGAGGAATCGCCGGATATGCCGAAGAAAGCATAATCGATGACTGCCGCTTTGCCGGGCAGCTTTCCGCCATGGGCAAAAACACAGGAGGCATAGCCGGATTTATTACCAAGGGCACGGTAATCGAAGGGTGCATGCTCCCGAAAGGAGCTGAAGCATATACGAGCTACCATTGTGTTGGAGGAGTAGCCGGAGTGGTCGCCGGAGGCTCTTCAATAAAGAACTGCAGTTCAATCGCGGCGGTGAGCGCTCTCGGTTACTGGGTAGGAGGCATAGCCGGCTACCTGCAGGACGGCAGCATCGAAGCTTGCGTAACATCGTCCGACGCCATTGTCAGCGGCCGACAGTACAATGTGGGCGGTATAGTCGGAGGCGTCCATCCGCTGGATGGCGACATAGTTACCCTTTCCCGCAACATATGCTACGCCGATGTCCAGGGACAATACAGCATCGGAGGCATTGCAGGCACCATCGACACGAAAGCGGGCAGTACGGTCACGGTATCCGACTGCGCCTTCGTCGGAGGCACTCTCTATGCAACCGGAACCAACAGCGCCAATTACAACCTCGTCGGGGGCATCTGCGGATGGATCAGGGCAAGGGATGCCGTAACCGTCGAAAACTGCGCTTCTGCAATAGCTCAAATCAAGGCGTCGATTCAGAATGCCCAGAACGGGAGCGACAACGCAAAATGCATCGGCGCCGTAGCCGGGCTCATAGGTTATAAGGACCAGGACGGAACCGCAACTGTCAGGGCATGCTGGTCCAGCCTTGACATATCCCGTATCCTTGTCAGGTATAAAGCTGTCGGCAGCTCGCCTGATTTCATTCATTACGGCTCCATTTACGGTGGCGGCGGCAATGCCCTCGTTTTGGTGGGATGTTACCGCGACAGCGATTTCGCGCCATACTCTCGCAGCGAAGGAATCTCCTCCGGTTGCACAGGCATCAGCCAGGCCTCTTTCACCGACGGCACCCTGCTTGCCGCGCTTGGCACGGGATGGGAAGCCTCCGCTTCAGGCTACCCTCTCCCCGCCGGCCTGCAGGCAGATCCTTCCCCCAGATCTTCTTCCGCCAAGAGAGTAAGCATTATAGGAGACTCCATCTCAAGTTTCGCCGGTTACATACCGGCGGCCTACAATTACCATTATCCGAACGCCGACGGTGCTGTGACGCAAGTGAGCCAGACTTACTGGTACCGACTTATTTATGATAAACTCGCCGACGCGGTACTGGACCTCAATATGTCCTATTCGGGCTCAGCCGTCACCCGCAGCACAGACTCTTCCAAGAGCGGCAACCATTGGTACGATAACTGTTTCATCCAAAGGTATATCCGTCAAGGAGGCGTTGGAAATCCGGACATAGTCCTTATTCACGGCGGCACCAACGACTGGGCTCATAATGACTGTCCGCTCTATCCTGGCGGGGACCTGTGCAAGAATGCGGCCGCCCCTGCGGCGAACAGTTTTGAAGCGGTGTTCTCCACCGCGGACGCGGCATCCGGGTACGAGCAAGCTTGCGAACTTCCGGACACGGACTTCCTGTCGGCTTACACGAAACTCGTCAAAATGCTGCAGGAACAGTATCCTGGAGTAAAAATAGTCTGCATAATAGGAGATTATCTCTCGGAAGGCGTGGAACAGTGCATTCTCGGCATCGCTGAGCACTACGGAGCCAAAACCGTCAATCTCCTGAGGGTAAACGGCTTCAACGACCAGACCTACATGCCCAAACACGACTTTAACGGGACTTCAGGATGTCATCCGAATGCCCAGGCCATGGAATTCATCGCCGACAAGATTTACAAAGAACTGGGATCGTGGCTGGAAAACTGACGATATTTCTGATGGCTGCACTGGCCCTGTCTTGCAGCAGGCACGCATCCGTCACCGACCTGGAAAGGTATCAGTTGACGGGAGACGTGCTCTGCGCCAGAGTAGATTTGGGCGGAGGACGTTCATATACAGCGTGGTTCAACAGAAGGGGCATGCTCGATTCTCTCGTGCAGTGCACCCCCACCGAAACGCTGTCAAACGTGTATTACTACGACTCAAGGGGGCGCTTGACCGAACATGCGATTTACCGTGCAGACCGCCATTACGAGGGCTACTACCTCTATGATTACAAAGGAGATGTCGTCCGGGACTGCCGGCTCTTTGGATGGGACCTCCAAGCGATATTCGAATGGCAGTATGATGTCCGCCGCGGCCGTCAGGAGCATTGCCGCTACTACAACGAGGGGGCACTGGTGAGCACCACCGATTATCATTATGGCAAGAATACAAAGATGGAATCGGTACGGGATGCATCCGGCGAACCATGCGGCGAAATGACATACAGGATGTTGGACGATTTCAGAATATTGTCAATAGAGGGCGAGGACATACATATAAACGTAGAATACTCCTCCGACATGCTTCCTTCTTCAAGTAACGGAGGTTTGGTGGAAGCGGACAGTGAAATATCAAGCAACAGCGAAATCCGCACCCACGGCAGCGTGAAGTATTCTTACGAAAAAGATCTTGCTGGGAACTGGATCTCACGTACTGAAACTTACGGTATAAACGGTGTTGCCGGACGCACGATAACAAGAACGATAACTTACAGAGAGTAATATGAAAAGGGCAGTATTTTTCTGCTTGGCAGCCACGATTTGTTTCGGCTGCAGCGACAAAGAAGAGACCATGTCAATCGGGGCTCCTTGTGAGCACAGTTACACCGTCTCCATGGCTGGTCACAGTTTCTCCAAAGGAGACAGGCTCAGTTTGCTCAGCGGTGAATACAAAGGATATCTCACTGCCGAAAGCACAGGGGAAGGTGTGGTTTTCTCAGGAAAGGCCCCAAAACTTCCATCGAAAGAAAACTGGATAGCCGTATATCCTTATAGCGGAGACTACAGCCTCGACGGACGCAGTCTCCAGATGGCGGTACCATCCATTGTGGTTCCCCAAAACGGTTCGGTCACGGGAACCGCAGGAATAGGTATTCCGAAGGACGACGCCGTCGCACTCAAACCTGTAACTGCGTTTTTGCGCTTCTCCCTTAGCCGTAAAGATATCTTTTCCCTTGTCTTCCGGAGCGAAGGAAAGAAAGTGGCGGGGACCCTCAAGGTGACCGTTGCAACGGACGGGGTCCCCTCCGTTTCCCTTCAGGAAGGTACTGATGCAATAATTATAAGCGAAAAACTCACTCCCGGAACATACTGTATTCCGGTCGTACCGCAGGGATACAACGCCTTTACGGTGGATATCACGGCCGCAGCCGGCAAAGCCAGCGTAAAAAAGGGCTCTTCCATGAGGTTGAACCCGGGAACGACTATCGATCTGGGAACGATAGACGAAGATGCCGATTTTGAAACCATCGCTTCTGCACCGGAGTTGGAGTTGATAGAGACAACTGCCACGACTGCCGCGGTCACATGGAGCATCACAGGCTTCAATGACGTATGGACGGACGTGAGCCAGGCTTGGAGTGCCGGCATATACAATGACGGGGCCTGCACGGACCTTCGCGTCAGTTGGCACTTCCCCGTGGAGCTATGGACCGTTTATGGAGGAAACACCATTACCACCCTGGAAGGACCTTATTCTCCGCGTTTCATCTTCACTTCACTGGAGCCTGACAGCGATTATTATATCAAAGCCTGGCCAACTGCGAACCCTTCCGCCGCGTCGGAGCCGTTGAAAGTGCACACCAAAGCGGCCGCTTTCAAGACCATGCCGGCTACGGCGGCAGAAGGAGATGTCATTCTCCAGGAAGACTTCTCGGAGCTTCCATGGGGAGGAGACGTCGCGACACGCAGTTTTGGCTACTCCGACGAGAAACGTTCATCCGCACCGGCATTTCACGCTGCTTTCGGGGAGAATCCCCAGGGCTCGCAGACCATAGGCGGATTTGAGCACAAATGGTATCTGGTATATCCGGGAACGGAAATCGGCTTGTTCAATACTTTGCGGAGCGCCGTGGCCGGCACACGCCTCAAGGATTGGACTTCCATTTCGGAAGACAAATCGGACGGAAAGGTCCTCTGCCGTCCAGGATATGTAAAACTCGGCTCCTCAAATATGACCGGAGGAATCGTTACTCCCGCCCTCAGTTGTCTGGAAAGCAGGGCTGTCGTTCGCTTGTCTTTCAAGGCACACCCCTACCGGGATGCAGTGAACGACCCTCTCACGGCCTCCGTACTTGTCATCAATTCCGAGGAACAAGGAGTATCCGTCCTTAAGAATTATACCGTAAAAGAAAAGGAAGATTTCACAATCGGAGAAAACCACGAGTGGAAGGAATTCTCCTACGAATTCATGGTGCAGCCTGATGACCGTCTGGTCATATCTTCCCGCAGGGAAGGTGCAAGCGGGAGCCAAAGGCGTTTGCTGGTTGATGACGTAAAAGTGGAACTTCTTGAGTACAAGCCCGTCACGAAAGTCATGACCATACTCAATGCTCAGGATCTTACGGCTTTCCTTACAGGGATCGATTCGTATGAGGCAGGAGAGACTGTCACCATAGAAAATGACATAGACCTTTCAGGCATCGAGCTTCCTTCAGCATCCGGCTTCAAGGGCATTCTGGACGGACAGGGGCACAAACTCATAAACTGGTCGGGGCAGGGGAAGCCCCTCTTTGCCAATCTCGGCACATCCGGAGGCGAAGCCGGAGAAGGAACGGTCAAGAATCTCATTCTCGATTCTTCCTGCACACTGCCGGCAGTGGTGAACGATAATTTCGGATTCATCGCGGGTACCGTTCAAAAATCAGGAGTGATAGAAGCTGTGACAGTGAACGCCGACGTGCCTACTCTCGAGGTAAGCACACTGGCCGGCACTCGTATCGGCATGATAGCCGGAGTATCCTACGGTCTCATAAAGGACTGCACCAACAACGCTTCGTTCTCGCTCGTCACCGCCGGTGCAGACGGCAATCCCTATCTGGGAGGCATCGTGGGTTATATCAATTCGGATGGCAAGGTGGGACTCTCGGGCAATGTCAACAACGGGGACATATCATATCGCGTAAATGCCAAGGGTAAAAATGTGTATATCGGAGGCATTTCGGCCGGCACGTCCACCCGTATCATTGCGGAGGCGACCGACTCCAGGGGCATAATAGAGAATTGCACCAACACCGGCCGCATCAGCTATCTGAGCACGAACGGAGGTTCCATGGAAGACAATGCAGGAACAAGCGGTACCGGCAACTACGTAAAGGCCGGGGGCGTAGTCGGCTATTTCGAGGGTTCAGTTCTGAACTGCACCAACAGGGGTGACGTGACCGTAACGGTGCCCACAAGCGAAACGGGCGCCTGTGCCACCGGACCTTCCGTAGGAGGAGTAGCCGGGTTTGTGATGCACGACATGACAGGCTGCCACAACTACGGCAAGCTTATGATAAAAGGCACATTCGCCGGCGGAAACGTAAACAACCAAGGCAACGGAGTCAGCGCAGAAGTATGTTTCGGAGGCCTGGTGGGAGCCATAGGTCCTGCAGCGGACGCCGAAGCCCATACCCTCTCCGACTGCCACAACCACGGAGAACTGAATCTTAAGGGATGGATGGCATACGTAAACGGAACGGCATTCAATTTCGGCGGAGTAGCAGGCTATTCAGCAGTTCCGGCAAGCGACTGTTCGAACGATGCTACCTTCGCGGCGGAAAGCAAGGGTGCATATGTGCGACTGGGCGGCGTTATCGGTTATGCAGCAAAGCCAGTGGAAAACATGATCAATTCCGGAAAACTTGATTTCAGCATCGTCCGATCCAGTGCGGGTGATGAGACCAACTATAAGCAGCTCGCCAAACAACTCATTATCGGCGGGGCCGTAGGACGCGCGCAGAGCGCCGCTTCCGGATGCATCAATGAGGGCGACCTCACTCTCACAAGCACCGCGGCCGACAATCTTGCGGCCAAACTGCAGATGGGAGGATCTGTAGGATATGCAGTGTCCACCTTCTCCGGCAGCAACTCGGGTGACGTCACAATCGTATCCCATGACGGGAAGCAGGTGGTGCTCGGCGGAGTCATCGGAGAAGGGGCCGCGCAGGGCCTGGGAAGCGAATGCAGCAACACTGGCGATGTTTCAGCCTCCCTGGGAACCGTGGACCAGACATGGATGGGAGGAGTTTTCGGGAGCATAGCTAAGCCATCTTCCGGAAATGTAACTCACACGGGCCTTGTCAACAACGGGGCGCTGTCCCTTACGATAGAGAATTCGTCAAACAGCGGTTTCTACTATCTGGGAGGAGTTTCCGGCACTTCCGCAGCCTCGCACGTATTCACGAATTGCAAGAACTACGGAGACATCAGCTACACCGGGCATGCAAAAATGCGTATCGGTGGCATCAACGCCTATATGAACCAGACCGCGACGGGTTCCGTGGTGGAATGCAACATCACCGCCAACTGCACCGGAAGAAATTATTCCGAGGTGGGAGGCGTGAGCGCGTACACCGCCGCAACCAACCTGCGCGACTGGTCGTTCTCCGGAAACATCAACACTTCCGGTTCCACCGCCAAGGTTTACACTGGCGGGCTGCTCGGCAAGACCAATGGCAATTCCTCCTTCAATGGATGCCGCTTCAGCGGAAACATCAGCGGCGGAGGCAGCTACAACACTCCCGGCATTTATGTCGGAGGACTCCAGGATAACGGCTACGTCCTCAGTTTCGGCAGCGAAAGCAAATGTACGGTGGGTGCCGGAACCAAGGTGAACGGCAGCGAAATAACAGTACTGAACAATGAAATCCTCGTATCCCAGTCGTCTTGCAACAGCAACTATACGGCTGACGAGAGTTTCACCTCAACAGGATCGCTTGATAATATCGTAATAGAATAAAAAATGACAAGAGAAGAGAGAATCCGTTTTGCGCTTTCGATAGCCACGGATACGAAGGAGTTTATCATGGGAAGCGGTGCCTCATTGCGGGCACCGGAGGTTTTCGGGAGGTTCTTCCCGGGGAAAAAGGCCCTTCTGCTGGCCGACGTACACACTTGGCCGGCACTCGGCGAGAAAGTGTACGGCTGCTTCGCCGATTCCGGGCTTGAGGTTGACAGATATATTATAGAGGAAGAGGAGTTCCACGCCGAGTGGAAATATGTGGAGCTGGCGGACAGTCTGCTGGACTCCAATTCCGACGCCATCCTCGTATCCGTAGGGTCCGGCGTCATAAACGACCTCTGCAAGCTTTCCTCGTCCCGTCACGGTCAGTCCTATCTGAGCCTCCCCACTGCGGCGTCGGTGGACGGCTATTCTTCTTTCGGAGCCTCCATCACCTATGAGGGAGCCAAACAAACCTTCCCCTGCCCCGCCCCGGTAGCCATAATCGCCGACATGGACGTAATCGCCTCCGCTCCCCGCGAGATGACGGCAGCCGGCTATGCCGACCTGGCCGCGAAGGTGCCCGCAGGGGCTGAATGGATGATTTCGGACTTCGTAGGAACGGAACCCATCCATCATGACGCCTGGCATGTGCTGCAGGACGACCTTGACTCCTTCCTTTCCCGTCCCGAAGCTGTCGGAGCCGGGGATCCGGACGCCATCGCCGATATTTTCGAGGGTCTTACCCTAAGCGGCATAGCCATGCAGGCGGCCAAGTCTTCACGGCCCGCCTCCTGCTGCGACCACCTTTTCAGCCATATCCTGGACATGACAGGATACCGTTACAAGGGAAAACTCGTCTCGCACGGTTTCCAGGTCGCGGTCGGCACCCTCACGATGTGCGCGGTTTTCGACAACCTTTTCAAACTCGACCTCGGAGAGCTCGACGTAGATGCGGCAGTGGCTGCATGGCC
>OCVV011011493.1_pt1 | contig 10355 bp, 9 predicted proteins | sample 1539721 | NCBI WGS metagenome assembly OCVV01 (sample SAMN02144230, study PRJEB22623) | gut metagenome | biome: sheep rumen | host: Ovis aries | place: New Zealand
AATATCCGTGACTGGTGTATCTCACGTCAGATCTGGTGGGGACATCAGATACCTGCATTCTACTGCGACGACTGCGGTGAAATGACAGTCACCAAAGAGAGCAGCTGCACCTGTCCCAAGTGCGGCAAGCCAATGCGTCAGGACCCTGACACTCTGGATACATGGTTCTCATCGGCACTGTGGCCGTTCTCAACACTCGGCTGGCCCGAGCAGACCGAAGACCTTAAATACTTCTATCCTACAAATACGCTCGTTACAGGCTATGATATAATCTTCTTCTGGGTCATCAGAATGATGTTCAGCGGTATCGAGAACATGGGCAAGCCCCCGTTTGATACGGTACTCATTCACGGCCTTGTAAGAGATGCAAACGGACTTAAAATGTCTAAGTCTCTCGGCAACGGCATAGACCCACTTGAGGTGATCGCAAATTACGGTGCAGACGCTCTGAGATTTATGCTTGCAACAGGCAACGCTCCCGGAAACGATATGCGCTTTATCGAGGACAAGGTAAAGGCATCAAGAAACTTTGCAAACAAGCTCTGGAACGCATCAAGATTTATCATGATGAACCTCCCCGACGGCTTCAAGGCTGACAAGCTTCCCGAGAACCTCAGCGTAGAGGACAAGTGGATAGTATCGAAGTTTAACAAGCTTGCAAAGGAAGTAAACGAAAACCTGGAAAAGTTCGAGCTTGGAATAGCAGTTGCAAAGCTTTATGACTTCATCTGGGACGTATACTGCGACTGGTATATTGAGCTTACAAAGCCGAGAATTCAGGCAGGCGGACAGACCGCAGAGAACGCTCAGACAGTGCTTGTATACGTTATGAAGGGTATGCTGAAGCTTTTGCACCCGTTCATGCCTTTCATCACCGAAGAGATCTGGCAGGCACTTGTAAATGACGGAACAGCAATAATGGTACAGGACTTCCCGACATATAACGAGGCACTGGATTTCGGCTCTGAGGAAACAGAGTTTGAGAAGATAATCACAGCGATCAGGGCTATCAGGAACTGCCGTTCAGAACTGAATGTACCGCCCTCAAAGAAGGCAAAGCTCTACATCGAGACAGCACAGCCCGAGGTATTCTCAAAGGGTGAAATGTTCTTCAGGAGCTTAGCATCGGCAAGCGAGGTAAACATCACAGACAAGTTTGACGGCAAGGACTGCCAGACTGTAGTAACCGATGCAGCAAGATTCTTTATCCCTCTGTCCGAGATCATCGACTCCGACAAGGAGAGAGCAAGACTTGAAAAGGAAAAGCAGAAGGTACAGAAAGACCTTGACTTCCTGAGAGGAAAGCTTAACAATCAGGGCTTTATTTCAAAGGCTCCCGAGAAGCTTATCGAGGCCGAGAAGGAAAAGCTCAGAAAAGCCGAGGAGAAAATGGCAAAGATCGAAGAATCGCTTAACGCACTCGTATAAAAAACAAGAGGGTATCTCACAGTGAGGTACCCTCTGCTTGTTGCAAAAGTTCTTTTAAAATGGGGCTGGGGCGTAGCCCCAGTGGGTACATAGGGCGAAGCCCTATCCTCCTTAACCCAGCCGAGGCTGTCTGGACGTAATGTCCAGACCTGACGAGGCTAAGCTCCGCACTCTCTTGCTCCGCGTTCAAGGTCTGTGAAGCCAAAGCAAAGGTACGACGCGTATTGGTGCAGGGTTTTCCCTGCCAGGGTTTTCCCTGCAGTGCCGGTGACCGGGGTCGAACCGGTACGGTATTGCTACCATCGGATTTTGAGTCCGACACGTCTGCCAATTCCATCACACCGGCAAAAATAAAAAATCAATTAACTGTAGTATTATATCACAATGCATTAAAAATGTCAAGTTTGCCGATGATAAAAAAATACACAGTAAAATTTGTGCACAATTACTACAAAAAGTCGGACAATAACTATTGATTTTTGGACGGAATTATGGTATAATATACCCAAGTCAATTATGGAGCAGTGTTTTTTGGGGACAGCTTCATGACGAAATCAGTAGTTGGAGGGATAACATGAACATCAATGAAATGACCGTTCTCATCTGTGACGACTCAATGTTTGCCAGAAAAAAGCTGAGCATGACAGTAGCATCGTTCGGTGTAAAGGCAGTATATGAGGCAGCAGACGGTGAGGAGGCTGTTGCTAAATATAAGGAAAATCTGCCCGATGTTGTATTTATGGATATCATCATGCCGAAGGTTACAGGTATTGATGCGCTGAAGCTCATCGTTGAAGAGTACCCTGACGCTAAGATAATCATGGCATCATCGGTAGGAACTCAGGGTCACCTGAAGGAAGCACTGAAGGCAGGCGCAGTAGATTTCCTGCAGAAGCCAATTTCCGATGAGGACGCTCAGAAGGTGATCCAGAACGTAGCGAAAGGAGTTTTGTAAATGTTTGCCCAGTTTTTTGGAGGATATTTATTCAACCACAAGCTATGCTCGGCTGAGGATCTTACTCAGGCATTTGAGGCTAAAAAGTATACAAGAATGAGACTTGGAGTGCTCGCTATCAATGCAGGTCTGATGACTGCTGAGCAGGTTGAGCACGTTAATATCACACAGCAGAGCGTTGATAAGAGGTTTGGAGACCTTGCGGTTGAGCTCGGATATATGACCGAAGACGATGTTGAGAAGCTGCTCTCACAGCAGCCTACAGATTATCTTCTGCTCGGACAGACCCTTGTTAATAACGGGGCGCTGACCAATGCCGAGTTTGAGAAGGCTATCAATGACTACAAGGCTGAAAATCAGCTTTCCGATGATGATATTTCGGAGAACCAGAACGAGACCCTTAACAAGCTTATCAAGGAGTTCTATCATTTTGATTCGCTGGTAGATGCAAAGATCGACACTGCGTTTGTAACACTGCTTTTCAAGAACATCATCAGATTTATCGGTGATGACTTCACACCGCTGGAGGCATCTGTAGTTTCAAGCTATAAGGCTGAAAACCTTATTATACAGCACATCAACGGAACATACAGTGCAACTGCCTGCATAGGCGCATATAAAGACGCATATATAGGCTTTGCAGAGAGATTTGCAAAGGAGAGCTTCTCTGAGGTCGATGACTTTGTTCACGCAACAGTGGGCGAGTTCCTGAATGTAAATGACGGATTGTTCATTGTAAATGAATCAAACGAGAGAGGCGTAGAGCTGTCCCTCACACCGCAGGAGCTTTCATCATCTGCTGAGATTTTCTTTGATGATACAGCATTCTGTATTCCTGTAGTATTCCCGTTCGGACAAGTTGATTTCATTATAGCAAATCACTAAGAGTACTTACCGCACCTCGCAAGGGGTGCGGTTTTTAAGTTTTTTTCAAAAAAGACTTGCAATCTGTGAAGATATGTGTTATAATAGTTAGGTAATACATCAGATCATAGATCGTATACTACGGAGATGTTCCTCATCGATCCGAGATATAGGTGTGTGGGTCCTGTGCAATGAAACGCTGTGAACCATGTCAGGCGGGGAACCGAGCAGCATTAAGCGGACTGTTTCGTGTGTCACAGTAACGCCCACACGCCCATATGTCGGATCGAATATTTTTTGAAGGGGTGATAATGTGTATCAGGCTTTATACAGAAAATGGCGCCCGATGTCCTTCGACGACGTTGTTTCTCAGCCTCATGTTACCACTACCCTTAAAAATCAGATCAAAGCTAATAAAACAGCTCATGCCTACCTGTTTACAGGTTCGAGAGGTACAGGCAAAACTACCTGTGCAAGAATCTTTGCTAAGGCTATAAACTGCCTGAATCCTAAAGACGGCGAGCCCTGCCTTGAATGTGAGATATGCAAAAATGCCGACAGCGGTATGCTCGGTGATATTATCGAGATAGATGCGGCTTCAAACTCAAAGGTCGAGGATATAAGAGAGCTCAGAGAGGGCGTTGTGTATACGCCTGAGCTTTGCAGATACAAGGTCTATATTATCGACGAGGTGCACATGCTCTCCGCAGGTGCGTTCAATGCGCTCCTGAAAACTATGGAAGAGCCGCCGCCGCACGTTAAGTTCGTGCTTGCGACTACCGAGATACAGAAGGTGCCTGCCACTATTGTTTCAAGATGTCAGCATTTTGACTTCCACAGAATAAGAAATGAGGATATAGTTTCCCGCCTTATGTATATAGCCTCGCAGGAGGACTTCACTCTGCGTGAGGACGCCGCAGGAATGATAGCAAGGCTCTCCGACGGCGGAATGAGAGATGCACTCTCTCTGCTTGACCAGTGCGTAGCCTTCGGTGAGGACATTACGCTTGATGTTGTATCCTCTGCCGCAGGTATTGCAGGAAGAGATTACCTCTTCGATATACTCGAAAGCATTAAGGACAGAAATACTGCCGATGCTCTCAGAACGGTTGACAGGCTCTATTCAATGTCGAAAGACCTGAAGGTGCTTGCTAATGAGCTTCTCACTCAGATGAGAAACGTCATGATAGTCAAGACTATTGACAATAACCGTGAGCTCATTACCTGCCTGCCCGAGGAATATGACAGGCTAAAAGCCATAGCTGACGGCATGAAGCTTGACGATATACTTGAGAATATCTCAGTTTTACAGCAGTGCAGTGAGCGCTTCGCCAGGGCGGCATCAAAGAGAATAGAGCTTGAAATGACGCTTGTAAAGCTCTGCTCGCCAAAAACGGCAGGTGCAAGGTCAGGCGGCCCTGTGCCCGATGTGTCAATGCTCTTTGAGCGCATAGGCCGACTTGAGGGTATGCTTGCCTCAGGTCAGAGCACACAGCCTGCACCGCAGCAAAGCGCACCGAAGGAAGCCTCTCCGAAGCCCCGTGAGCAAAAGCCTGCTCCGCAGAAGCCTGCGGCAAAGCAGCTCAGACCCGAGGATTTCAAGCCTGTTGAGGGCTGGGAGAATATAATTGCTCAGGTAAATGAGAAGCACCCTGCCACAGGCTGTTTTCTCAAAGGCTCAAGAGCCCATTATCACGAGAATATACTGCTTCTTACGGTGAACAATGCCTTCTTTAAGGAGAAGTTCAAAACAGGCAATGATGCAGCGCTTCTCAATGAGATACTTAAACAAAACTTTGGACAGACCTTCACTATCAAAGTCAGGGCCTCATCAACTGATGACGGACAGTCCTCCGACAGTCCTCTCAGCGCTATAGTTGACAAGGCTAAGGCGATGAATATTGAGGTTGAGATAAAAAACAATAAAAAATAAGGAGTTAATTAAAATGAAAGCAAGACTTCCACAGGGAATGGGTAAAGGCCCGTCGAACAATATGAATCAGATGCTCAAACAGGCTCAGAAGATGCAGGACGAGATCACAGCTCTGCAGGCTGACCTTGAACAGAGAGAGTTCACAGGTACAGCAGGCGGCGAGGTTGTCAAGGTTGTTATCAACGGTAAGAGAAACGTTCTCAGCCTTGAAATCAAGCCCGAGGTTGTTGACCCTAACGATGTAGAGATGCTCCAGGACCTTATCATGAGCGCATTCAATCAGGCTGTAGCTAACCTCGATGAGATCAGCGACGCTGAGATGCAGAAGCTCACAGGCGGAGTTTCCTTCCCCGGTCTCTTCTGATATGGCTGAATCTAAAGCTCTGCCGCTTGTTATACTCTCGGAGCAGTTTGCAAAGCTCCCCGGGATAGGTATGAAGTCGGCGCAAAAGCTTGCCTATCATGTAATGTCAATGTCTGACGGTGAAGCAAAGGCATTTGCCGATGCTATACTCAACGCAAAAAAGACTGTGCATCTGTGCTCGGTCTGTCAGAACTTTACGGATAAGGATACCTGTCCTATCTGCTCTGATCTGAGAAGAGATAAAACCACAGTCTGCGTTGTTGAGGACCCAAAGGACATCAGCGCCTTTGAGCGCACTAAAGAATATAAGGGAGTTTACCATGTGCTTCACGGGCTTATATCGCCTATGGAGGGAAAGTCTCCCGATGACCTTAAAATTAAGGAGCTTCTCGCCCGTGTTGAGCCCGAGGGTATCAAAGAGGTCATCATGGCCACTAACCCGACAGTTGAGGGCGAGGCTACTGCTATGTACATTTCAAAGCTTTTGAAGCCATTGGGAGTAAAGGTAACAAGGCTCGCATTCGGGCTGCCGATAGGCGGCATACTTGAGTTTGCCGATGAGGTAACGCTCTACAAGGCACTCGAAAACAGAAACGAGATATAGTCGGGGTAGTGCGAACTACAAGCTTTTTTTGATGTATCCTGCACAGCCAAGCTATGACGTAACAAATTGCATACTCAATAATATAAGCCCATTCCTGACAGGAGTGGGCTTTTGTTATTTTGCTCTTAGCCGCTTGAAAAACTCGCTCAGCACCGCCGAGCATTCCTCATCCATAACTCCGCCGAGAAGCTCGGGTCTGTGATTGTACGGCAGTGCAAACAGGTCGGTCAGCGAACCGCATGAGCCTGCCTTACTGTCATAAGCGCCGAACACTACCCTCTCTATCCGTGAGTTTATCACCGCACCTGCACACATAGGACAGGGCTCTAAGGTCACAAAAAGCTCACAGCCGATAAGTCTCCAGCCGCCAAGCCGTCTGCTTGCCTCGTTTATAGCGATAAGCTCAGCGTGTACCAGAGGGTTTCTGTCGCACTCACGCCTGTTATATCCCCGCCCGACTATCTCACCCGTGCTCTTCTTCACAACTACCGCCCCGACGGGTACTTCTCCGATATCGGCCGCAAGCTCTGCAAGCTGCAGAGCCTTTTTCATATATGCCTCATCTCTCATTTTATAAGCCTCATAATTATAAATGACATTATAATCGAAACCGTAACCCACAGAGCCACACTCGTTGAGCTTATCAGAAGCTGAACCTTCTTCACCATTCTCAGCTCAGACTTTACCTGAGAAACCGTAAGAAGCTTGTGCCTTTCGCTGATAAGCGCTGTATACGCAACTATCGAAGTTCCTATAATCACTGTGCTTACAAGCGCCTCGATCAGAGAAGCGTGCTTAATTCCCATAAGCGTAAGATATGAAAGCACAAAATTAATACTGTGAGAAACAAAACTCATTATTATCGGAGTGAAAATAGAACCTGTTCTTACAGTTACAACTCCGAGCAAAATGAAGAAGATCGTTACCTGCCAGTAGTATGAGAAGTCATAAAAGCAGAACGCTCCGATTAATGATGAAGAAAGCACTGCAAACAGGTCTCCGAACTGGCGGAAGCTTTGCAGAAATACCCCTCTGAAAAGAAGCTCCTGCACTATCGGGATAGCAATGCAGTTAAAGAAAAATGCAACAGCTATTGTTGAAGGCTTAAAGCTGAAATACACCACTGAATATAGCGCATCAACATTGAACCATGAGAATATCTCAGCACTCAGCCCGTTTACTGTTCTGCCTATGATAAGTATAAGCAGTATGATAATTATCGAATGACCAAGAAGATCAAGCCTTCTCTTTGAGCGTGGAAAGGCAACCTTCCCAGGGAGCTTAGTAACCTTAAAATACACTATAGCAGGCACAAGATACCTCACTATGCAGGCAGTACCGCATACAAGAACATAAGAAAGCGGCACCTGCTGCGCTGTATGAAGCTGAGACCTGTACACATAGTAACCATTCGTATCAAAGAAGGCCCCCGTCACAACATACCACAGCAGATCAATTGCAAACATTATAAGCATACAGATACCCATAAGGCTGCAGCACTTTACCAGCGAGATAGATTCCGCCACCTCTGCCTTGTGAGGTACATAGCCCTTTCCGTCAATGTAGCTGTGCTCACGGGTATCGTGAACAAACTGATAGCCGTAATCATTGTCGGGGTCAGCTCTCCACTCTGCATAGGAGCGCCTGTACTCATCGGATTGGTTAAGATAGGTCGAGTTCTTGGCGACATCTATCATGTAGTCATTATTCTTTTCAGCCAAAGGGCTCACCTCCTCAACATATATTTCCTGAACTCAGAATTCAGCTTTCTGCACCATTTCATGCTCCGGGCTTATCTCATAATTCCAGTCATTTGCTCTGTAAATTGCCCGGATATTTTTTTCGTTATTAAATACAAGATAGTAATCTTCTCCGATATCACAAGAGTCGGCCAATTCTTTACTGCAATAGAAAAAACGTTCTTCACCGTAAGCAACAAGCCAGCTGCCAACCTCATCATCATACCGCTTATCGCTGACAGTTACTTTTTCTATAGTCCAGTCATAATTGCCTACCTTCTCCTCAACCACTTCATCTGTAAGATCAGGCAGTTTATTGTTTTTTATCTCATACTGCGTCATATCGTGGGTAGTGCCAAACCAGACAAGTCCTGCACCCACAAAAACAAATATCAGCGGAAAAGCATACCGCATAAACGCCGAGCCCTTGCTCTCGTTCAGACTAACCATAGAGGTCACATAGTTCGGGTCTTTAGGGTCTATCGTAACATTCAGCGTCTGTCCGACAGCCACAGGAACATTGTTCTTCTCAAAGCGCTGATTATCTATCGCTGTATACTGCACTCCGTTATAGTAGTAGCTGAGCACAGGCGATGTAACAACATACCTTATATTATCCGCCTTTGCCACAGACCTTACATAGCCTATACATTCAGCCGATATCTGTTCACCTACAAGCCCCTCAGACCTTATTTTATTATTCAGAGAGGGCATTACAAAAAACAGCCCGACTACCATAAACAGCACACCTGCGCCTACAACCATTACCTTGCTTGTATTTACATAGTTTGAGATCACAGCTCCGCCCGCAATAACAAGGCCTATAAGCCCGATAAACAAGCCGTTAGTCCTCTGCTTCATACCTGTGCCCTGCGCAGAGTAGTTCTCCTCGTTCTTGGTGAAGACCATATAAAGCCCTGCCAGCAGGAAGATACCTCCGAACATACCGATAACCACACGGTAAAGCTGATGCTTCGAGAACACAATGAACCCCACCACAACAGCCGCAGCGATAATAAGTATCATAACCGTTTTCACAGGGGCAGCCGAAGCCACACCCATAGTCTGTCTCATATTCGGGTCAGCAAAAGCCTTTAAGGTCTCAAGGTTTTTTTGAAGCTCATTCCCAAGAAATTCCCTCTCCTGCTCATGAGTCATAAACTGCTCTGTACTGAACACATAATACTTGCTTTCCGGGTCAAATCTCATATAAGCACCCCCCGAATCAGTATACAAATAGTATAGCACAACGCAGAGTGCTTGTCAAATAATAAGCACCGATTGACAACGGAAGAACAGTATGCTATAATGTCAGCATAAATACTATCTGCGAAAGGGTGAAGCCTGATGAAAACAGAAAAACACGGAAGCTGCTGGTCTGCATATTATGACCCCGATACGGGGCGGTATTTTGCTGAGATCATCTACACCAGCCGAGAGGGTCGTGAGCAATATGATTATGAGATAACCGAGGACATCTACGCACGTCTCGGCACATTCAGCGAGGACTATGAAAACGAACGTCTCATAAGAACAGGAAAGATAGCCTATTCATTTGAAAACACAATGTACGGCACACTCGGTCCCGAGAGAACAGTCTGGGACGAGGAAGCAAATGAGGCTATGCAAAAGGCAGTCAAAAAGTAATACAAAAGCCCCGATACCCGGGGCTTTTATTTTATACAGAGCAGAGCTCAGATCGTTATAGTAAGGAAATTCACACCATAGATAAACGAATATCTGACATCATCGGCCAGTGACTTGATGATACGAATACCCATGTTTTCCAGTTCATCACCTGTTGTGCTGTATTCATACTTAACGAACGGGTCACGTTCCTTGCTGCAATCCTTCACTCTCATTATCATCTTCTCGTTACCGATAATAACAATGTGAACATCAATGTTCGGGTCACGCTCGTTGATAGAACGCTGATACTCCAGAATATTAAAAACTATCTCCTCCAGCGAAAGAGCGCAAAAATAGGATTTTTTCTTGTCAGCTATATTCGATTTGCAGACATCATGAAATTCCAGAGAGGCTGTTTCGGCATCTTTGAAGGATCCAATATGAAAATCATAGGTCTTGTATCTTTCATCGTCTGACGGCGCAAGTACAAGCAGCTTGTTTATTATACCCTTGTTTTTTCTTCCGATGATACAGGCGCAAATCAGCACATACATTGTTATGATAACAAACTGTACCGACAAGCCTGCCCATACACCCTTTGAACCAAAGGCTCTTGAAAGCAAATAGAATATCGGAAGCGTGCCGATATTAAGTACAACAGATATTGAATAAACAAGCCTGCTTTTGTTTATCGCCTGAAAATATGCCAGATAGTAGCATACTACCGTATTCAGAATATAAACGATGACAGTATAATACATCAGCGTCATCGTCTCATCAAGGACAGCCCCCGATACCATAAACGAATAAGCCTTCCTCCCGAACAGGCAAAGCAGCAG